>SDBU01001496.1_pt1 | contig 33225 bp, 36 predicted proteins | sample 2277071 | NCBI WGS metagenome assembly SDBU01 (sample SAMN10397929, study PRJNA504765) | marine sediment metagenome | isolation source: marine sediment core GS08_GC12, 126 cmbsf | place: Arctic Ocean: Gakkel Ridge, Loki's castle | collected 2008 | reverse complement strand
CTGTATAATATATAATTTAAAATCAGAGCAGATATGCTAAAAAAGATTGTACTAATAAGACTATTCCAATTATTGACCAGTGTTTGTAGCAAGGTGCCTAAGGTTTGAAAATAGGAAGCATCCGGAGCTCCTGCTGCTATAAATTGCTTGCTTAATGTTAATAGTAACAGCATACCGATTGCGCCAATTATAATAGTAACGGCCTCAATAATCCTAAAGCTAATATAACCAAGAGCTAAGGCTCCATTATACTTTTTAATGATTGGAGAGATCATGACTGGAATGGAAGCAATTGCAGCAGCCATAATTAACATAAGGACAGCTCCTAATATTATCTGGTTTCCATTTGCAGAAACATTAACTAGATAATCCGGAGCATTTAGAGATCCTAAAAAAATAACACCCAGTAGGCCTGCAAGGGTTGCAATTATAAATAGTATTCCCACAATTCTAGCCGTCTTTTTATTTGAATCCATTATCTGATATCTCCCTTTTTTATAATATATTTTTTTCCAGTAAAAGAAACTGGGTAAAAAAGTTTCAATAAGCTTAACATATACAAAGTTATATTGTAATATGCATTAAGACTTTCAAGCTAATTTAATGATTTATATATAAGGATGTGAAAGGGGATCAACTATGAAAATCTTTAATCTAAAAATTAGAATTCTAGTGTTATGGATATTTATGGCAGTATCTATAACTGCTGAGGTCGCACTGTATCTATATGAGAAAGGTCAAATAGAAAATATTATATCAGGAGAGGCCGGTATTACTTCTGGAAATCTAGTATTCTGGACCAGTCGTTGGCTGATACCCTTTGTTCTGGCATTTCTAACAGTTAGCTTGGGTAGTAAAGCTAATCGTATGACAAACATGGTTTTGGGAGCAATTTTTACTATTTTTAATGTTTTCCAATTTGTTATGCGTCTGGCAATAGGGCAGGAACTCCCAGCTTTCTTAATAATTATTATACTCTCATCTATTATAGCTTCAGTGCTAATTCTATGGTATGCAATAAGGTGGCCTAAATATGTGGAGTAGCTTAAGAAAATCTTTATGATTTTGATCCAATGGTATATACAACCCAATAATAGGAGAGCATAAAAAATATAGAACCCTTTATCTAAGGGTTGGGGAGGCAGGATTGGAACCATAAATAATGTTTAGATATAACTATAAAATTATCTATTAATTAATATATTGAGGTGGTGGGCCTATCTGGACTCGAACCAGAGACCTCATCCTTATCAGGGATGCGCTCTAACCTACTGAGCTATAGGCCCTTCAAATTTTGCATAAAGGGCAAAATACCAATTTAATGAATTTTTGTCAAGGTAAAATGATCCCGCAATCATTGATTCACGGGATCATTCAGTTAATGGAAATAAAATCAAAGGTATTATTCATTTGGCTCTATAACTTCTACCTTCTTTTCTAGAAACCTGACCTCAATACCGCCGCTTATTTTTAAAATGACATTCATGATCCAGACTACCAGGGTCCCAAATGCTGCATAGAACACGGAAGCGACAAGACCGCCAACAACAGCCAGTACAATACTCAAGGTCCCGCCACCGGCAAAATTACCTACTCCCGGGATTCCCAGATTACCCAGCCCTATAAACTGTAGTAAATCACTTATGGTTATACCCGAAGATGCCAGGGTGAGCCAGCCGATTAATGCTACTATACCCATAATGATCACCGATAATATAAAGAATATCAGATAAAAGACCAGCAAGTATTTGAACATTGAAAGTTCGCTGACACTCCTAAGGATTTTCCTTTCAATAACCATAACCTACCTCACAATTATTAAGTTATTATAATAAATGTAATTGTTTTTCCTCAGCCCAGTGAAACAAATAATGTTTCTTATTCCGGGCCACTGATCAGTACACTATTATTTTGTCCACTTGTCAGCCATACCCCCAAGCCATGGGAACTTATAGTATTCACCCTGGTTTGCTCTCATAACAATAATTATCCTGATTACCAGAGCTGCTACCCATATTACTGGAAAACAGAATGCTCCGATTATTACTGCAGTCAGGATTCCAGCAACAATATATAGTATTACTTCCCCTACACCTACTACGAGAGATTGCATGGCATGGAATCTAACAAACTTATTGTCCTTTTCCAGCAAATAGATTATAAGTCCCGATAACCACCCTGCTCCTATAATAAACCCCGCATGTGCCACAAGAACGGCTACTTTTGGCTCCATACCTGTAGAGCTTTTCTTTTTGAAATCTGGATGTACTTTTGGTTTTTCTTCAGCCATTTTTACTTTACCCCCTTCAACAAAATTAATAATAATAAGCCATAACTATTCCAAATAATATATCTGTTATACCCTTAAAAACATAATAACAAATTTAAGAGATAAACAAAAATAAAATAAATACCTATTTTCCCTCAGAGGCTACTATTGAATACGATGCGACCTTATTCCCCTCTGCCAGATTAATGGCCTTGACTCCCTGGGTGGATCTTCCGGTCCGTGAAATAGATTTTGCAGGGATTCTGATAAGTATGCCCTTAGCGGAAATGATCATTACATCATGCTCATCCTTTAAGATGCCTGCACCTGCAGCTTTTCCTTTTTTTTCGGTGATCTTTAAGGTCCTTACTCCAAGTCCTCCCCTATTCTGTCTTTTATATTCTGAAAGAGAGGTCCTCTTGCCAAAACCATTTTCAGTTAAAATAAAGAGGTCTCCATCAAGCTCTTTTGCTACCATCATGGCCAGTACCTCATCGTCGGTGGCCAGCTTCATTCCTTTGACTCCCTGTGAAGCCCGCCCAAGAGGCCTGCAGTCTTTTTCACTGAACCTGATCGCCTGGCCATTTTTTGAGACCATGATGACATCATCATTGCCATTAGATCTTTCTACACCTATAAGTTCGTCTCCCTCTTTAATATTTATGGCTATGATCCCATCTTTGCGTGAGGTGTCATAAGCTTTTATGGCAGTTTTTTTAACTATTCCCTTTCTTGTGCCCATTATCAGATATTGATTGTCCTCGTATTCCTTGACAGCAATAATAGCTGCTACTTTTTCTTTTGGTAAAAAAGGAAGCAGGTTTACTATTGCTTTACCTTTAGACATCCTGCTACCGGTTGGAATCTGATGGACCTTAAGCCTGTAGACCTTTCCAAAACTTGAAAAAAACATAATATAATGGTGGGTCGAAGCAATAAATAGATGTTCCACAAAGTCATCTTCTTTCATCCTGGTGCCGGTTACCCCTCTTCCTCCTCTGCCCTGCTTCCTGTACGTAGCGACCGGGAGTCTTTTAATATAGCCTGAATGGGAAATGGATATTACATTTTCTTCTTCCGGTATTAGGTCCTCTATGCCAATATCTGAAATATCAGTAGTAATATCTGTCCTTCTTTCATCAGCATATTTTTTACTGATCTCCCTGAGTTCCTTCTTGATCTCGCTGTAAATAAGTTTTTTACTGCCGAGCAGTTCTTTAAGCTTCTTGATTTTTTCAATTATCTGCTTATGCTCTGCTTTTATCTTTTCCCTTTCCAGGCCGGTCAATCTATGCAGCCTCAGGTCCAAAATCGCCTGGGCCTGCTTTGGAGAAAGTTTAAAATTTTCAATAAGCCTCTTTTTTGCAGTAGCAACATCCATTGAACTCCTGATGGTCTTAATTACCTCATCCAGGTTGTCCAGTGCAATAAGATAACCTTTAAGGATATGTTCCCGTTCTTCGGCTTTTCTTAATTCGTATTCGGTCCTCCTGACAACTACATTGTACCGGTGTTTTACATATTCATTGACCATCTCTAAAAGATTCAGGACCTTTGGGACCCCATCTACCAGGCTGAGCATTATTGTTCCAAAAGTATCTTGAAGCTGGGTATTTTTATAAAGGGAGTTGATTATCACCAGGGGTATTGCTTCTTTCTTGATCTCTATTACAACCCTCATCCCACTTTTATCTGATTCATCTCTCAGGTCATAGATCCCTTCAATTTTTTTACCTCTTACCAGTTCAGCGATCTTTTCTATAAACCTTGATTTATTTACCTGGTAGGGTAACTCACTGACTATGACCTGTACTTTGCCTTTCTTGGGCTGTTCCTGATGGACCCTTCCCCTGAGCACGATACGGCCCTTTCCAGTCTTGTAAGCTTCCCTTATTCCTTCTACACCCATAATGATCCCTCCGGTGGGAAAATCAGGGCCTTTGATCAATTTGAGAAGATCTTCCACTGTCGCATTGGGGTTATCTATATAATAGATTATTCCATCAATGACCTCTCCTAAATTATGGGGCGGGATATTGGTCGCCATTCCAACTGCGATCCCTGAAGAGCCGTTTACGAGTAAATTTGGAAATTTTGCAGGGAGCACCGAAGGTTCCTTTAATGAACTGTCAAAATTATCCACAAAATCTACAGTATCCCTGTCAATATCTACCAGCAGTTCCTCGGCAATGGAAGAGAGCCTTGCTTCTGTATATCTCATGGCTGCTGCCCTGTCGCCATCCACGGAGCCAAAATTTCCATGGCCGTCTACTAAAATATAGCGCTGGGAAAAATCCTGTGCCATCCTCACCATGGAATCATAAACTGCAGTATCACCATGAGGATGATACTTGCCCAGTACTTCTCCTACTATACGCGCACATTTCTTATAAGGGGTATTTGACCTCATTCCCATATTCTGCATCGCAAATAGTATCCTCCTGTGGACCGGTTTCAAGCCATCCCGTACATCCGGAAGCGCCCTGCCGATGATCACGCTCATAGCATAGCTGAGGTAAGAATCCTGCATTTCAGATTCAATTTCTATATTCTTTATTTTTCCCCTTAACTCAAAAACCATTGACTCACCTTATTAGAAAATTACTGAATATGAATAAATTTAAACTGGTCTTTTAAATTATCTAAATATCTATAAAAGACACACCCCTGGCATTCTTTTCTATAAACCTTCTTCTCGGCTCCACCTTATCACCCATTAGAGTTGAAAAAACATCATCTGCTATAAGTGCGTCTTCTATTTCTACTTTAAGCAGTGTCCTGGTCTCAGGGTTCATGGTGGTTTCCCAGAGCTGTTCCGGATCCATCTCCCCAAGGCCCTTATATTGCTGTATATTGATCTTTGCATTTTCATATTTCTTTTTAAGGATTACCAGCTCCTTCTCACTGTATGCATAGTTTACCTCTTTTCCGTTTTTTACCTGGTACAGCGGCGGCTGGGCGATATATACATAACCTGCTTCAATAAGTTTGACCATATACCTGTACAGGAAGGTCAGGATGAGGGTCCTGATATGGGCGCCATCGACATCAGCATCAGTCATGATTATAACTTTATGGTATCTTACATTTTCGATATCAAAATCCTCCCCTATTCCTGCCCCCAAAGCAGTTATCATAGCCTGTATCTCCAGGCTGCTTAAAATCTTATTAAGCCTTGCCTTTTCCACATTTAAGATCTTTCCTTTCAGGGGAAGAATTGCCTGGAATCTCCGGTCCCTTGCCTGTTTTGCGCTGCCCCCCGCAGAATCTCCCTCAACTAAATAAATTTCACTAAATTTTGGATCACTAATTGAACAGTCAGAAAGTTTTCCTGGAAGTGAGCTGCTTTCCAGAAATGACTTTTTCCTGGTCAGGTCCCTGGCGTTTTTAGCAGCATTCCTGGCTCTTGCAGCCTCCAGGCATTTATTGATTATTATTTTGGCCAGGGCAGGGTTTTCACCTAAAAATTCAGAAAGCTTGGCATTTACTGTTGACTCAACAAAACCTTTCATTTCAGTATTTCCAAGCTTGGTCTTGGTCTGTCCCTCAAACTGGGGATCTTTTAACTTCACACTGATAATGGCAGTGAGCCCTTCCCGTATATCTTCTCCCTGCAGGTTTTCATCCTTTTCCTTTAAAATATTACTGGTCCTGGCATAATCATTTATTGTCCTGGTCATGGCGCTTCTAAATCCACTGAGATGAGTTCCACCTTCTGTAGTGTTTATATTATTTGCAAAAGAGAAAATACTTTCAGAATACCCGGAAGTATACCGCATTGCTATTTCAACTTCATGATTGATATTTTTATTCTGTATATAGATGATCTTTTTATGAAGGCTGTCTTTTTTTTCACACAGGTAATTTACAAAATCAGATATTCCTCCCTCATACCTGTATTCTTCTTTTTTTTGTGTATCTTCCCTGTCATCCACAAGCGTGATCCTGAGGCCCTTGTTTAAAAATGCCATCTCTTTCATCCGGCTGGCAAGGATCTCATACTTATAGTCAACATCTTCAAAAACATCCGTATCAGGATAAAAAGTAATTGCGGTCCCATGGGCCTCAGTTTTTTCCCCTTTACTGAGACTATTGATAGGCTCGCCCTTTTTATATTCCTGATTGAAAGTATATCCATCTCTTCTGACTTCCACAGTCAATTTCTCTGATAATGCATTCACTACCGAGATCCCGACGCCGTGCAGTCCGCCAGAGACCTTATAGCCTTCTCCGCCAAATTTCCCACCGGCATGTAATTTGGTCAGCACTATCTCAACTGCGGGCTTATTATACTTCTCTATTTTTTTTACCGGTATGCCTCTTCCATTATCCACAACAGTTACAGAACTATCTTTATTAAGCACGACCATTATATTATCGCAGAAACCAGCCATGGCTTCGTCTATGCTATTATCTATCACCTCATAAATAAGGTGATGCAGGCCCCTGGCCCCGGTTGAGCCGATATACATGCTGGGTCTTTTCCTGACCGCTGAAAGGCCTTCCAGAACGGTAATGTCCTTGGCATCATAACTTGTTTTGCTCAAAAAAATCTCCTCTTTATTCTAAAAATGCATTAATTAATAATACAGGCAGACAACAATAAGCAGGCATAAAAATCATTAAATGTACCCATTACCCTTTTTCGCCTGTTTAAAAAATGTTGTAAAAATTGTAGTAAAATACTTACTAATTTTAGCCATTTTATCCTATGACTATTATAGCATATTTCGGCATATAATTACTTTGAAATGACTAGAATTATTTAGAGGATCATCTAAAGATTTGGCTTAAATCTGATACTTTTTACCACTTTTCCGCCCACATAAGAATTGATTTTTTTCTTCAGCTGGTCAGACATGAGAGAAAGCTCATTTGCCCAGGTATAATTGATCACAGAGATAAAAAGAATGCCGCCGGCAAGTTTATCCGGCCTGGTTTTTTTATTTATTTCACTGCCTACTATATCTTCCCAGTGGTTAAAAATATTTGAAATCTCCAATTTATTTTTAATTTCTGGATCTGCTGTAAAATTTTTTATTATACTGCCTATGTCTTCGATTTCATTCATCTTATTTCAAGTATTTATTAAACAATCAATTTTCTCCTTCATCAAGGCTCATTAAAACAAGCTGGGCTATATCCATTGCCTTGATCTTGGACTTTTCCTTTTTTAAAGCCTGGGCGATGGTCCTGACACATTGCTGGCAGGAAGTAATGACTATATCTGCTCCGCTCCTGATGATCTCCCTGGCCTTCAGCTGTGAGATATTTGCAGATAATCCTGCATCTATTGACTCAACATTTCCGCCTCCGCCACAGCAGGTAGCATATGCCCTGCTGTTTTCAAGTTCTATAAACTCCACTCCCGGTATCATCCCTATGATCTCTCTCGGTTCATCAAATACTCCTGAATTTCTTCCCAGGTCGCAGGGATCATGATAGGTTACTTTCTTTTCCAGGGAGTTTAATTTCAGTTTTCCATCTCTTGCAAGCATATGCAAATACTGGACCATATGCATCACCTTAAAATTCATCCCCGGGCTTTGAAGTATTCCAGGATAAACATGGGTCCACATGTGGTAGCATGACGGGCACGCAGTCACCATATACTTTGCACCTGTCTTATTTATTCTCTCAATATTGTGTCGTGCAAACTCTGAAAAATCATTTTTAAAACCAGAAGCCAGAAGTGGAAAACCGCAGCACCATTCTTCATCTCCAAGCAATCCGAAATCGACTTTAGCTTTTTTAAATATCTGGATGATGGCCCTGGGGATCTTGAAAGTCCTGGGAGAAAAAGAGGAAACACACCCTACAAAATAAATGACTTCAGCTTTTTCTTTTATATACCTGTCTTCCGGAATATCTGGAATTGATTTGATCCAGTCGGTTCTGCCTTCATTGGTGTCGAATGACACATTTTTTGCTTTTTTTAGTCTCTGTCTCATCATTTCCAGTACCTCTGGATATTTCCCTTCGCTTACAAGGATCTCCCGGAGCTTTAGCCATAACTCCTGCAGCTGGATATTTATATGGCAGTCGACCTGGCACCGGGAGCACATTGTGCATGAAAAGGCCGCCCTGGATATTGCTTCAATATCTTTTTCTGAAAGCTTCTTTTTTTTAAAAAGCACAGACATTATGCTGTACTGGGAATCCACCGCTTTTTTTAATTTCTCCATCTTCTTTTTTGGAGAAATTGAAACATCCCCGCTTCCCAGATAGGCAGAACATAGATCCAGGCAGTTGCCGCACCTGGTACAGGCATCGATTTCTGCTAATTGTTTTACAGTAAATTTATCTAGTTTCATATTGAGTCCTAACTAATTCCTTGGCCTTATTGATTTAATGCTTTTAACTTATTATATACTGCTACGATCGGCCCAAAGACCATATGGGAATATTTCCCATATGGTATCAATGCTGTAAATAGTAATAGGGCGATTATATAAATATAGAAAAATACAGCAGCCGGTATGGCCCAATCTACCCCTATAAAAGATAAAATACGGGACAGGACAAAGCCAGCCGGGGCAAATGCGGCCCTTTCAACCGGAACAGATCCAGACAGGAAAAAAGCTGCTTCATAAAAGAAGCTTGAGACCGCAATCGCTGAAATAATCACCCCTGCAGATTTATCTTTAAGTTCCACCGACTTAAATCTTTTCTTAAGGAATGCAAACCTCAGCACTGCTATAAACGCACCGCCCAGTATTGCCAGTTTTGACAGGTCCATGACAATGGCAGTGAACCTGTTCTCCAGTGTCCCAAATACTCTTATGAACCAGCAGGAACTATCCAGGACTGCACCTTCAGGTGCTGCAGCTATAGCTGCAATATGAAAAACCGTGATAATAAAGAAAGAGGCCAGTCCTATGAACATAAAGATATGGATAAACCATTTAAGGACACTGTCCCTAAATAAATTTCTGTGGATCATCCCGTCTGCAAAAAAACTCTTTATGATCGCACCGGATCTCCGGCTAAAAATACTTTTAATAAAGAGTCCCAGGTACCTGAAGAATCTTGATATCCTGGACCTGTCCTTTCCCTCTCTTTGGTTCCCTGCTCCATCGCTACCCCTGAGCCAGATAGAGATCCGGAAGAAGAATCCCAGAAAAAACAGGAAAATAGAGACCGAAAGAATGACCCAGAGACTTATTGAATTCAATTCCATTTCCTTACCTCTTTTTCACTATCTGATTATATGCCTATAGTGCCGCATAAAATTAAAACAGGGCAATTTGTTACAATTAAGATACCATAACAGGAGTATTTTTATAATGGTTTTCCTTAAATAAAATTCACAAGAACTGTAATATTTTATAAATAGTCAAGACTATTGATCATATTGTCTTTTACCAGGTATCTGCTCCCAAAATCAATATCCAGTTTATCCAGGTAACTTATATTGGTTGCAGTCACAAAAGTCTGGGACCTGTCATTTATGACCTCTACCAGTTTTTTTCTTCTCTCAATGTCCAGTTCGGAGAGAACATCGTCCAGGAGAAGGATAGGGTCTGTATCAAGCCTCTCCCGGAGAATATTGAGCTCGCAGAGCTTTAAGCTAATAGAAGCTATCCTCTGCTGGCCCTGGGAGCCAAAAGGCCTGATATCCTTCCGGTTTACCAGTATTGCAAAATCATCCCGGTGAGGACCGATCATGGTAGTCCTGTGTAAGAGGTCTTTTTTTAAACTCTCCTTTACTTTTGAAGCAAACAGGCTTCTAAGATCATTTTCAGTAAAACTTGAATTTTTATATGATTCAAGATCTTCTGTCGGCACGAGGATCTTGTTTTTATTATTTTCCGGATTTAGAGTCCTGTCCCAGCTGAATATATAGACCAGGTCCACATCTACTCCTTTAAAAAAGCTGCAAAAATACTCCCTGAATTTGTCCTCTAATCCGTTTAAAAGCCTGCATCTCTTTTCTATCAGGCCGGTCCCGTACTTGACCAGGTTATCATCCCACACCTCAAGTGTTGAATTACTGCCGGATCCATTTAAACTCTTCATCAAACTGTTTCTCTGGGCCAGTATTTTTTGATACTGCAGCCTTGCTGCATAATAACTTTTGTCTATTTTTTCAAGCACCAGGTCCAAAAAACCCCTTCTCTGGGAAGGGGTCGACTTCACGATCTTTAAATCATCAGGGGAGAAGATAACTGAAGGAAGCAGTGAAGTAAAATCAGATTTCTTTTTCTGGTAGACTTCATTTATCCTGATCTTGAAATTGCTGTTTTTCCTCAGTTCTATTTCTATCAGCTGTTCCTGCCTCTTATCTTCCTCTGAGCCAAGCCATGCCCTGATAACAGCAAAGCCGCTATCCCAGTTGATCAGCTCATCCTGGTTGTATGTCCGGTGGGACCTGCCTGCTGATAGATAATATATTGATTCTAAAAGATTTGTTTTGCCCTGGCCATTATTTCCTACAAAGAGAATTGCATTTTTATTGAACTCCAGATCCAGGCGAGGATAATTTCTGTAATTTTTTAATTCTAATTTTTTTAAATACACAACTCACAAGGAATAGAAATTTTTAGATACGGGGTATATATCTACTCTTCCTCAGGATAGATCAGCACTTTGACTCCCAGGGGCAGATTATCATACAGCCATTTTGCATCTTTCAGCCTTAACCTGATGCAGCCGTGGCTCGCAGGGCTGCCCAGTTTCCCGTATTCTTCCAATATAATATCACCATCTTCATCAAAAGGAACGCTGTGAAAAAGATATGCTCCGTAAAATCTTATCCAGTAGTATGCTCCCACATCAAACCTTGGTATCCAGGAATATTTGATCTTCTCGATCGTGGTATACTCACCGGTAGGTGTCGGGGTTTCCTCTTCGCCCCCCGAAGAGATCATTTCTCTTATCAGCTCATCCCTGTAATATATAAAAACTTTCTGCAGCCCTAAATCGACTTCGATCCTGAAATCTTCACTTCTCGTAAAATCAATATCCTGGTATCCATCCTGGCCGTACTCATTGCTTTCATCATTGATTTCTTCTATTATGCTGTCCGGTTTCTCTTCTTCCAGGGGGCTGTCTTCTTCTTTTAAGATTTCTCCATCTGAATTTGACCCTCCTGCCGGATCTTTTCCACTGCCGCTGTCTACTTGGATCTCTTTACCGGTATCCCCGTCACTTAAAACAGCATTTTCAGGTTCAATTTCCCTGTTATCAGCTGCAGCGGTCTCAGAAGTTTTTGGCGGGTCCTGTGAAGCTTCCAGGCTGCTTGCCGGCAGAATGACTATCCTGTCGGCAAAAATAATCACTAAAAGCACGGCAAGTATGATGATTATCAGATCTATTCGCTTTTTTAAAAATTTAAGCAATTAAGATCCCGCCAGTATATCGAAAAAGGTGCTATTAAAATAATTATAATGGTTATTGGATTTTATAAAAGGTAAATTTAGAAGCAATGGGTAAAACTTTTTAATCCTCAATCATTTTATTGAGTATTTAAGCCCTTAAAATATAATTAGCCGCAACTCGAGCATGAGGCACATGAGCCGCTGGCACAACTGCTGCAGGATGAGGAATGTGATGAATCTCCGTCCCCGTTTGAAGAGCTTTTAAATCCTATCGGGGCAAAGATCTTTACCATACTTTTACTGCCGCATTTTTCACAGGATATCTCAGAACCATTTTCTCCCCTGAATACTATTTCTGAGATCTCTTCGCAATCTTTACATTTATAATCTACAAAACGCAATGCCTATCACCTTTTTAATTTAATAATTGGAATATCTCTAATAAATACCTGGAGCATATAATAGCATTAATTATTTAATAATCAAATTAACCCAGGCCTGCTACTACTGAATTTTGGGCGGCGCTGACAAATACAGAGGGGATCACTACCATCAAAAGGGTGACTACTGCACAGAAAGCTATTATGGCAATATATAATTTTGGGGTAGCAATTTTTGTATTTGCCTTATCCCCTTCATATTTTACAAAGTACATCTGCTTTATTATATTAGCATAATAATATAGCGATATTACGCTTGTAAGCACAGCGACCACTACCAGCCAGGTGAGGTTTGACTCAATGCCTGCTTTAAATATCAATAATTTGCCTATGAACCCCGCAAAAGGTGGAAGGCCGACCATGGATATTAAAAAAACTATCATGCAAATGGCAATAAATGGATTACTGTGGCCGATTCCTGCAAATGCCGAGATCTCTTCAGATTTCCTGCTCTTCTCTACCAGCATTGCCACTGCAAAAGCTCCCATATTCATTAAAATATAGGCCATCAAATAGATAAGTATGGCCCACTGTGCCGAAATAGTCGCTGCAGCAAGTCCGACAAGCAAGTATCCGCCATGGGCTATGCTGGAGTAAGCCATAAGCCTTTTAAAGCTCTTCTGGGGCAGGGCCAATAAGTTACCGATGACCATGCTCAAGATCGAGAGTACTATTATAAACAGTATTATCCACAGGGAATATTTGAAATCGCTGATCCCGGCATATAGGAACCTTATGAGGCCCGCAAATGCGGCAAGTTTGGCAATCGTTGTGATGAGAACCGTGATTATGGTAGGGGAACCCTCATAAGTATCCGGGGCCCAGAAATGAAATGGTGCCGCTGCGATCTTAAAACCAAAGCCGATGAAAGCCATGATGATCCCGGTGATGAGCAGATAATTGCTTCCAAGCATCTGTCCCCCGGTTATTACTGCAGATATCTCAGTAAGTATGATCTTTCCGGTTGTCCCGTATATAAGTGAAAATCCATAAACAAGTATTGCCGATGCCAGTACCCCCAGGATAAAATATTTCAGGGATGCTTCATTGGATTTTTCATTCATCTTTTCATATCCGGCTAAAATATATGTGGGTATGCTGACGAGCTCCAGTGCTATGAAAAGCATTATGAGGTCCCCGGCAGCACTCATGAGCATGGTCCCTGTTGTGACCATGAGGATAAGGAAATAAAACTCTCCCAGGTTCCTCTTTATGGTCATGCTGTCTTTTACATAATTATGGGAAAGCCCTATGACCAGCAGGGCAGTAACCAGCGTGAACAATCTAAAAAATATAGAGAAGTTATCCACAATAAAGGAATAATTAAAAGCCGGGTTCAAATTGTTCCAGTTATATAAGATGACAGCCGCTCCTGAAGCGATCAGCCCTGCCGCTGAAATCGGGGCCACGGCCTTATCAAAGCTCCTGCCGACAAATACTGAAAGCATGAGCACTATAAATCCTGTACAGACAACTATAATTTCTGGTATGATCGAAAAAATATCTATACTCATATTACATCCCCAGTATAAGTACCACTGAATTATTAATCATATCAATAAGCGGTGTTGGATATACTCCTATGAGAACTGTGAGCACGACAAGCGGTGCCAGCGTCACAAATTCTATCCAGGTGATTTTTTTAAGCTTTCCAAGCTTTTCCGGATAGGTTCCAAAAATAACCCTCTGCAGCATCCACAATAGGTAGGCGGCACCGAGGACTATCCCGATCACAGAAATGTACACCATTACTTTATAAAACAGTATGCCTTTAGTATATGTCCCAAACAGGACCAGGAATTCACCCCAGAAACCGCTCAGTCCCGGCAGGCCCAGGGAAGCAAAAGCAGTAAAAGCCAGGATTCCTGACAGCAGCGGCATCTTATTTGAAAATCCTCCCATATCCCCGATCATGCGGGTATGGGTCCTGTCATATATCATCCCCACAAGAAGGAACAGCATCCCGGTTATGATCCCGTGGTTAAACATCTGCAGGACTGCCCCGTTTATGGCAGTCGGGGTAAGTGCAGATATCCCCAGCATGACAAATCCCATGTGAGAGATCGAAGAGAAGGCGATCAGCCTCTTTAAATCTTTTTGTATAAGGCATACCAGGGCCCCGTAGACAATACTTATTACTGCAAGTACGGCAATTGCTGGAGCCCAGGCCTTTGCAGCATCAGAAAGAATAGGGATGCTTATCCTGATAAAACCATAGGCACCCATTTTTAATAGTACCCCGGCAAGTATTACACTGCCTGCAGTCGGTGCTTCCGTATGAGCATCCGGAAGCCACGTGTGCAGTGGAAACATCGGGACCTTTATGGCAAAACCCATGAACATGAGGAAGAATATCCAGTTCTGGATGCCCCCTCCCATGCTGTTATTGGCCAGTTCCAGGATATTAAAAGTGCCAAGCCCGGAATTAAAGTAGATCATCAGGATACCGACCAGCATAAGAACGCTTCCGACCAGGGTATATATGAAAAACTTTATGGCAGCATAGAGCCTATTGGAACTTCCCCATACTCCTATCAAGAAGTACATGGGAAGCAGTACCAGTTCCCAGAAAACATAGAACAATATAAAGTCCAGGGATAAAAATACTCCTATCATCCCTACCTCCAGAAGCAGGAGGAGGGCAAAGAATCCTTTTGGCTTTTTATTTATGTTCCACGAGACAAGGACCCCCAGGACAGTCAGGAGGCAGGACAAAAAGACGATCGGCATGCTTATTCCATCAATTCCCAGATGATAGGTCACATTTATACTCTCTATCCACTGGTATTTTTCTTCAAACTGCATGGTGCCTATTGATGAATCAAAATTCACCAATAGGTAAATACAGAGTCCCAGCACTATAAGTGAAAATACAAGCGCAATATATTTTGCACTCTTCTCCACCCGTTTTGGGACCAGCGCAATTATGATTATTCCAATGATCGGAATAAAAGTTATTAATGTAAGTATGTTAAAACCCATATTCTGCCTCCATTCTTAAATAGTCGGGTTCACGACTTTAAAATTATTTGCCTGATAACTAAATAAATTATATATATTGCTAAAACCGCAAACATCACTATGGCATACCTTGAGGTGTTTCCTGCCTGTATGATCCTCAACCTCTTGCCGCTTTTGTAAGTCTCGTTTGCGGTCCAGTTTACAAGTCCGTCTACTACTTTCAGATCAAATATATGAGTGGCCTTTGATATTATTACTGTGACCTTGCCAAATAAATTTATAAGGCCATCGATTATTTTCTTATCAAGTTTGTTAAATGCATTACCCAGTTTGAGCGTGGGCCTGACAATTACCCTGGAATTTATAAAATCCATATAGTATTTCTTTACCAGAAGCCGGTGATACGGCCTGGTAAACCTGTAGAACCAATCTGTTGGTATTACCTTTTTCCCGTACATCAAGTATGCAAGCAGAATGCCCACAAGGCCCACCGCTACTGAAATGAGCATGGGGATGATATCAAACTCCACATGCTCCACATGCATGTTCACACTTAAAAACTTTCCAATACTATAATTTTTTGCTGCTAAGAACGGTACCCCCACATATCCTGCAGCAATAGCCAGGACAGCCAGGATCATCAGTGGAATGGTCATGACCCTGGGGGATTCATGGGCCTGCTCAGAAGCCTTGCTGGTCTTGCCATAAAATACTACAAATATTAACCTGAACATATAAAAAGCAGTAAGGAAAGCAGTAAATGCCCCTACTGCAAAAATAACATATCTTCCATTAGCAAATGCAAAACCAAGTATCTCGTCCTTGCTCCAGAAACCTGCCAGGAGCGGAAATCCGGCCAGGGACAGGGAACCGACAATAAAAGTCCATGCAGTGGTCTTCATCTTCTTTCCCAGCCCTCCCATCTCGGTAATATTCTGGGTATGTGCCGCGTGGATCACACTTCCTGAACCTAAAAATAGTAAAGCCTTGAAAAATGCATGAGTCATCAGGTGGAAAAGCCCCGCTACATAGGCCCCGATTCCCAGGGCAAACATCATATATCCAAGCTGGCTTATCGTGGAGTAGGCCAGGACTCTTTTTATATCCGTTTGCACCACAGCCATGGTCGCTGCAAATAGGGCAGTAAAAGTCCCTATGACTGCCACCACCATCATGGCCTGGGGAGAAAGGGAGAACAGGGGGAAACTTCTTCCGACCAGGTACACCCCGGCAGCTACCATTGTGGCAGCATGGATCAGGGCACTGACAGGAGTCGGGCCCTCCATGGCATCAGGAAGCCAGACATGCAGTGGGAATTGTGCTGATTTGCCCATTGCCCCACTGAAAAGTAAAATAGATATTGCAGTTATCATCCCCGGTGAAAGCACACCTGACTCTGCCACTCCAAAAACTCCGCTAAAAATCGTTGTATTTGTATTTAAGAATATAAGCAGGATCCCTATCAGCATTCCTACATCGCCTATCCTGGTGACAAGAAAAGCTTTCTTGGAAGCATCCGTGACTGTCTTTTTCTCATACCAGAAACCGATCAGCAGGTATGAACATAGTCCCACCAGTTCCCAGAAAATAAACATCTGCAGGTAATTATGGGCAAAGACCAGCCCCAGCATCGAAGCGCTGAAAAGCTGCAGTTCAACAAAGTACAGCCAGTATCTCCTATCACCTTTCATATATCCCACAGAATAAAGGTGCACCAAAAAACTGACCACGCTTACTACTACCAGCATCATCGTAGACAGCCCATCTGCCAGAAGTCCCATAGTTATTTTATAGTTTCCCGTGATGAACCAGGTTTTTTCTATTAAAAAAGAACCTCTTGTATATACGAGGTATACACTATACATGGAGAGGGCTATGCAAATACCCATTATGGTAACTGCTAGCCGGGAGCCGGACTTTGAAAATCTGTTTCCCAAAAGCAGGGTAATAATAAATCCTACTACTGGTAATAATGGTATAAACCAAATAATTTCAGACAATTTTTACCCTTCCGATTCTTTGCTTTTTAATCATCTTATGCTTTCCCTTACCATTTAAGTATATTTATATTGTCAATGTCTACAGACTTCTTCTTCCTGTAAACTGATAATATGATTGCAAGGCCCACCCCTACCTCTGCTGCAGCCACCGCAATAATAAATATTGCAAACATCTGCCCTGTCATCTCATCCGGGGTGGTAAAACTCGAAAATGCCACAAAGTTTAAGATCACTGCATTCAGGATGAGCTCGACAGACATAAGGATCTGCACAAGGTGCCTCCTGCTCAGGACTCCATATATCCCGATACAGAACAGGATCCCGGATACTATCAAAAAATATACCAGTTTTACGTCAAGCCCCTGAAGCCACTCCATTACTTACCACCTCTGTCTTTATTATCTTCCCCGCCGCTTTGCTTTTCTTTCATCGCCAGCACGACCGAACCCACCAGGGCCGCCAGCAGCAGTACAGATGCCACCTCAAACGGGAGCATATGCTTTGAAAATAAAATAGTTGAAAAATCCTTTATGGACATTATTTTAAGTCCTGTGGTATTTGTCTCCAACAGGGCAATATTTGAAGTATAGAGGACCGCCCCTATGGCAACAAACAGGATCACTGATACTATTGCAGCAAATATATTTTGCCTGCTGCTGATATTTGTGGCTCCGCCGACTCTTGTCCTGGTAAGCATCAGTGCAAAAAGAACAAGCACCACTATTGCTCCGATATAGACCAGTATCTGCACTGCTGCCAGGTATTCTGCCCTCAGCAGTATAAAATATACTGCCACACATAAGAGTGATACTGCCAGGTAAAATGCAGAGTGTACAATATTTTTTGAAACAACGACCTTTATGGCACTAAAAATAAGTACCAGGCTGATAACTATAAATACTATAAGTGATAAAATAACTTACTCCTCATCTTCCTTTGTTTCTTCTTCCTCAACGATCTCGTCCATCATCAAAAATTGTTTCTCATGGACAAAATAATCCCGGTTTGCCCCTACCCACTCGTATTCCTGGGTCTGTTCAAGAGCATCGAAGGGACAGCTGTCGATGCATATCCTGCAGAATATGCATATTCCATAATCGACCCTGTAGATCTCAGGCTGCTTTTCTTCTTTCATTTTCTTTACCGTAATACAATGCTGGGGGCAATTTTTTGCACAGATCCCACAGCCTGTACATTTAAAGACCGGGTTTTTCCCCAGTTCTTTCATCCGGAGCCTTATTAGCCCCTGGCCGCGGGGACCGACTTCCATCTTCCGGTAAGGATACATCACGGTCACCGGCTTTGAGAAAAAAGCCTTAAGTGTTGTTTTTAATCCTTTTATTAAACCAATCAATTTTAATCCAAATCCTTTTTCTTATTTAAGCTCCCTTAAAATTATCTACGATCAGTACCACTGCGCCGGTCACAAAAATATTTGCAAACGAAAGCGGAAGTAATACCTTCCAGCCAAAATTCATCAACTGGTCTATCCTAAGCCTCGGGAATGTCGACCTTATCCAGATAACTATAAATATGAGGACATATGTCTTGGCCAAAAAGACCACAGTTCCCAGGACCGGATCGGTAAACGGCAGCCAACCGCCGAGAAACAGCAGTGTAGCAAGCGCACAAATAATAAACAGATTTACAAATTCTGCCAGGAAGAAAGCAGCAAACCTGAATCCGCTGTATTCAATATTGAAACCGGCGATAATCTCGGATTCTGCCTCTGGTATATCAAATGGAGTATGGTTTATTTCTGCAAGCCCTGAAGTCATAAAAATAAAGAATGCCACTGCCTGGGGAACAATATAATACATATTTTGCTGGGCCCTTACAATTTCTGTGAGATTCATGCTTCCCGCCATTATTACCACACCTACAGCTGCCAGTATTAAAGGGATCTCATAGGACATCATCTGGGCCGCGCTGCGGAGGCCCCCCAGCAGTGCATATTTATTATTAGAGCCCCATCCGGCCATGATAAGTGCTATGGTCGAGATAGCCATTATGGCAAAAATAAAAAACAGGTTTATCTCAATATTTGTGGCCGTGACCTTTTCTGCGAAAGGAAGCATCGCAAAAACTGTAAGCGACGGCACAAAAACGATCACCGGGGCCCAGAGATAGGGCCATTTATCCACCTCTCCGGGAATAATATTTTCTTTTCCCAGAAGTTTTAAGGCGTCAAATACAGTCTGGAATATGCCGTGGGGCCCATGGTGCCGCGGGCCCATCCTGTACTGCATGCGTCCCATGACCTTTCTGAGCAGGTAGATCAGTACCAGTGCGGTTATAAATACAAACCCCACTGCTATTACTAATCTAAGTAGTGCCCACAACAGTTCGATCCACCAGACCATTAAAACTCCTATCTATCTACACTTCCCATAACCGTATCAAAACTTCCAAGTATTACAATTGCATCTGCTATATAACAACCCCTTAAAAGAAAATCCAATGCATTAAGATGGCTAAAAGATGGCGTCCTTATTTTTAACCGGTAAGGATATTTTTCACCATTTGAGACAATATAAAAGCCTATCTCTCCCTTGGTCCCTTCATTTCTGTAATACTGCTCACCTTCCGGCAGCTTTAAAACCCTGGGTACCTTGGCCTGTATGTCTCCGGAGGGCAGATCATCTGCAGCCTGCTGTACGATCCTCAGTGACTGCTTCATCTCGGCCATCCTCACCAGATACCGGTCATAAACATCGCCATGTTCCCCTGCAGGTATATCAAAATCATATTTATCATAACCGCTATATGGTTCTATTTTCCTTATATCAAAACGTGCACCGGAACCCCGGAGTGTAGGACCGCTCATGGCCCAGTTCATGGCATCTTCCCTTTTTATGATCCCGATCCCTCTTGTCCTCATCTTAAAGATCTCATTACCGCTGAAAAGATCGTCATAGATCGCAAGCCTCCTGGGAAATTCTTTTATGAATTTATCCAGCTTTTCTTTAAAACCATCCGGTATGTCTTCCCTTACCCCGCCTATTGTAATAAAGTTGAATGTAAGCCTTCCTCCTGCCAGTATCTCAAAAAGTTTAAATGCTTTTTCCCTGTCTACAAAACCAAATAAAAATGGGGTAAAGGCTCCTGTTTCAAGTCCCATGGCACCAAAGAAAATAAGGTGTGCACATATTCTATTGAGTTCGGCACAAATAACTCTTATTGCCTGTGCCCGGGGAGGTACCTCTATCCCTGCCATTTTTTCCAGGGCCTGGCAGTAACACAGTTCATTTAACAGTGCGCCGGTATAATCCAGCCGGTCCACTACAGGTTTAAACTGGACATAGGTCCTGTTTTCAGCCATCTTCTCCACTCCTCTGTGGAGATAACCGATCACAGGGTCCACGCTTACGATCCTCTCCCCGTCTACTTTTGCAATAAACCTGAATACGCCATGAGTGGATGGATGATGGGGGCCAAAATTTATTTCCATATAATCTTTTGGCAGATCTTCAACTGTGGTCTCTAATTCTTCAGAAAACATAATTTTACTCATTCAAAAAATTTAGGAGGCTTATACTGTCTTTCCTCCCATTTTATTTCAAAACTTTTTTTCAGGGGATGAAAATCTTCATCTCCCACGAGCAGCAGCGGCCTGAGGTCCGGATGCCCCTTGATATTTATGCCGAACATCTCCCAGATCTCTCTCTCAAACCAATCCGCCCCTTTATAAATAGAGGTGATCGTTTCTATTTCCGGTTTTTCTGCATCCAATCTGGCCTTGATATTTATCGACCAGTTACTCACAAATGAATAAAGGCTGTAAACTACCTCCATATGATCTTCATAGTCGACTCCGGTAATGGCCCTGATATATTCAAAACCAAGCTCCCGGTCTTCATTTAGAAGCCTGCAGAATTTAACAATATTTCCAGGATCTACCTGGCAGAAAACCTGGCCGTTTTCTTCCCACAGCTTTATTTCAATATCTGCACTTTTGGCTTTTGCGCCGATTTTATTTATTATCTCCTGGTTATCGATCTCTTTAAATTTATAATCAATTATTTCCATCAGTATCCTGCTTTATTTGACTTTTATAATGGAATCCCTGTTTATGACTTCCTTTAACCTTAACATGCCCAGGTATAATGCTTCCGGCCTGGGAGGGCATCCCTGTACATACACATCCACCGGTATGATCTTATCCACTCCCTGGACCACATTATAGGAATCATAACAGTGCCCTCCGCTGATGGCGCAGCTTCCCATGGCCAGTACCCATTTGGGCTCTGCCATCTGCTCATAGATCCTCTTTACTACCGGAGCATATTTCCTGGTGATCCATCCTGATATTATCATCATATCTGCCTGCCTGGGTGAAGCCCTGAAAAACATCCCGAAACGGTCAAGGTCATAATGGGAGGCACCCGTGGCCATCATCTCGATGGCGCAGCAGGCGATCCCGAAAGTCAGGTACCATATAGAACGGCTCCTTGCTGCATTCATCACCTTATCATATGAAAGTGTTATGATATTTGGTTTTTTAAATCTATTTTCTAAGTAACCCATTTTAAAATTCCTTTTTTCCATACATATGCAAGCCCTAGTAGCAGGACCACTATAAATGTAAATACCTCTATCAGCCCTACAAGCCCGAGTGTCCTGAAATATACTGCCCATGGATACAGGAAAACTACTTCCACATCAAAAATCACAAACAGAAAAGCAAAAATATAATATCTTATATAAAAATGTGAAAACATCCCACCCCTGGGTGGAACGCCGCATTCATAGGTCAAAAGCTTTTCTTCGGTAGGATTATTAGGAGCCAGGAATTTGGTGATAAAGATCACTACTGGTACAAAAATGACACTTACAATAAAAAAAACGCTGAGGGTAAAATAATCTATAATAAACTGTTCTTGCATGTGTGCCGTACTTTACAATTACAAACTGGTTACATATTATACATCAATAATAATAATTTAAAAGAATATTGGACTAAATATTTTTTAAATCTATAAAAATATGGCAATCAAAACAAAAGCTTTAAGAAAAACCATAAAAAAATTAAAATATATAAAACTGACTTGATTTAAATTTTATCACAGGAGAAAAAAATGTCATTTAATAAAGATATTGCGGATTATACCCCTGGTAAGATAATCTGTGTGGGGATGAATTACAAAACTCATGTCAAAGAGCAGGATGGGCGGTTTCCTGACAGGCCTGTATTATTTGCCAAGGCAAAAAGCTGTATAATAAAAGATGGGGAAAGTATTGTCTATCCCCCTGAAGTGGCCGAACTGGATTATGAAGTGGAACTTGCAGTGGTCATGGGTGAAAGGGCCAAAAATGTCCGGGAGGAACAAGTAGCGGACTATATTTACGGCTACACTATTATGAATGATATCACTGCAAGGACTATCCAAAAAAACGAACATCAATGGTACCGCGCCAAAAGTTTTGATACATTTGGCCCTATTGGCCCGGCCATAGTCAAGAAAGAAAAAATACCCGACCCCCAGAACATCAGCCTGAGATCTTATGTCAACGGAGATTTAAGGCAGGACGGCAATACTGAAGATATGATATTCGGTGTCTACCAGCTTATTTCATATATTTCCAGGTCGATCACCCTGGAACCCGGGGACCTTATATCTACCGGTACTCCTTCAGGAGTGGGAGTTTTCATGAAAGAAAAAAAACTGCTAAAACCCGGTGATGAAGTAGTTTGTGAAATAGACATAATAGGAAGGCTTTGCAACAGAGTCATATCTCCCGGGGGTAGCATATAATATGGATGAAGTCTACCAGATCTTTATTGGTGCAATGCTTGTAGGGTTTTCCGGCGCGCTGGTACCGGGTCCCATGCTTACCCTGACTATAAGCAGTGTTGCTGAAAAAGGATTCTGGACCTCTGTTTTTATTGTAATAGGACATTCAATACTTGAACTGGCAGTAGTAATCGCCTTTTTATTGGGTATCTTAAAATATCTCGAAAATCCCCTTATCATAAAAATAATCGGCATACTGGGAGGAGCCTTTCTTTTATATATGGGGGTTGATATCTTTGTCTCAGTATTTAAGAAAAAATTTATAATAAACTTTAAATCCATGCTTGGAAAAAAGACCATAACAGGCCGGTCGACCGGGATACTGATCCTTAAGGGCCTGCTTGTGAGCCTTGCCAATCCTTACTGGTGGATATGGTGGCTGACCATAGGAGCAGCTTTCATGATCAGGAGCGTGAAGTTTGAGGTCGTGGGAGTCTCCTCTTTTTTTGTGGGGCATATAAGTGCTGACTTTATCTGGTATCTTTTTATTGGATTCTTGATCAGCACCGGGCGTAAATTTTTTAACCAGAAAGTATATAATGGGATACTTATTGCCTGCAGTGTGTTTTTATTCTACCTGGGCGCGAGGTTTATAGTAGATGCGATCATTTAGACTCAGGAACTCATTTCCCTGAGCACTTTATCAGTTATTTTTTTAACCAGCTCTTTATCGTATTCACTGCCATTCCCACAGCCACAGGAAGCATTAGTGCAGTGATAGCAATTTTCTATATTTTTAGTAGGATCAGGGTCCATTTTCCCGGAAGTGTCGGTCCCACAACAGTTACTTTCATCCTTCTTCTTCCCCGATTTATCGATGAATTCCGGCATTTTTATTTTTTCTCCTTTTTTTGTTTTGCTTTTCTATGCAAGCGCTTACAGGATTTCTGTGTCTCTATATGTTCATCATACTCTTTTCTGAAATATTTTATAGTGCTTAAAACCGGATTCGGGGCAGTTTTCCCCAGACCGCAGAGGGAAGTCTCTTTTATCATATGTGCCATCTCTTCCAGCTTCTCAATATCTCCTTCTTTTCCTTTACCTTCGGTTATCCGGGTGAGTATCTCGAGCATCCTCTTGGTCCCGACCCTGCATGGAGTACACTGGCCGCATGATTCATCCTGTATAAAATCCATAAAAAATCTTGCTATATCCACCATACACTGATCTTCATCCAGGACTATCATTCCTCCTGAACCCATCATGGCCCCGACTTCCTTTACTTTTTCATAGTCGACCACCACATCAAGGTGTTTTTCAGGGATACATCCTCCAGACGGTCCCCCTAATTGTACCGCTTTAAATTTTTTGCCGTCTTTGATGCCTCCGCCAATTTTAAAAACAATATCCCTGAGAGACATCCCCATCGGGACCTCTACCAATCCCGAATTATTTATTGCGCCTGTCAGTGCAAATATCTTTGTTCCCTTGCTGGTCCCGGTACCGATGCTTGAGAATGCTCCGGCACCCTTATCGATAATATAGGTCACATTGGCATAGGTCTCTACATTATTGATGCATGTGGGTTTCCCAAAAAGCCCTTCATTTGCGGGAAACGGCGGTTTTGGTCTGGGCATCCCCCTCTCGCCTTCAATCGATTTTATCAGTGCAGTTTCTTCTCCGCATACAAATGCCCCTGCTCCCTGATAAACTTCTATATCAAAATCAAACCCGGAGCCCAGGATATTCTTTCCTAAAAATCCATATTCCCCTGCACTTTTTATGGCAGCTTTTACATTTTCCACTGCCAGCGGGTATTCCTGTCTTACATATATATATCCTTTGCTGGATCCGATCGCATATGCCGCAAGGATAAGACCCTCAAGGACACTGTGGGGGCTTCCTTCCAGGATGCTCCTGTCCATATATGCCCCGGGGTCGCCTTCATCAGCATTTACTATCATATATTTGGGGCTTCCTTCTGCTTTTCTGGTTATCTCCCATTTTAGCCCGGTGGGAAAACCTCCGCCTCCCCTGCCCCTGAGCCCGGAGTCCTTTACTTCCTTTACTACCTCTTCAGGTTTCATGTCCCTTAATGCTTTTGCCAGGCCTTTGTACCCGCCGTATAGGATATAGTTGTCTATGCTTTTGGAATCTATCCTGGAATTATTTCCCAGGAGTATCCTTTTCTGGTATTTGTAGAAAGGTATATCAAATTCTTTTTTTACCAGCTTATCCTTATCGGTCCTGTACAAAAACCTTTCTACAGTATTGCCTTTTAGTGTCTCGCTTACAATTTCGGGGATATCTTCCTCTTCAGCACCAAGATAGCACGTCTCCTGGGGATAAAAAATGATGAGGGGGCCCCTTTCGCAAAAACCGTGGCAGCCTGTCCTCCGCATTATTATTTCCCCGCCGGATCCGTCTTTATATTTTTTGATCTCGCTTTTTAATTTTTTAAAAACATCATCTGCCCCGGCTGCCTTGCATCCTGTTCCCGAGCAGAGGGATATGACTATCTTGCCTTCTGCCTCATTCTTTAGGGCTTTTATCTTGTCGGCAAGCTCCTGGTCGCTATTTATTTTTTTTGTACTGGCATTCATAATTTACTGCCCGGGGATACCTTTCCCTTATTTATATGAATTCACAATGTCCATGACCGTATCCGGATCCACTTTTTTATATACTTTATCATTTATTATAATAACCGGAGCGATCCCGCAGGCCCCGACACATCTATTTGCCTGGAGGGAATAGATCCTGTCAGGAGTCGTCTGGCCGGGTTCTATCTGGAGCCCTTTCCTGATATTATCAGTTATCAGTTTTCCGCCCTTTACAAAGCATGCTGTCCCCATGCAGACCCTTATATTATATTTTCCCCGGGGCACCATCGTAAAAAAAGAATAAAAAGTGACTACTCCGTAGACATCCTTTTCAGGGACCTCTATGCCCCTTGCTACTTTCCTCTGTACATCAAGAGGAAGAAAACCTACACTGTCCTGTATCTCCTGAAGCACCGGTATAAGGGAATGCCTGCTTTTTTCATGATTTGAGATGACCTTATCTACTATTGTATTCTCCTGCTTACTGAGGTCATATTTTGGTAGATCTAAGATTCCCATTTTTTCCTCTTTTTCATTTTTGTCCCATAGATAAAATTCTAGCAATTGATTATAACAAATAATAAATCATAATTGTAAAATATTTTGGTATTTGGAACCTGGTTCTGTTAAAATGATGTAAAAGTACCATGGGAGGAAAGCCGTAAAAAAAGTTTTAATATATACCACACCGACCTGTCCTTACTGCATTAAGGCAAAAGGATATTTAGACTCTCACAATATTGAATTTGAAGCAATTGATGTAAGTTCTGACCAGGAAAAGGCACAAGAGATGATCGATAAATCCGGGCAGATGGGCGTGCCGGTCCTGGATATAGATGGTGAAATAATCATCGGGTTCAATAAAAGCGAGATAGACAAAATATTAGGTATAAAATAAATATTTATGAATGATCAGAATATTAAATTTAATGAGAAAGATATCACTAAAAAGATCTTTGATGACCGATGGACAAGATTTGCATTTGGCCCCCAGGGCAAGATAGGTACCAAAAACCTGAATCTGGGCATTACTGAATTTAGCGGAGGCAAGGTTTCCCAGTCTCACAGGCACAATGTTGATGAGGCGCTATTTATCCTTTCGGGCAGCGGCAGGGTCAAAATAAATAATAAAGTTTATCGGGTGAAGGAAAATGATTTTCTTAATGTCCCAAGGGAGACCGAGCATTCTGTCATCACAAGTGAGAACAGCAGGTTAAAGATCTTTTTTGTATTCTCGGGTGAGATAGTGATCGACCACTAAATATTGGAAGCTGCCGTCATTTGTAAAATAATGTATTATTTTTGTAATCGGAACATAATGGTCCCTGTCGATTATATTAATCTTTCTTATTCCCTGATATCCCGCCTTATTTTTTTTACTATAAGAGAAATACGCACGATCCCATAAACCAGCAAGCATAGGATCAATGCATAGAGTAAAGTAACAGGTAATGAATAGGGTGCTACATTTTTAAATCTTGTCAGCATCATAGTAAGAAAATATATTTGAGGTAAAGAAATTACAGCCAGAAATACCAGTAATAATTTATACTTTTTTAATTTTGAGGCATTGTCTGTGTATATCTCAGGTTCCAAACCTTCTTTTGCTTCTGTTCTAAAATAATACCAGCTTCCTAACCTGTCTACATATTCCCAGCCTGCATCATCAAATAAGGTTATATAATCATCTAATTCTTTTCCTCTTAATGGCTTAAAATCAAACTGGTATACCATATCTTTGTGCTCTCCCTTTTTAAATCTGTAATTAAGGAATCCAACACTATCCAGATGCCAGCCGTCATTTGACATTTTTCTTAACCACTGTCCCTCTTTTTTCTCCTGCCAGGCAAAAAATATTTTTAATATTGTCTTATTTTCGGTTACCTTATTCATTTTTAAAATCCTTTCTTAAGAGGTCCCTGCCATTAGTTACCATCTCCTCTAATCTATTTACTTCAAATTCTATAAGCTCTTTTCCAAGTTCAGTTATTATGTAGATCTTTCTACGGCTGTTTGGCTCTGCGGGTCCTCCAGGAATGATCAAACCTGTATCCACCAGATTGCCCAGGGCTCCATATAGGGTGCCCGGACCAAGATGGACCCTGCCCTTGCTTAAGTTTATTACTTTCTGCATAATGCCATATCCGTGAAGCGGCTCCAAAAGAGACACCAGGATATAATAAGTAGTTTCAGTAAGTGGTGATAGTTTCTTTATTCTATTCATCCAAAACCCTTCCTGGTATATATTACGGCCTTCGTTACAACATACTACGATGTATCGTTATCCGATATAATAACATTTTAGAAATAGTGGTGTCAAGGGCTTTCTAAATATTTTTATGATTTGATCGGAGACGGTAGATGAAGCTTATCGTGGAAATACTGCACAGGCCATATATAAATTTTACCCAGGTTTATTTAAAAGACCTAGCCCCCCTTACCGGATAGGATTATATTTTCCTTTGTGAGAAGGCGGGTGAGAAAAAATATAGCGATCCAGGCGATTATGACTCCACCCAGATACCACAGGGAAAAGGACCAGGAAGACAGATCTATCTTACCCATTGCCATTCCCAGGGGGATCCCCATCATCAGGCCAAACCCGACAAGGAAAGAGGGCGCAATGGCAATATCGGGATCTTTTGCAAGAGAGAAAAGTACGATAAATAAAAGTAATCCCAATAAAAGAAGTGGATTCCATACCAGGCTCACTAAAAATAAGGGCAGTGGGAAAAGAAAACTTCCAGTAACCGGGACGATAACAGATAGATTTACAGTGAGTAAAACAATCATCGTTAAAATAACTGATATCACATAACCGGGGATAAAGATAGCCAGGCTTTTGCCCAACCATATTTCTTTGGGACTTAAGGGAGTGGCAATAAGTGAGGCAATATTACCCTTAGCTTTCTCCCTGACTACGGGTAGATTGGAAAATGCCCATATAAAGGCCATGAGGATCGTAAACGGTAAAAAGTATGCCATCAGGCCTATTATTAATCCAAATATTGGCTCTGCTGCTTTTTCCCCTATCCATTCCTGCCTGTTCAGGATAATACTGACGCTCACAGCAATAGCAATAGTTACTGCAGAAAATACTATACTGATGATAAGGAAAGTATTTGTTTTCCTGAGTTCGGTGAAATCTCTTTGAAGAATAATGCCTGTTTTACTCAAATAAAACTCCTAATATGATAAGACGACCCTTTCTTTGGAAAGACGGGACTGGAGAATGAGCATAATAATTGCAATCACTAAAGCCAGTATAATATTGGCCAGCGTAAAGGGCCAGGAGGTAAAATCCATAAAATTAGAACGAAGCGACAGCTGGATTATAACATTTATAAAAATTGGTAAAAAAGCTATGGCAATGATATTTGCATTCATCGGCTTGCCGGTTAGTCCCACCAGGTAGACCAGGAGACCTAAGCAAAAATATATAAGCGGAAAGGCAATAAAACAAGTTGCAGCTATCCAGGGACTAAACAAAAATCCTATGGTCGGGACAAAATAAATATAGTTTACAACGATCAGGGTCATAAGGGTCAGGAGTGTGCCCATGATCAGGCCCGGTATAAAAATAGCCAGGCTTTTGCCCAGCCAGAATTCTTTTAATTTTAGCGGTGTGGCCAGAAGCGACTGTATATTTCCCCTTGATTTTTCCCTGATCATGGATGAAACTCCAAGTGCATTCAGGTTTATTCCCAGGCCCAGGATGGAAGCAGAAAACAAGATCACACCCAGGTAAAGTTCCAGTTTACCCTTATCGGGAGAAGCATTTTTTAATTCCGGGGCTATAAGAAGGATGCCCAGTAAAGCAGCCATAGCGGCAACAATTAGCAGGGCTGTGCCGTACCAGATAATAGCTACTGTCTTTGAGATAAAATTGTTTTTGATATTGGCATTGATCAGTGTACCTATATTTTTCATGATCCCCCGGCCCCTTTCAAAATATTTGAATACATCTCTTCAAGGGATGCTTCTTGCCTTATTGCTTCATCGACCTTTATTCCGCGGCTGGAAAGTAGGCTTATAATATCGGATGTCTCTGTTCCCTTGTCTGGTATAAAAACAAGGCTCTTATCTTTTACTTCCTTCAGTCCAAGCCGGGATATTTTTTTAATCTCGTTTATCGTCTTACTGGCAATGTCCCCGGATGACCTGATTATTATTCCACTTTTCCCCATTTGCTTGCGGAGGCTTTCCAGTTCTCCATAAAGCTTTATTTCCCCTCTGTCAATAATCGCGATCCGGTTACAGATACGCTGTACCTCATCAAGGTTATGGGAACTTAAGATAATTGTTTTATTTTCTTTATGGGCCAGGTCTAACATGATCTTTCTTATCTCGATCTGCCCGGATGGATCTACACCGGAAGTGGGTTCGTCAAAAACTAAAATTTCGGGATCATGCACCATGGACCTGGCCAGGGCCAATCTCTGTCTCATACCTGTAGAATATGTGTGTACCCGGTCATCGCCCCTGCCGCTCAATTCCACCATGTTAAGCAGCTCATCGATCCTTTCTTCTGCAATATCCATTCCATATAGCCTGGAATAAAATACAAGGTTTTCCCTGGCTGTCATGCCATCATATAGGCCATCCAGGTCAAGCACAAAACCTATTTTTTTCCTTGTTTCACTGCTTTCAATATCCTGGCCCAGTACATCAAGATTTCCAGAATCAGCCTTGAACAAACCAAGTATTATCCTTATAGTCGTGGTCTTGCCAGCGCCATTTGGACCCAGGTAACCAAATATGTCCCCCATTTCCACAGAGAAGCTTATTCCTTTTAGGATCTCCCGCTTCCCCAGGCTCTTCCTGATATTTTCTAACCTTATTGCTGGCTTCATTTATTATCCCTGCCCTGATTATAGATTTTTGACTTCTTTTAGTTTTATCCCAGATTACTATGGGTATTGTCATTGTAAAGTGAAGGCTCTTGCTTAGACCTGCTTAATGCCTTCCGGGGCCGCCCATCCTAAATTTCACTTTTTGCGTAATAGATACACTTTTAAATGCATGTACTGCCAGTGCCAGGAAAACCGCTCCAATAATAAGGAGCACTCCGATAGAAACGATAGGAGTCACTTTAAAATCACCAAAAGCCAGTAGGAGCCCCATCCTCTCTAATACTGCATCCGGTATCCCGGTAGTATCTACGGACAAATTCCTGAATGCACTCACTGCATAGGTAACAGGATTTACATATACGACCGGCCTCAGCCAGATCGGCAGATTAGCAATCGGTACAAATGCCCCGGATAGAAACATCATGGGCATCATCAACATCTGGACAAACATCTGGAACCCCATTGCTGATTTTACTTTTGATGCAATAAATAGCCCGATGGCAGCAACCGCTAAAGCTATGGCGATCATTCCTGCATATAGGCCGAGTATCATGACCGCAGAATACCTCATTCCAAATATAGGTGATATCACAAGGATTACTGACCCCTGTATTATGGCAGTAGTTGCAGTTCCCAGGATCTTGCCAATTTCAATACTTGACCTTTTTATAGGTGAGACCAGGAACTCTTTCATGAATCCTTCTGTTTTATCGGTAATAACGCTTAATGCCCCATTTATTGAAGTCATGAATATGGTAGTGGCAATGATTCCCGGCAGCATATATTGGATCGGCTCAATACCAAGCACAGATGTATCAAAATCACCCAGTGCAAATGTAAAGACCAGCATCAGCATAAGGCTCATAACAACCGAGCTGACTATTCTTGCCCTGTCCCTTATATAATTTAAAAATTCACGGTACCAGATAGTTATAATCGTAGTCATATTATTTTCCTCCTATTCCCTTATATCTTTTCCGGTAATATTCATAAAAACATCATTTAAAGTCGGCCTGATTATTTCCAGGTGGCTAAACTCTCCCCTATATTCCTTAAGAAATTTAACCACAAACTCGGTCGGCTTGCCTTTCACCAGTACTTCAAAAAAATCTCCATCGGCCTTGATTATTTCATTTCCAAATTTTTTCTCGATTAATTCAATGGCATCTTTTCTATTGCTTGCCTTAAATTTTACTTTCCTTGCTGCCAGGTCCCCTTTTAGTTTTTGTGGCGTATCATATGCAACTATCTTCCCCTGGTCTATTATGGCGACCCTGTCACATATCTCTGCCTCATCCATATAATGGGTCGTCAGGAAAATAGTCATATCATGCTCTTTCCGCAGCTTCAATAAATATTCCCATACATGGGCCCGGGTCTGGGGATCAAGCCCTGTAGTGGGCTCATCCAAAAATAATACCCTGGGATAGTGCATGAATCCCCTCGCTATTTCCAGCCTTCTTTTCATTCCCCCTGAAAAAGAGCTTACGAGATCCTTTTTTTTATCTGAGAGACCTACTACTTCTAAGACTTTTTCAATTCTTTCGCTTATCTCCTTTTTGGGAATATGGTACAACCTGCCGTGGATATAAAGATTTTCCCCTGCAGTAAGTTTTTCATCTAATGTCCTCTCCTGAAAAACAATCCCTATCTTTTTTCTTACTTCATCCTGTTTTTTGGTAACATCCTCCCCGCCTACATATAATTCTCCATCACTTTTCCCTATTATGGTACAGAGCATATTTATAGTAGTAGATTTACCTGCCCCATTGGGCCCCAGGAATCCGAATATTTCCCCCTTCTTTACGTCAAAATCTATTCCATCTACAGCTAACGTCTTTCCATAATATTTTGTTAAATTCTTGACCTCTATAATATTTTCCATTAAATAACCTCCTCCTGAGATCTATTTTTTAAAGCCCCGTATTTTAGGATATCCATTACTTTCATAAACTGGTCCAGGGCTTCTTTTTTTGTCATTTTTTTTACCGCTGCCTTATGCATGGTATCTCTCATGGCCTTAAAAAGCAGGCCCAGAAGGACAGCATAGCTATTGTCATCTTTTAATGAATACAGATCCTTATCGATAAGGCCAAGGATCTTCGAATGCAAATCCATTTTATTTATCCCCATTCTTTTGAAGTGGCTGTCCCCGATCACCTCGGAATGCATCCTGGATTTTGTACCTGAAATAAAGTTCCTCATCAGATTATGAAAAACATCATTTGAAAATATTTCAAATTCTTTTTTAAATATTTCCTCAAATGCTAAAAATATATCCCCTTTATTTTTTTCCAGTATTTTTAACAGGCTTTCATGTTTTTTTGATATTACAGAACTGATCACATATTTATATGCATCTTCCTTGTCTTTAAAATACTGGTAAAAGCTTCCCCTTGATATTTTTGCCTCGATTATGATATTTTCTATTGACGCTTCGTCAATAGTCACCCTTGAAAATTCTTTTATCGCAGCATTTATGATCTTGTCCCTCTTTGCCTGGGCCAGATTAAAAAAAGTCTCTTTTGGCACAATCCTGCTCCTTGTAAATTATTATGACACATTGTCACATTATATATGACACTGTGTCATATGTCAACAGGCGGACCCTTAATAATCGGTGTTTAAGTTTTAGGAAAACTGTTTATACTAAAGGTCATTAAAAATATAGAATTCTAGGATCTGGAGGAATGATGATAGGAAGGCCTGACTGGTTTGCAAAAAAGAAATATACCGGATGGGGAATACGGCCCAAGACCTGGCAGGGCTGGGTTTATATACTGGTAGCCATTTTGGTAATTATTTTCATATATTATCAGCCCTGGTGGGATTGGAGTTTACAGATAAGAAGAACGGTGACATTGATCTGGGCTGGTTTATTTATAGCCGATGTCTTGCATATATTTTTTTTAATCAGTAAACGGAAATAGGTAATATATAGAACTGGTAAGTACCTGTTCTTACACAGATAGCATGTGTTACAAATGCATATCTTGCCCGTCAGAATATTGTCCTTTTTTATATTGTTCCTGATTATAGTGTAA
>SDBU01001495.1_pt1 | contig 33235 bp, 33 predicted proteins | sample 2277071 | NCBI WGS metagenome assembly SDBU01 (sample SAMN10397929, study PRJNA504765) | marine sediment metagenome | isolation source: marine sediment core GS08_GC12, 126 cmbsf | place: Arctic Ocean: Gakkel Ridge, Loki's castle | collected 2008 | reverse complement strand
AAAATACAGTGCTACTGCGACAGCGGCCAGAGTGACGCCTGCTGCAATGGCATCCATCAATATTGGAATCTCCATGCCAATATTATACTACTACTGAAATTAAGTAAAGAAACAAGGGTTCGGCAATTATTTAGAATGGAAGATCCTTCAGGATACTCCTCACGGAGCAGGGCTATTTCATTAATAAAGGCGATGTTGACATCCCGGTAGATGTTTTCTACCAGCTTGACCAGCTCGGCCGTCTGACAGTCCCTGGCCTTGATAATGGGCGCCTTGATTATGATGCCGTAAACAGCTTGAGCCGCCTGCCGGCTCGTCTCATTGATACCGCCGATAACTCGCGGCGTGTTATCAATTCTATGTCTGGTGTTCCCGGGGTCAATGCCTCAAAACAATAAGCCAGGCCAAAATCATCACCGGCCGCAAGTCCGGATTTGTCCTCCAGAATCGCCCCGGCCAACCCGGAGGCTACCCCGGCACAACTTCGGGGGCATGGGGCAATCGATTCTACCGGCGACCGGGGTATTAACTTCTATATTATTATAAACGAGTATCAGTAATCCTATAGATATTTATGCAACCAGTCGATTGTCAGATTAATTACCTGTTTAAGGTGTATTGGATCGTCAAAGCCATGGTTTGCCCCGCCTATTATCTCCAACCGCCTGGGGTTTTTACTGCTTAGATAGATATGGTAAGCGTTATCAGGCGCAACGAGTTCATCGGCGCTACCATGTATGATCAGCAGGGGGCAACCTATTTCCCCGGCAGCTTTACATACATCATACCTTTGAAAATCTTTGAAGAAATCGGGCCAGAGCCTCCTGCCCGATGGCAGTTCAAAGAACCCTCTTGTTTCATGAGTTGTCCGCTCTTTGCTTGATGGTTTTTTAAACCTGCAGGGCGTAGCCAGTGTTATCATCGCTTTAACCCTGCTATCCCGGGCTGTAACGGCGGTGGTTCCCCCAAAGCTGGAGCCAATTACACCGATCCTGTTCTTATCAATATCATTCTTTTGAGCAAAGTCTATCACCGATCGATAGTCCTGGATACGCTTGCTAAGGGTTGTATCTTCAAAATTCCCCCCACTCTTTTCTTGGCCGCTACCGCAGCCCCGGTAGCTGAATCTAAGGCAGGCGAAGCCCTCGCTGTAGAGTCTTGGGGCAAACTGCAACCATTTTTCGCCATCCTTGCTACCCTCAAGCCCATGGGATAGAATTATGCACGGAGCACCGGGGTAAGGAATATCAAGGTTCGCCAGTATGGTATGTCCCTGGCTGCAAAAAGTTACTGGTTGCTCCAAAACCTACTCCATAGTAAAATAGCTGGATACAACAAAGTATATCACTTCTACGGGGGATCTCTAAAAGGGGTTAGTTTGAATCAGGGCCCGCAAGGGCTTTATGTTAGTGTACCGGGATTGAGCGAGTTTTCGTTCCAGCTTGAATCCAACCCGCACTATCAGGGATAATCAAGGGGCATAGATGGAGAGGTCTGTGCCTTGATATATGTCACAGACAATAATCTGCGCCTGTAATAAAATTATATCTGGAGACTGTTTAATGCCAGTATATGAATATATCTGCGATAGCTGCGGTAATAAGTTCGATATGCTAAGGAAAATCGGTGAGGACGGTGGAGTCGACTGTTCTCGGTGTAAGGCACGTGCCCGGCGGCTCTATTCATCAGTACCCATGATTTTTGGGGGTACCCGCTGGGTTGGTGAAAAAAGAGAGAAGAAGGATAATAGCCCACCAGAGAAGCCACAGAAAAATAAGGCGGATACTGGAAAGAAACCGTAATTAATCCAGTGCACCACCAATCAGACCAACACCTTTCTTCCCTCCAGTTAGCAGCATATTACACCGCAATCATCAGCATAAAACCAATTAACGCCCATTTCAATAAGGGATTACAACGGGGTTCTGTTTCGCTTTCAGGATGTGGTACTTATCGGTGTCTGAGCTAGCTTATAACCGGACTGGTTTTTGCAGGGCAGGTCATTTCCATAGCTTTTTAAACACCCCGCCCATAAAACGCAAGGGCATCCCGGCTATGTAGCGGATAAGGGTTTTCCTGTGTAGCTTATTAGCTATCTCGGATGCTTCGGACAAGTATCTTTCAAAATCCTCGCGTGACACGCTTGTTAAGAAATAATTATCCAGGGATTTCATTGCCACTTTTCCCCAGTCTATTTTTTCCTTATCCTCTTCACTCATAGAGTCATATAAGGAGGTGCCGGGTAAAGGGACATAGCTATTTATATCAAAAATATCGGTCTTGACTTCTCTCATTAATTTCAAAGTCGCTTCCATCTCTTCTCTGGTTTCGCCTGGTAGACCAAGCAGGATTGAGGTTGCCGAGAGGATTCCGTTATCGTAAACCATTTTGCTCATTTTTATGTTATCTTCGACAGCCATCTTCTTGTCCATAAGCTTTAATAATCGATTACTTCCTGATTCCAAACCGAAATACAGGCCGGTACAGTTAGCCCGTTTCATTAATTTGAGTAAGTCTCTATCAAGATTGTCGTACCTGGCGGTGCATCTCCATCTGATACCCAGGTCGTTGTCAATCATTGCGTTACAGAACTCCTGCACGTATTTCCTGTCAAATGTAAAGGTTCCGTCAACAAAATCAACAAGATTTAGCTTATATGTATCTTTAAGATGTTTCAACTCTTTAATAACATTATCCACGCTGCGGCGACGTACTCTGCCCCCCCAAAGCCTCCTGTCGGCGCAAAAAGTACACGTGTACGGGCAACCACGAGCTGAAACCATGCTATGGTCCCGATATACGTTATAATCGCAGTTCAACATCAGATCCCTGGCAAGAAACGGTAGTTCATCAAGATTCTTAATCAGGTCTACGCCAGGATTATCCTGCAATCGCCCGTCCCGGTCTCTGTAGTGGATTCCCGGAACTGTGTCCCATTTTGGGCTATCTTTCTTGAGCTCTTTGACAAGGGATAAGAGTGGAATCTCGCCCTCACCTCTAACAACAAAATCTATATCCGGATTCTGCATTACCTCTTCCGGGCAAAAGGTTGGATGAGACGAGCCGGCTATAATCTTTATGTCCGGGTCAATCTCTTTAATCAGACCGGCTATTCTTTCAACTACCATCCTTGATGGCGTTAAATACGATAGCCCCACAGCCGTCGGACTAGCCTGCTTAACAATATCGGCCAATCTTCTCCAGATAACATGATTCTTATCGTTTGCTATCCGTAGATAGTTTCTTTGTGCGGCCGCATAATCTTTGTAATCATAACTGGACCATATTCTGTTGGATGGTAAATCCATTAGCAGGTCTGTCATTAGCACGGCGGTTTCAATGCCGGCATCACGCAGATACGCCGCCAGGCCCGTCAGGCCGACATGATACCCACAGTCCGTTGACACACCCTTTAAGCTCATGTATGGCGGGTCAATAAGAAGAATATCCAGTGATTCTTCCTCCTCTTAAGCTATATTTCCCTGGCAATATCGCCTGCCGGTGTAACCATTATAAATGCGGCAAGGCCTAAATACCAGTGAGGAAATTTATCCCGGATGGTAATTGAGAGATTGAATGCTATTTCTTCCAACCCAAGGTTTGAACAAACATTCGAATCATTCAATGAATATGCCAGAACTCTGTAAGGTGATTTTTAGGAAAGGTAGACGGCTGGCGACCAGCCAAGCTCTGGCTTATTTCCCCAAGAAATGGAGATAGGGGGATTCGAACCCCCGGCCTCTGCGATGCGAACGCAGCGCTCTCCCAGCTGAGCTATATCCCCACACTCACCCAGATTATAGCACACGGCGTAAGGAGGTGGCCTGTCTGTTACAGTCCTGGGGGAAATAGGGTCGGGGGTGCCCTTTTCCAGCCATCCTATTCATATCCCGGGTCACCATACAAAAGTCCTATACCCATACTTGAAACGTGGTGGTATAATCTAGCCGATATATGGGGGTATGACGCCAATGAAGTACCTGATTTGTTTAACTGCAGTGTTTATTATTCTGGTTTCCTCCCTGCTGTTGGCAGCCTGCACACCTGAGGCAGAAACAATTACGGTTACACCTGTAGCTGTCACAGTCACTCAAACTCAACCAGCAACTACTATTACTCAACCGGCTATTACTCTTCCTGCTGTAACGACCACGGTAACACCCCCGGCTATCACAGTTACTCAAACCGAGGCAACCACCACTACCATTACTCAACCAGCCACGACGATAACCGAAACAAGCACAACCACCAGCACGGTTACGGTTATGCCACCGCCTACACAAGAGTCACCGAAATGGACTATCACCTATTTTTACTACTACGTTGCCGAGCAAACAGCAGGCCACTGGCGGTTTGAATGGAGCCTTACCATAAGGAGTGAGTTCGAATACGGTCTGGAGCTATTAGCTTCTATCAATTATCTGGATGAGGAAGGTAATAATGTCTATACAGGCCAGGCATCGCCCCTGCAGTTAAACGCCGGAGAAACCAAAACTTTCCTGGGATATAACTTCATACCCGCAGTAATAGCCCCGAGAATAACCAGTGTGGCTGTAGAGCTAGAAGAAATATAATCGAGACAAACCTTATATGTGATTATTGTCCTATCGCCAGGCTCAGCATAAAGCCAATAGATATCGATAGGGATTTGCACAACTTCTCTGCAAGGGTAAAACCACTATGCCGAGTCCCGGGCCAGGTTGATGAAAAGGCTATCCAACCCTGTATTTGTATGGTTCAACGATATCCTGTAATATATTGCCCAAGACCAAGGAGGAAAGTGCAATGAATTTCAATGAACTCGCCTGGGGAGCGCTTTGTTTCTACTACAGATCAGCCGGTGACCAGAAATACAATAAAATTATGGTTGACACCGAATTCCTGACTCTTCTCAGAAACAAACCGGCTGAAGTTGATGTGGCAGAGTTTGAGCAAAAGATAATTCTAAGTCATGTGAGTATTGAAAATTACGATCTGCTAATTGGCCACAGATTGGCAGAGACAGTATTAAAAAAATAATTGATCTACAGCCAGATATCCAGTTTTTAAAGAACGTCAGCTTGTTGGAGTGTAATCTTACCGATGAGGACACGGTCAATAGAATACGCAATATATATACAACATTATATTCTGTTCAGGGCTTATGGGTAACCGGTGTGTCAAAAATCGCCCACCTTTTGAATGATCGCCTGTTCGTACTACTTAATCTCGATATATCACGCCATTTTGAGTTACTTGATGATGATAATAGCCTGGTGAAATGGCTGAGAATCAGTAAACAGAATGCTCAAGATGTTACACTAGATTTTAGCCAGAAAGGGTATACAGCTCCGCCAGAGCAGTATCTTTCAGAAAATCTGGGTTACGCCAATATCGGCTATCAGAAATCCCTGGTAAAGTTTATTGATGAGTTTTTCTGGCTGCGCTGGGGGGATAATCTACCTGTGCCACCTAGATGGGTCCCTGATTCGGAATAAGCCTACCGTCATTTTCTCACTTTAACAGTGACCTGCTCCTCTAAAAACTGGCCGCCTTGTTTTAACAGTTTTACATCTTTACCCACTGCTTCGACTTCCACGGCCAGCTCAACCTGCCCTGCCTTCATAAACTGAAGCTCAATTAATTTCACTATCGTCAGATGAGTAGGCCGTTTTTCCTATATAAATAGGGACTTTTGGGTGATTGTTCGAGTACGATTACTCGAACTATAGTATATAGGGTATTAGTCACTGTGGACTAACGAAGCATTGCTGTTAGTATGGAAGACGACTGACACCATCCGTAGATATTAGGTACGGCGGGGAGGTGATTATTATGAACCAAATTGGCAAGATTATCGATAGGGATATTGACGGCGAGGAGATTATCATCCTAAGCCAGGTCAACGAGATTGTCTATAAGAATGATAACGAGGTAGTATCGTTTACTGAGCAATTAAAAGAAGAGGTAGGCCAGTTTCTTGAGGAAAAACTTATCGGAAGAATCGCCCAAGCCAGGCAGGATGCCGATAGCATTCTCGCCAAAGCACATGCGGAGACCAGCAAACTCCAGGACACTTCACTGCAAGAGAGAGCAAGTATTATAAATGGAGCTCATGAGGAAGCTAAGCGGATAATTGAAGATGCGAAGAGTAAGGTAGATACAACGGTGAAAGAGGAGGCTGCCCGAATTATTGCCGAAGCTGAGCAGAAGGCAAAGCAGAACTCTGAGGAAGCACAGAGTACGGCAGAACAACAAGCGGCTCAATTATTGTTGCCAGCTCAGGAAGAGGCAAAAAAGAAGACTGAGGAAATAATACAAGCCGCCAATAAGGAATCTGAGAGAATCGTAACTCAAGCAAATAAACAGGCGGAACAAATAACAATCGAATCCAAAAAGAGAGCAATAGCGAAGTCACGCGAGAATACCCAAGAAGAAGCTGACCGTATTACTAGCGAGGCTAGGACTAGGGCAGATAATATAGTTGCAGAGGCAAATAGTAAGGCAACAAAAGTTTGGGCCGATTTAAGAGACAATCTGGAAAAACAATCGCAAGAATATCGCAAGCAATTAATTAAGGAGGCAAGGAAAGAAGCTGAGGGCATTATTAAAAGCGCCCATGAGGAATCAGCAACAACTATTGCCGAAGCTAAGCAAAGCGCCAGATAGGCTGCTAATATCTGAAGCCCAAATCAATAATAGCGCAGCCTCAAGGACTCCGTTTTAACCACATACGAGCCAAGAACTCAATCTCATACTAATAGACTATACTTATAGTCTATTTTAATCCCAGTAGCATTATACGATTTGACGGTTTGTTCATTATCCACTAAAAAGGCGCGCTGATTATCACGCCTGAAGGCTAAGCGTGACGCACCGACAGAAAAACGAACATATCTCACTTTTACACACTCTAGCTGCTTACATTAATCCATAGGTAAAGCTCAAGATAAGGACTCTCTCCCTCACCTTGGAACAGCAAAAACTCAACCTTTTGATTATCTCCTGCTCTATCGGGTGTAAAACCTACCAATTCTTCCCACTGTTGCTTATCATCCAGCGTAATAGGCCCTACCTCGTTGTTCCTTGCTCCGTCTATATTTACCTCAAGTTGGTAGCTTACTGTCTCCTGTTCACGATTGATAATGACTACAAGTAGCTCTGCCTCCTCGCCTACTACCACTTCATTAGGGTAATCCTCGGCCCTACCCTCCAACCCCAAAATGTAAAACTCAGTAAACTTTTCCTCTATACTGGGCATAGCTATCATATATATCGCTGCACCAATGGCTCCTAGGATGGCAATAACGAGGATGATCACCGGTACTCTATCGCGCACAATGCCTCCGTATATGAATATTATTGGTGTGAACTTGTCTCTGGCTTCAACTCTCGGTAGACGTCCATTTGCTTTGCTCTGAGCTTGAAGTATAACGCAAGCTAGCTATACAGACAAGATTGATGGATTACCTTAGGAATGGAAGGTACAGCCAGCCCACTGCAGATATCATCGGCACTTTCACTTGAGACGCTTTACAAGATAATTAGTATTAGCGTAGACTTCTTGGGCAGATCCGGCAGTATCCTCAATGTGAATAATACCTGCTTTTGCGAAGACATCTGTATTAGCGGACTCTATGCGAAATGAATGATACCACCAAAGTGGGCATCTACGAGAAGTTTGCCAGAGATACTGGCATTATGACCCTCGTCCATATAATTACGGCGCTAAGAAGCCTGATTCTGCTGCCCATAATCGCCAAGGCCCTGGACGCCGCCAGCTATGGCATCTGGGCTCAGGTTACGGTTACCCTTCTCATGGTCTTCCCGCTGGCCACCCTGGGTCTGGACTACGCCCTCAACCGGTTTCTCCCCAACAAGACCGACCGGCGGGAAATCAGGGAGCTTTTCTTCTCGGTTGCCGCCACTGTTTCGGGTGCCAGTGCCGTGGTGGCAGCGGTGATTTTCCTTCTGAGAGACCAGATAGCTTCAACCCTTTTTGGCGACACCGAACTGGCAACCATTGTCACCCTTATGGCCGGCACCCTCTTCTTCCGCGGGCTGGCATCGGTAGCCACCAACTACTTCAGGGCCTTCCGCCAAACCAAGACCTATGCCACCCTATCCATAGCCCTTGAGCTGGGTGAAATCAGCCTGGCTGCCTTCCTGGTGCTTACAGGACACGGTATACAGGGAGCTGTCCTTGCATTGCTGGTCGTCAGGGCCTTTGTCTTTCTGGTCGCCATCGGGCTCATTATCCGGCAGGTGGGAGTGGGGCTGCCCCGTTTTATCAACCTCAGGTCATACCTCGGCTTCAGCCTGCCGCTGATGACCCTGCCCCTGATATGGTGGGTGCTTAGCTGGAGCGACCGCTATCTTATTGCCGTCTTCTTGGATACGGCCCAGGTGGGTATATATTCAGCGGCATATATTATCGGCAGCGCCTGTGCCATCTATCTGGGGCCGCTGACCGACTTTATGCTTGCAGCACTATCCAAGCTATATGAGGAGAAAAGGTTAACCGAGGTCAGAACGATACTTTCCCGTTCGCTGAAAAAACCATCTACAAGCTCCTTAATCCTTGGCATTTTGGAGGGCAATGGTGATTCTCAAAGCTTCTCATCCATTCCTGCCTCCCGAAGGAACTTTTGCAACTCCTTTCGAGCAAGCCGGATAGGTTTGCCTCCCTTTGTTTCCCATCTTTGCACCGTAGACAGGCTAACGCTGATCTCACGCGCCAGGTCCTCCTGGGACAATCTGAGAATCTTCCGCAGGACCCTAATTTTCTTACCGAAATGCTCCCTATCTTCACCTTGCTCTGGGGACTCTAATATTGACATCTGGCATTACCTCCCCTGCCATTAACCATATATATGGCACTATACTATCGTATATGCAGTAGTATATAGTAATATAATGTACAATAAGCAAATTATACTACTATTTAATGCTTTTTGTCAATAGGAAGTATTACTTTTTGTAAGGTTTATGGATAGTAAAATTGACACTTCGGCCTATCAGGTAATTTCTTATCCTGGTTAAACATATAATCCAGGAACGGGATGACAGTTTGGTGGTTGAGACAGGTCAATTGTACTTTAGTACTTTAAAACTGAACCGGGCGTATTACTCTCATCCTATTGCATTCGGGGTTAGCTGATGTCATTTTGTCTTCATAGTGCTATAATTGTGGACAGAGTGCATCAAATATGGACAGCAGGCAATATCGTCGGCAGATAATTCTTATGGTATTATCTTAACATGAGCAGGCATCAGATAGGATATAAGAGTAGAATCAGCCCTGGGCAGCTATCCCGCTGTCAGTATTGTGTTGTTGGCCTTGACGTTTCTGGTAATACAGCTATGATGACCATTCGGGGACTAATATTATGAGCAATCCGTACCGAATACTGGGGCTGGGGTTCAGCCTGGCAGGCGCAATATTTGCACCTGTATCATACTTTATTCTTGGCTCAATACCCCTTACGGCTGTGGGAATATCAGCAATTATGCTTGGTTTCATTTGCATTGCCCTGGCCAATACTCGACCCTATATTTCCCCCGAAGCGTGCCAGCTAATACTCAAAACAGGCATGGAAAATACGGCAGCCCTCATAGAGGAACTCGGGCTTAGGAGCAAAGCAATATATCTGCCGTCAACTATGAGAGATGGCCATCCACAGGCCGTGATACCACTTAAAGAAGGTGAGGATATTCAACGGGTTAAGACGAAGATTACGGGGCAGCTGATAGTCAGGTATGGCGTAAATCCAGATGATATAGCAATTGCCGTTACCACGCCGGGGAGCATAAATATTGACATGCTAGAGACCAGGCCAGGGCCGATGTCCGATGAAATCGAGGCGGCGGTGACCTATATTTTGACCGGGGTACTGGATATCGCCGATTCAGTAAAAGTACACCTGTCAGATAATCGTGTGGAGGTAGAGATAAGTGGCTCAAGGCTGCATTATGAGGATATCTGGTACTACCGCTGCCTGGGCAGCCCATCGGCATCAATAGTGGCGGCAATATCCAGCGAAGCATTACATAAGCCGGTTAGAATAAAAGAGGAGAGTTACAACAAGGGAAAAAGCCGGATTATACTTGAGGTATTGTCTTGAGGGTATACAACAAATACATAGTATCTCTTGCCCTGGCCGCCGGCCTGGTCAATACATTGCTTGCCGCCTTTGGCCAGAACGATTTATCCATCTATTTCACCGTAAACGCCATTGCTTATCTGGTTATTACGCTGCTTTACGTATATTTTAATCCCAGGGCGAGAAGGGCCTTAAATACCATCAGTGTCGTACTGTTCGCCGGCTTCATGGTGATAGTAGTCCTCAACGTAATGGAAATTATATCGGGGTGATAATGTTTCACGGAAAGCTAGGGCAAAGAATGGTAGGAGCGATATTATGCGTGACCATGCTCCTGGTAACAAGCTCTTCCGTATTTGCCGCTGAACCTCATGAAGACCCGGAGACAGCTGAGTCGGTATTCAGCGGCATTGCTTTGCTCAACTATTATTCTGGCGCTCTGGATTTTGTAATCGGAAAGGACCCCGCCGAAGTTGAGGCCAGGCTTGAGAAGATGCCCTTCGCCAACATCCCGCAGGAACTGGAAGAATCAGCCGACGATTTCGCTACCTCAGGCATCAGCATATCTCCATTGATAGTAGCGATTGATGAAGACATGGATAGGCTCAGGGTGCTGATAAAACAATACAGCCTGGAGGAGGCAATTGAGCTGGCACCCGGAACCTTTGCCATGCTATTCCAGGCCAATAATGAATTGCAGCGCATTGAGCAGGCCGCAGAGACTACCGGCGAGGAGCTGGAAGTATTTTCGGTTCCGGCAGAGAGTGACCTGAAACGTGCCTATGATGAGTTACTGGAGAGGATTGACAGAATAAGGGAGATGCTTGCTCTTTACATTGACCTATTGATAGACTTGCTGCCGGGATTCGAGGAAATGGAGGAGTTTCTGGAGGAGTTACTGAAAGGGGATATTACCCTGGAGGAGTTTCTGGAGGAGTTACTGAAAGGGGATATTACCCCGGAGGAGTTTCTGGAGACAGACATTACCCTGGAAGTACAACCAAAAACTGCCTTCGTAGGTGATTATATTAACTTTGAGGGCGTGTTAACCTCTGAGAAAGAACCCCTTGCCGGACGAGAGGTCGATATCCTGCTCAACAGCTCTCGATATATTACCGTTACGACCGATGCCTACGGGAACTATCAGGGCAATTTACAGGTGCCGTACTGGTACGTGCCCGAGCTAGACCTGCAGGCACTCTATTATCCCCGAGGCGAAGATATAGGTCTTTATCTCTCATCCCTGAGCCCGGTCATAAAGCTGGAGGTCCTATTTTACGAGGCTGAACTTGAGGTTACGGTAGAGAGTCAGGCCTATCCCGGGCTGGAAACTATCATCACCGGAAGGTTTGACTACGGCCAGTCGCCGCCACCCAATGACAGAAAGGTTGAAATCTACCTGGATGATGTTCTTATTACTGAGGTCAGGGCACAGGAAACATTCGCCCAGAGCATAACAATACCCCCCGGAACAGACGTCGGTAAACACATTATCACCGTGTCTTCATCGGCAGCAGCGAGGTATGCGCCGGTAGTTACCAGCGCCATTCTAAACATAACCAGGGTAACCCCAATCCTGGACATCGATATACCCGGTTTGGTATTGATACCGGGTAGCGTAGAGCTGGAGGGTAACCTGCATTCTGAATTTGGCCCGTTGAACGGGGCATTGATAAACATTGGGCTGGGCGAATCCAGGGTTGAACTGGCAAGCTCTGAGGACGGCTCTTTTGATACCAAAATTGGGGTGGGGCTGGGGTTCGGTCTGATTGGTTCACAGGACCTGGCAATACAGGTCTTTCCCCAGGAGCCATGGCATGCTCCACTCGACACCGCCAGAACTGTACCGGTTGTAAATATCATGAACTGCGGTATTCTGCTGGCTGTTATAATATCCCTTGGTATCTTTCTGCCGGGTAGATTGAGGAGGCTGAGAGTTTATTCAAGGAGAAGGGCGAGACCGGAGGCGCTGGCGGCTCCACCCGAGTCGGCTCCGGTATCTTATGAAATCGTGATTGATACCGATTTGACAAGCGGGGTCGATGAAAGCGGAAGGGAACCACGAAATATAATCTTCTTCTGGTACCGCCTGGTTGTCAGGCTAATACAGGGGGCAACTAAAACCTTGTTTAGGCCTCAGCAGACACTACGGGAATTTGCCAGCGAGAGTAGCGGAGTACTTGGGCCGGCTGCAAAATTCTTCGTGGAACTGACCAGAACGGTAGAAAGGCTGCTCTATTCCAAATATAGACCAACGGAAGAGGATGTGGGAAAGACCGAACAACTAGCTGACGCCATAGAGGGGGGAATTAAAGAGTGAGGGTATCTAGCGTCCTTATCGCTGTGGTAACTCTGGTACTTGTTATCTCGTTGCTCTGCATATGGTTCTACCCCTCGATACAGGACTTTATGGCGAGCAACACCATGTGGAACGGGATAAAGAACTTCTCCAGCGAATTTGGCGCTGAACATATTGACTCTCTGGACGATTTACCCGACTTGCCCAAGGAGACAGTCCTGATCTCTATCCCCTATCTTGAGTTTAGCGACGACGAGCTGGCGAGTATAAAGCAATTCGTTGATGACGGCGGCACCCTGTTGCTGATGGATGATTACGGCTATGGCAACAGCGTTCTGGAATACCTGGGTGCGAGTGTTCGCTTCAGCAATGAGCCGTTACTTGACCCTCTCTTTTGCTATAAGAACCAGTGGCTGCCCAGGGTAATGGATTTCAGCCCTCAGGTGAAAGCAAGCGGTATAGATGCCGTGGTACTTAATCATGCCACAACCCTGACCAGCGCTAGAGAGTCAGAGACGATCGCTTGGTCATCCAGTTCCAGCTTTTTGGACACAAACGAGAACGAATCATGGAATCAGGGTGAGCCAAAGGGCCCCTTCCCGATAGCGGCGCAGTTTCGGCTTGGCACGGGAAGTGTTGCTGTTGCCTCCGACCCCAGTATTCTGATAAACAGCATGGTGGGCAGGGATGACAATTACGCCTTTGTGCGGTATATAATCAACTATAATGGCGAGCCAAAGAGTATCCTGATTGATTACTCGCATCTAACCAAGGCCCCTCTCGACGTGTCGAAAATGGGGCTGAGGAGTGGCCGTGAGATGTTGTCCAGCCCGTATGCGCTGGTGGGTGTTATGGCCCTAGTATTCATAGCAGTGTCTAGATTTACACTGAGGAAAGGAGAGACCCTTGACTGATAATTACAAAGTTACTGACTTGTATGCCAGGCTGCTAGCCGAAATCTCGCAGGTTATCATCGGCAAAGATGAAATCAAGGAGGCCCTTGTGGTTGCCCTGATAGCTGGAGGGCATGTGCTGATAGAGGGGCTAGCCGGTACTGCCAAAACAAAGCTGGCCAAGACCTTCGCCGGGGTAATCGGCGGGGAGTTCAAGAGAATACAGTTTACACCGGACATGATGCCGGCAGATGTAACCGGATTCTATGTTTACTCGCCGGACGGTACTTCAAGATTTATTGAGGGGCCAATCTTTGCCAACGTTATCCTTGCCGATGAACTCAATCGGACTACTCCCAGAACGCAGGCAGCCATGCTTGAGGCTATGCAGGAAAACCAGGTTACCATTGAGAAGAAGACCTATCCCCTGCCAGGGCACTTTATGGTAATAGCGACCCAGATCCAATCGGGGTCAGAGGGCACCTACCCGCTAACCGATGTTCAGATTGACAGGTTTCTCCTCCGGGCCCTGAGCGAGTATTCCTCCAAGGAGGAGGAAAAGCAAATAATAAGCAATATTGACCGGATTGATGAACCTGATATCAAAGCGATAACCACACTTGACGAGATAGGGGAATTACGAGGGCTGGCCAAGAAGGTCTATGTCTCACCGGATATTATCGAGTATGTTGTCTCAATTATTGAGCTACTGCGGCATGACCACGATGTATTATCCGGGCCAAGCAGCCGGTGTGGCATAGCACTCTACAAATGCTCCAGGGCGCTGGCTTTACTGGACGGGCGTGATTTCGTCATTCCTGATGATGTCAAGCACCTGATAATACCGGCAGCGGAACACCGGATAAAGGTTAAACCCGAGGCTGAGATGGATGACGTCACCCCGAGGGTAATATTGGAAAGGGTTCTGGAGCAGGTAGCGCCGCCCAAACTGGAAATATGATAATCCTTCGCGCCCGGGGTACAGCATTCTTGTTAAAGACATATGTTGTCATTGCCCTGATAACAGCTGCCGTCTTTGCCCCCCTGGCCCTGTCATTTGTCCCCATACTGCTGCTTCTCCTGTACCTTTACCTGTGGCGCTGGCCGGTTAGTGCCGTCATTACCCTGCTGAGAGACTGTTTTATGTACTTCGCCATTGCTCTATTGTTGGTACCAGTTGTCGGCCATCCCTTTTCCTTTCTTATTTCTTTGCCCGTATTGGTCCTCATCAATCGCAGCCTGGAGGAAACTGCGGAGTTACTTGCATATAGGGAGACCAAGTATGCCCGCAGTCCAACCAGCATCTACATTGCTCTTTCTGTAATAGCAATCCTGGCGCTGGGTGTTTCCCTGTTGCTTGGCAGTTTATCCCTTCTTCTGGCAAGTGCTGCTATAATCAGCTACCTCGGAATTCTAGGCATAGTGGTGCTCCGGCGGCTGCCTTTAAAACCCGTAGAAGAGATTCAGGTTCAACTGCGGATGGTGTCCGGAGCAGAGGATCAACTATATATCAGGCTGACCTCTAAGACCAGGATAGGCGGATTATTGTTTCTAGAGTCACCTTATGAGTGGCTTAAGGTGAGTCCCAATATCCTATCACTTAAGGAGAACAAGCTGGTAGCAAAGGTGACTCTTTCACCCACGTTATCAGGTCCATTGATAATTGCTCTTAAGGGACACGCCGCGGACCGTTGGGGACTAATTCGGGTCAGCTTTGTACTGGAACCAATAAACCTCTATGTTATCCCCAGGGCAAGATATGCGGCCTGGCTGGTAGAGAAATATTTGGCGGGGACCAAGCTGGGAGCCCTACCCTTGATTTCAAACATAGAAGCACTAAAGACAACCTATGGGCTGAGAAGCGGAGTGGAATACTACGGTAGCCAGTTATATCAACCCGGTGACAGCCTTAAGAACATAGATTGGAAACACTCCCTGAAGTACAACCAGTTGATAAGTAAGGAATTTACAGAGTTCCGCGGACAGCCGGCCATAGTTCTAATAAACCTGGCTGTTGGCAATGCTGAGGAAGCGGACAAGCTATCATATGACATTATTGTTACGGCATTATCATTGGCACGTGAGAATATCCCGGCGGCATTAGCCGCATATGACCACGAGGGCGTCAAGGTAACTACTCCAGCGCTCCAGCCGCGGCAGCTAGTACTGCAGTCCCTCCAGATTGCCCGTGAAATGGTTACCTTTATTAACCCGGTAAAATATCTGAACCCTCCTGATGTTGGTAGATTGAGAGCAAATATAGGCCGTATCCGCTTTGCGGAGAGTAAAGCAGCCAGGGTGTTGGCTCAGTTGCTACAATTAGAATACAAGAGTCTCAGTAATACCGCTAGGCTTAACCCAGCTACGAAGGCGCTCAGAGAGGCTTTCGCCAAGGTGGATAAGCAATCCAATATCGTAGTTATATCGCAGCGCAACCATGATGCTGAGGCATTGGCGTTTAACACGTTTAGCTTTCAGAGAAAGGGGAATGCAGTAATTACCATATAGCCAATGAATGCGGGTATGGCTCGGTTACAGATGACCTGCTCCGCAAAAACTGGCCGCCTTGTTTCAACAGTTTTACATCTTTGCCCGTTTTCTGTGCACAATCGAAAAAAGTGAAATCAGGTGGCCACAGTTTGGGGTAGAGAGCTAACAGGCGATTTTTCCATGTTTCGGCATCGTGTTTTGTGGCTATGGTGGGCGGTACAGGACTCGAACCTGTGACCCCCTGCGTGTAAAGCAGGTGCTCTAACCAACTGAGCTAACCGCCCAGGGATGGCGCGCTTGGCGGGGCTCGAACCCACGGCCTCAGCCTCCGCAGGGCTGCGCTCTATCCAACTGAGCTACAAGCGCTTATCTGGTGCCGAAGGTGGGATTTGAACCCACACGCCCTTACGGACACTACGCCCTGAACGTAGCGCGTCTACCATTCCGCCACTTCGGCCCGGGTAGATTATAATGAGGCCGGCTGGCTGGTGTCAATGAGACATATTTCGTTTGACCGGGCTGCTGAAAGAGGATAGAATAATACTGGAATGCCGATATATGAGTATGTTTGCTCAAAGTGTGACATCAGGTTCGAGTTGCTCCGCCCCATCAGCCAGGCCGGCGAGGATATCGAATGCTCCCGGTGCCATGGCCGGGCGGAACGCGCTCTCTCTCGCTTCGCCTGCTATACTAAGGATAGCAGTGGCCTGACTCTACCTGCTGGTGGCAGCGCCTGTTCCAGTTGCAACACTCCCACCAGCTGCAATACCTGCTCGCCTTAGTTCGGGGTGAGTTATGAAAACCGCCACCGCTCATCACACCGGAATCGCCCATCTACCTCTTCATTACGGTAAAGCGCCGCGCTGGCTGTTTGCCCGTATGACCAGGCTGGCTCGCGGGATTACCGTCGCCATTGTTGCCGAATTTGGCGCCGAGGAAATGCTGCGCCGGCTATCTCACCCCTACTGGTTCCAGGCCTTCGGCTGTATTCTGGGCTACGACTGGCACTCCAGTGGAGTCACCACCACCCTGTGTGCTGCCCTTAAGGAGGGCTTACGGGGAATGGAAAAGGAGCTGGGCCTGTTCGTCTGTGGCGGCAAGGGAAAGACGTCGCGGCGGACGCCGCAGGAGCTTGAGGCCTGGGGCGATGCTCTCTCACTGGACCCGGCACCGCTGGTGTATGCCAGCCGCATGTCGGCCAAGGTGGATAGCGCTGCCATACAGGACGGCTACCAGCTCTACCACCACGCCTTTCTGTTTACCAAAAATGGCTCATGGGCGGTCGTCCAGCAGGGGATGAACGGGTCTAACCGCTACGCTCGCCGCTACCACTGGCTGAGTGAAGCGGTGTCAAGCTTTATTTGTGAGCCGCACTCGGCTATCCTCTCTCAGGCCAGAGGTCAGGCGCTCAACCTGGTTGCCGCTGAAAGCGACCCCGCCCGCACCACCATTGCCGATATTGCCGCCAATGAAAAGCCGGATAAGATTGTCGCTGATTTGAAGAAAATCCAGACACTCGATCTGCCGCCTCGCCACCACCTGACCACCGGAGACCTCCATCCCGACAGTCTGAGCCGGATTCTGCTCAGCACCTACCAGCGACAGCCGGGAGACTTTGAGCAGCTGCTCGGGCTTAAGGGGGTCGGTGCCAAGACCATCCGCGCCCTGAGCCTCATCTCGGAACTGGTCTATGGGGTCGCTCCCAGCTACCGGGACCCGGCTCGCTACAGCTTCGCCCACGGGGGCAAGGACGGCATCCCCTACCCGGTGGATAGAGAGACCTATGACCGGTCCATTGAGCTGCTGGTAGAAGCTCTCGGCCGGGCCAAACTGGACGTCAGTGAAAAGAAACAGGCCTGGGACAGACTGGGAGCCATGAGGCGGCAACAGAAGATATAGTTCACCGTTTGTCACCCTTAATAAATGTGATAACCCTTTAATCTTTTTAAAGCTGATGTTATGATTATTCCATGAGTCTTTTTCTATATCAGGTTAAAGGGGATTAGAACACAGGAGGTGCTTTATGTGGTACTGGTCTGAAGGTATGGGCTGGTGGATGATGGGGGGTGGTATATTTATTATGGTGCTCTTCTGGGGTGCCATAATCGCCCTGGTTGTCTGGGGGATTAAGAAGCTGACCGAGCGTGGCGGCTCTGAAACCGGCACAAGCAGGAAAAGCCCGCTGGACATAGCCAAGGAGCGCTATGCCAGCGGTGAAATCACCAAAGAGGAGTTTGACCAGATCAAAAAGGTCCTGTCCTAGGAGGTTCTAAATGAGGAGGTGTTTTCTCACCCTCCTGGTCACTGTATTTTTATTGCTGGCCGGCCTTGCTTAGCCCGTTGCCGTTGAATCCAGCCCGGCCTCAGCGGCCAGCCCGCCGAACAAAGTCATCTTGGTTATCAATCTGTCTTCACTGTCGTGCCCTATCCCGAGCTGGATAAGGAAATAGCCGGCGGCAACTATCGCTTACTGCTGACAGTTACCAGATAAGCTGCAGCGGATTGGCCATTCCTGCTAACCTTTGGCCGTTAAGTGCGTTATAAATCTATGGACGGACAATCTGGTATTGGGGGGAGAAATGGCTAATCTAATGCAGAGGATACTGTTTCAGTTGAAGTGGCTTCTTATGTCCCCGGAGAGGAGATACGTTTACCTCTGGAACCGGACCAACCCTCGGTGCCGCTACTAGTCTGGCGGCCGGGAGATGATTGGGGCATATCTGGGGATACACGAGAAGATAGTTGATGCCAAAGATGAGCTCAAGTATGAGTTCTACCAGCTAGAGCACGAGATACGGCACATCATTCAGGACGAGCAGGAGCATATTACCGAGCTAAAGCTCCCATTAGGGATTAAATAGAGCTCAACTCAGGTGAAAAAGAGATTAAAGGCTGCCCGGGGCAGCCTTTAATGTTATCCCGGGGCTTCTAACCCCTTCCTTGAGGCCCTAAGATATAATCCGGCCGCCGCAGCCAGGATAATTGCCAGCGCCACCGTTACCAGGGCTACCAACATGGTGGCGTCAAACCAGAAGCCCTGGGGAAAGAGCATTATCAGGTAGTCCCTGGCCGGGTCAAGCTGCCACAGGTCGTTGGCGAAGCCGAGGAGGTGGAACTGCAAAAAGAAGCCGTCAAAATCAATTAAGGCTGCTAAGCCCAGCACCAGTATCAGCCCCAGAGTGGCACCGCCGCCGCCAACCACCGACCAGGCCAGCCGGCGCCGGTCCCCCTTTCTCTTACGAAATAGGCTCGTCCCGACGTAAGCCAGGGAGTAAACCCCGGTGCCCAGCAGCACCCAGTAGTCCAGCCGTATCAGCCCCTTGACATCCCTGAGGTGGGCCACCTCACGCTCATTGAACAGGGTGAAGAGCTGGCCATTCTTAACCACAGTAAGGCTTATGGTCTCCTCCCCGGAGTTGAAGTAGCCAATCAGCCCACTGGCTGCCTCTTCCAGCTGGGTGCTGTCCAGGCCCGTAGTCTGGGCGACATTGTATTTATCAAAGCCGTACTGGTATAGCCACTGGCTGTTTACCATAAGGCCGATACCGGCGGTCAGCAAAAATGCCGGTACCGACAGGATAAAAAGCCACCGGGCAGCGATAGCAAGAGCTTTCCTGGCTTTCATAACGCCAATTCTACACCCTGGGGGCGACAAAGCCCAATTGACCGTAAATTTTTTATTTAATTCCGGTGCCGTCACGGCTGGCAGGCGGCCATCAAAAAGACCGACCTGTGCTATAATTACCGCGGTTTCTTCCGGTAAGCGCCATGTTCACACATCTTCATGTCCATACTGAATACAGCCTGCTCGATGGCCTGTGCCGCATTCGCCAGCTGGTGGCCCGGGCCAAGGAACTGGGCATGGAGGCGCTGGCCATAACCGACCATGGCTCCATGTATGGTGCCATTCAGTTCTACAGGGCGGCCAAAGAAGCCGGCATCAAACCCATCATCGGTTGTGAGGCCTATATCGCACCGGGTAGCCGTTTCGGGCGGAGTGCCGCCGATAAGGGCCACCATCACCTGGTTCTGCTGGCCAAGAACCAGACCGGCTACCGCAACCTGATTCAACTGACCACCAAGGCGCACCTCGAAGGCTTCTACTACAAGCCGAGGATGGACAGGGAACTTCTGGAGGAGCACCACCAGGGCCTTATCGCTCTATCCAGCTGTCTGGCCGGTGAGGTGCCGGCCCTGATTCTGGAAGGGCGTCTTGAGGAGGCCAGGCAGGCCGCCCGGTGGTATAAACAGGTGTTCGCTGACTTCTACCTAGAGGTGCAGCGACACCCCACCCCCGAACTAGAGCGGGTAAATCAGGAGCTCATCCCCATGGCTGAGGAACTGAAGATACCGCTGGTGGCTGCTAATGACGTCCATTATGTCAACCAGGACGATGCCTCCGCCCACGACCTGCTGCTGTGCATCGGCACCAACTCGTCCATCTACGACGAAAAGAGGATGAAGATGGCCGGCGATTTCTTCTACCTGAAAAGCCCTGAAGAGATGGCTGGACTGTTCGCTGACCTGCCCTCTGCCCTGGAAAACACCGAAGGCATCGCCGATATGTGCCAGCTTGAGCTGGGCTTCGGCCGTTTGCACCTGCCGGAGATAGACCTCCCCGAAGGCAAGACAGCCGACCAGTTCCTGGCTGACCTGTGCTATCAGGGATTACCTCAGTTCTATCCTCAGGCTGGCCCGGAGATAACCCGGCGGCTTGACTATGAACTGGAGGTAATCAAAAAGACCCAGTTCGCCAACTATTTCCTGGTCGTCTGGGACATTATCTCTTTTGCCAGGCGAAATGGCATCTTATTCAATGTCCGCGGCAGTGCCGCCTCAAGCATTGTTCTTCACTGTCTGGCTATCACTGAAATTGACCCCATTGCCAACGGGCTGGTCTTTGAGCGCTTTCTCAACGTCGAGCGCCGGGAGATGCCCGATATCGACCTGGATTTTGAGGACAACCGCCGCGATGAGATTATAGCCCACGTTTCCCAGAAGTACGGGCAGGACCACGTGGCCCAGATTATTACCTTTGGTACTCTGGGTGCCCGGGCGGCCATTCGGGATGTCGGCCGGGCGCTGGCTATGCCCTACAGCGATGTTGACCGGGTTGCCCGGCTGGTTCCCTTCGCCCCGGGTATGACCCTTGCTCGTGCGCTGGAGGAAAACAGCGAGCTGAGGACCATCTACCAGGAAGAGGCCACGGTTAATAACCTAGTTGACTCGGCCCAAAAAGTGGAGGGTATTGCCCGCCACGCCAGTACCCACGCCGCCGGCGTTGTCATCTCCCGGGAGCCGCTGACAAGATACACCCCCCTGCAACGACTGAGCCGGGGCGATAGTGAGGGGCTGGTAATGACCCAGTTCGCCATGGAGGATATAGCCCGGATCGGCCTGCTCAAGATGGACATCCTGGGTCTGGCTAATTTGACAATTCTGGATAAGGCCAGTGAGATAATCCAGCAGAACCGCGGTCTGGAAATCAACTTTCATGATATCCCGTTAAGTGACAGCCGAACCTTTGAACTGCTCTCTGCCGGCGAGACTACCGGTGTCTTTCAGCTTGAAGGCAGCGGTATGCGGCGTTACATAAGGGAGCTCAAGCCGAACACTTTCAGCGATATTGCCGCTATGGTTGCCCTCTACCGTCCCGGACCCATGGAGCAGATTCCTCGCTTCATCAAGGCCAAGCACGGCCTGGAGCCGATCCACTATCCCCACCCCGCCCTGGCCGACATCCTCAAAGAGACCTACGGGGTGATTGTCTATCAGGAGCAGGTGCTGTTTACTGTCCAGACCTTTGCCGGTTACAGCCTGGGGCAGGCGGATATCTTTCGCAAGGCAATGGGCAAGAAGATACCTGAAGTAATGAGGAAGGAGAGGCGCAACTTCATTGCCGGCGCCAAAAAGAGTGGCTTTTCCCCGGAGATAGCCGGTGAGGTCTTTGACTTGATAGAGCCCTTCGCCGGCTACGCCTTTAATAAGGCTCACGCCACAAGTTACGCCCTCATTGCCTACCGCACCGCCTATCTCAAGTCCAACTACCCCCTGGAGTATATGACCGCCCTGCTGGATACCTGGTTTGACCAGCAGGACAAGATAGTTACCGCATATAACGAGTGCCACCGTCTGGGTATAAGCGTATTACCTCCCGATATCAACCGCTCCAAGGCCAACTTTTCCATCGAAAAGCAGGTTGATGGTACTCAGGCCATCCGCTTCGGCCTGAATGCCATCAAGAATGTCGGGCTGGGCGCTGTCGGGCCTATCATGGCCGAGCGCGACCGCAACGGGGACTACCAGTCCATTGAAGACCTCTGCCGGCGGGCTGACCTCAGCGGCGTTAACAAACGGGTGATGGAGAGCCTGGTAAAAGCCGGGGCCATGGACTCTCTGGGAGACCGTGGTACCCTGCTGGGCAATATCGGCCGCATTCTGTCCCTGGCGCAGCGGGAGCAGCGGTTACGCCAGACGGGGCAGTCAACCATGTTTGACCTGTGGGGAGAGACGGTTAACCTGCCCCTGCCCACTCTGGAGATGCCGGCCGCCGAGGTTTCCCTCAAAGAGAATCTGGCCTGGGAAAAGGAGCTGCTGGGCGTCTATATCTCCGAGCACCCCTTTAGTCCTTATGCCAGTCAGGCTTCCCGGGTAGCAACCTTATGCGGCCAGGTCGATGCCGAGATGGTGGGGAAGGCGGTGACCGTCGCCGGCATGGTCGCCTCGGTGCGCCAGCTTTTGACCAGGGACGGACAGCCCTCGGCCAGTGTGATGCTGGAGGACCTTGATGGCCAGCTTGAGGTCATGGCCTGGCCCAGGGTTTATACCGCCACCAGGGAGCTGTGGCAGGAGGGGAACGTGCTTCTGGTTGAGGGCCGGGTGAAGCTCAGGGGTGACCGGGTGCAACTGGTCTGTGAAAAGGTGCGCCTCTACCGGACGGAGGCTGAGGTTGATGGTAGAGCACTTCTCCAGCCGGAAGAAGTGCCGCCTGCTGCCGAAGAAAGCCAGGTTGATACCGAGCCTGCCGGAGCTCGCCGGCTGGTTATCAACTTGAATCAGACCGGTGATGAGGCTGGTGACGTGGCCCGTCTGCACCAGGTAATTGATACCCTGAGGTGTTTTCCGGGAGAGGACGAGGTCAGCCTGATGGTGGATGACGGCCAGAAGGTCTTCAATCTAGGGTGGCCCGGCCTGCGCGTCGGCCTTGACCCGGCACTTCGGCAGAAGTTGGTGGAGCTTGTTGGAGAAGAGTGCTTCAAGGTGTTAGAATAGGTTCCTCGGTATTCTACTGGGAAGAGTCCAGATGCCTTTAAGTGAAAACCAGCAGGGGCACCGAAAGAGGTTGCGGGAAAAATTACTGAAGTCGGGCCTTGACGGCTTCCACGACTATGAGATTGTTGAGCTGCTGCTGACCCTGGGCTCCCCCCGCCGTGACTGTAAAGAGCAGGCCAAAGAGGCCATCAAGAGGTTCAAAAACCTGAGGGGGGTCATGGAAGCGCCTCCGGAGGAGCTGGCGGAAATATCCGGCATCGGCCCCCATAACGCTTTTGGCATCAAACTGGTTCAGGAGGTTGCCAGGAAGTATCTCAAGGACAGGATCATCGACCGGCCTATCTATCGCTCGGCACAGGAGATTTTTGACTATCTGTATCATTCCATGCGCGGCCTTAAGAAAGAGGCCTTTAAGGTCATCTTCTTAAACAACCAGAACCAGATTATTGATGCCGCTGACCTCTTTCAGGGTACGACCGGCAGCAGTGCCGTCTCCCCCCGTGAGGTTATCGAGAGTGCCCTCAAGCACAGTGCCGCTTCCCTCGTCTTTGCCCACAATCATCCTTCAGGTAACCCCGAACCCAGCCCGAGTGACAAACAGATAACCCGTGACCTGGTCTATGCTGCCGCTATCATACAGATGAAGGTGCTGGACCACATCGTAATCGGTGACAATAAGTATTTCAGCTTTGCCGGCGAGGGACTGATTGAACAGTACGAGCTGGATTTTTTGGGCCTGAAGATGAAGGGAGTATCCGAGGCAAAGCGGCGGCTATACCGGGCCAAGCTTTTTGGTGGGCTTGACTGACATCTTGTGGGGTATTATCGATTGTTCTTCCTGGCCTCCAGGTCCAGAAGCCGTCTTTTTAGCTCCAGTCCGTTGCTGAAACCGCCAAGCCGGCCGCTTTTGGTTATCACCCGGTGACAGGGGATGACAACGGGCAGGGGGTTTCGGGCAAGGGCCTGCCCGACGGCCCTGGCGGCTCCGGGCCGGCCAATCTGCTCTGCCAGGTCGCGGTAGCTTCTGGTCTCGGCATGGGGTATGAGCCGGGTCTTGTGCCACACCTCCCGCTGGAAGGGGGTGGCCGCGGAGAGGTCAAGCTCATCGGGGAAGGCCGTCCGGTGACCGCCAAAGTATAGTTTAAGTCGCCTGGCGGCATCCTCAAGCCGGCTGGCGGTGCACACCGCCCCCTTTGCTATATCCCCGAGTGCCTCCAACGCCTCTGCTGCTGAAGGCCGGGGCAGGCTGACCCGCAGCAGTCCTCTTGTCGAGCCCAGAACCCCAACCCAACCCATATCGGTATTGAAAACGGTGTATTCCAGTCCTTGGCAGCTTCTTTTGACCTTTGCCATATTCTAAATCATTGATTGGCTGATTTTGGGCTACAGGGGCTCTGGTGGCAGCCTGAGATGAAAGTTTGAAACCTTTTTGCCTTGTTCCAGCACCTTTCTTTGGTCAGCTTAGCTCCGGCTCAATGAGGCCGTAGTTGCCGTCCTTGCGGCGGTAGAGCAGGTTGAGCTTGTCACTATTAAAGTTGTAAAAAAGAAAAAAGTCGTGGCCCAGAAGCTCCATCTGGTCGGCGGCTTCGGTCAGTGTCATTGGCTTCATGGTGAATTTCTTTATCTTGACCACTTTCCCGGGGTTAGCCGCCAATTGCGAATTATCGACCGGTTCACTTCCAGTAAGCGAGGCGCCCTTTCCTTTGTCCCTCAATTTGCCTTTGTGGTGCTCCACCTGCCGCTCCATCTTGGCAACCACCCTGTCGAAGGCAGTCAGCACATTCTCTCCCCTCTCCTCGCCGTGTAAAAGGGTATTGCCGCTGTCCACGGATAACCGGCTGAGGAAACGGTCCTGGCGGGACTTTGTCTTCTCCTCTACCAGTTCTAATTTTATCTCTTTGATGCCTTTCGCAAGGCGGCCAAGCCGGGCCAGCTTACGGTCCATTTGACGGCGCACCTCGGCTGGTATTTCTATATCCCTGCTGGCTATGTGAAGTTCCATGATACTCTCCTCTATTCAGACTTCCCTGGCCAGGGTTAGCCCCCATACTGAGCTGGCTCCGGATTCTTTCAGGGCGGCGGCGCAGGCATTAAGGGTGGCCCCAGAGGTGGCCACATCATCGATGAGCAGCACCTTTTTGTCCTGCATTCGCTGGTCGCGGCAAGCGAAGGCGGTGGCCACATTCTTATGCCGGTCGCCGACCGAGGCTGTCTGGGCCTGGGGCAGGCTGTGCCTCAGGCGGATGAGGCAGCCAGCTACGACCGGCAGACCACTCCGCTTGCTCAGTCCTGTGGCCAGCAGCTCCGACTGGTTATAGCCACGTTCCCTCAGCCTTTTCTGGTGAAGCGGCACCGGCACCAGCACCTCTGCTGGCACATGGTTGTCCTCCAGATAGTGGCCAAGCAGCTCGGATAGAGGCTCGGCTGCAGCTCTCAGGTTCCTGTATTTCAGCTCATGGATGGCCCGGCGAACTATTCCTTCGAAGCGAAACGGGGCGCGGACGCCGCCTATTGCCGGCTGCCACCCAGAACAGTCCGGGCAGGCTGCTCCCTCCAGCTCGGGCAGACCGCAACGGGGGCATATTGGCGGTGTTATTCTGGGCAACTGGCTCCGGCAGGAAGGACAGATGAGGACACCCTCCCGGCCGCAGCCAAGACACCATAGGGGAAAAAGGAGATTAAGCACCGTCCTCCCGAGCCTGGCTAACTGAGGAAGCACTGCTACCTCCCAAAGTCTTAGTTTATAGCTGGAATGCCGGGAAACTTAGCGAGAACGGGCGTTCACCCCGCTCATGATGGGCTCGTTGATATAGATGTCACCGTTCCTTATCTTCAGGTTGAAGCCGCAATCGGGATTGGTGCATACCCATGACTTGTAATGGATGGCAGATCCCTGGCTGCCGAAATCAGATAGCGGCACCAGGTCTCCGCCGTCACACTTGCGACATTTAGGAAAGCCGAATTGCTCCAAAAGGTCCACCTCCCAGCCAGAATTAATGTTCCAGCAGTATACACTAATTGAAATATATTTGGCAACCGCCATATAATGGGAACTGCCGTTTTAGGGTAAAGGCCCCTCTCCCAGCATGGCTGAGCTGATACGGCTATAGATGGCACCGCTACCGGTCAGCTGGCTCCTCATCAAACTCAGGGCGTCTGCTTCAAAGGAGTAGTCTGATTCAAGCCTGGTATCGGTAATGAGCTGGCCGAAGAGCTGCCGTTCCTCCGGGGATGCCTCGTTCCCCAGGCGAGCCAGCGTCAGGTGCGGTCTGAAAGGGCGTTGCTCCGTGGGGAAGCCCAAACCGGCCAACCCGGCCTCAAGAAGCTGGGAGAGCCGGCTCAATTTGTCCAGTTCACCACCCAGCCCCACCCAGACCACCTGGACACGTTTCAGGCTGGGAAAAGCGCCCAGCTCCTGGATATTTAGCCGGATAGGACGGACCCGGCGGGCGGATTCAGCTACCGCTTGTGTTATACCGTCGATCCTGGCTGCTTCAACGTTGCCCAGAAACTTGAGCGTCAGGTGGATACCATCCGGGTCAACCCACTTTATCCGTGGCCTATCCACCCTGAGCCTGGCTTGAATCCTGCCCAGCTCCTGCCTCAGTGACGAGGGCAGCTCGATGGCGACAAAAGAGCGGATTTTGTCCATTTTAGATGCCCAGGAGTCTTTGGGCGTTGCCGGCCAGGATTTGACCTTTGGTTTCCTCGGGCAGGTTGAGGCCAGTGATATCTTTAATTATCCGCTCCTGCTCCAGCAGTGGATAATCGCTGCCGAAGAGGACTCTATCGGCGCCGACGAGCTGGATAACCTGCTGGTACACCTGGGGGCTGTAGAGAAGAGGTGAGGCGGCGGTGTCAAAATAGATATTTGTCATTGCCTTTTTCACCTCGGGCATCAGGGTGTAAAAGGGCAGGCCACCGCCCCAGTGGGCACAGACTATGCTCAAGTCGGGGTAGGTGGCAATAAAGGGGTAGAGCACCTCCGGCGTAATCGCCCCTTTGCCCGGGTAGATGTGGCCCACCGGCTCCGATACATGGCTTAGCAGTATCAACTTGTGCTTGATAAGCGTGTCAACAAGCGGTCTTATTATTTCTTCATCCATAAGGTCAAAGAGCTGTATGTCGGGGCGGAGTTCGCCGATGCCGCGGGCGCCTCCTCTGGCGCAGCGTTCAACCTCCTCCAGCGCTGCCGGAAAGGACAGGGGCTGGACACTGCAGAAGCCTATCAGCCGGTTGGGATAACGGGAAACGGATTCTAAGATGTAGTCGTTGGTCTCCAGGCACAGCTCGTGGGTGACCCAGCCGATATTGACGATGACGGAAACTTCTACACCAGCCCTGTCCATGCTGGCGATGAGCTCCTCGGTGGTGACCAGCCTGGCATCTTTCGCGGAGTACAGTATGGCAAAGCAGGGGTCACTGTCAACGTAGTGGCCGCGGTTTTTCTTAACCCGGGGCGGAAACACGTGGGTGTGAAAGTCGATAATCATGGCCGGTTTTTAAGGTTGTTTTTCCTTGGACTCCCCTTCAACCGGTGGCACTGCTCCTTCGGCTACCTCGGTTATCTCTTCAGCCTCAGCGGCAACCACTTCTTCTTCCTTCTCCTCCTCGGTAATCCTGAGATGGCCGACTTTGACGATCAGATAGTCGCCGGGGGTGGTTACCGTGATATCCGGATCAAGCCTCAGGTCCCGGACATGGACAGCCTGGCCCACCTCTTCCAGCGTGCCGAGGTCAACTTCTATCTGTGGAGGCAGTTTCTCCGGCAGGCACTCCACCGCCAGTTCTGTTAGCGAATGCTCTATTATGTTTGTCCTGGATTTGATGGCCGGGGATTCACCGATAAGTACAATGGGAACATGGGCTGTCATCTTCTCCGTCATCTTTATCTGGTAGAAGTCAGCATGGAGCAGCTGGCCATTTAATTGGTTACGCTGTATCTCCCGGATAAAGACGCTTCTGGGCTTCTTTTCTCCGTCAATGTGGACGTCAATGAGGCGGGTGGTCCCTCCCCGGCTGATGATGTTTTGCAGCTCAGTGGTATCACACTGTAGCGCCAGTGATTCAATGCCACGCCCGAAGAGGTGGGCCGGTGTGATGCCCTGCCCCCGCAGGAATCTGGTCTTCTTGCCCAGAACATCCCTTGTGTTTGCCTTTAATGTCAGTTCGGTCACTCTAACTCCTCCCCCAGTATTTAATCAGATATAGCCTGAAAAATCAACGGCGAGAAACATTCAGCTCCCCGCCCCATTGACATTGAGTTTCTTTGGCCAGGCTTTGTCCATACCCTGTCAATACCCTGCTCCAGCCTTTGCTAGATAAGCCCCCAGTCCAGGTAGCCCTGCCGGAGAAGTGCCAGGTATTCGGCAGAGGGCTTGTTTTCCTCCGGCTGCTTTTTGTAAATATAGGTTATCACCTCTACCGGGTCGCCGGTGTCCCGGAAGACGGTGACTCTAACTCTGTCATTGACGTCGGGGTAGCCCTCTTGCCCGTCCAGCCGGGGCAGGTCATTGTCAGGCAGTTCGTAGATGCCGCCCATAACCTTGTCGCCCCTGGATGGCTGGATGCTGGCAACGCCACCCCGCCAGCGCCGTGACCAGCCGACGAACACCAGCCGGTAGTTGGGCAGGCTGGCAGTAAACCGGGTACGGCATCCGGGGAAGCGCTCGGCCAATTGCTTGCGGTCAAGGTTTGAGCCGTAGGCAAAGTAAAACATTGCTCTTTACGGAGTTATTATAACCTTGTCCGTAGTGAATAGCCAGTGGGGCTTGATGTTACACCGTTTTAGGGGAGTGTTTTTATGAATATGTACCGATAGGCTATTGACATGAAGCCGGGGAATGGTTTATCCTTCCAGAAAAAGGGGGTAATTTGATGCAAGGTTACTGTGTCAAGTGTCGCGCCAAGAGGGAAATGAAGGATGCCAAGGCGATAACCATGAAAAATGGTAAGCCGGCAACCCAGGGGGTTTGTCCCGTTTGCGGCACCAAGATGTTCCGCATCGGTAAGAGCTAGGGCTGATATCGGATCACCTGATGCAAAAGGGCCGGGATGGTTCCTTAAAGGGAGCGCCCGGCCTCTTTCTTTTCTTAATGTTTGCCGGCGATCTGCTGGCTTTCTATACTTTCTATAATTGACAAGAATCGTCAGGCGGTTTATAGTTGGCGCGGGGTGATGTTCCTGGGCGGCTGGCTGGTTAGCATAGGGATATAGAGATGAAGTCACACGATGAGTCGGTAGAGATTGAGCATTTAACCCGGCTAAACGAGTATGGCCCGGACGACCTCTTCATTTGCTGTGCCAGTTTCGAAGACAGATGTGTCTCCAGCGCCCTGAAAATGGGTATCGGCTTCAGGGTAAAGTACAGCGTTATCTTTGTCATCGAGGAGCCGTTCTATAAACAGCAGGTTGATACCAATCTGTTCCGGTTGCAATCGGAGTTAACCAAAAGAACCTCCGAGGGCGTCTTCGTCATTCGGTGCCAGCGGGACGACCCGGTCGAAGGTATCACGCAGCTGAAGAATATCTGGCTCCGTTGCCAGCCGAAGGACCCGGATGAGCCTTACATTACCCTCGACATCAGTGGGTTTACCAAGATCTACTTACTGGAACTGCTCCATTTTCTGGTTGCCGAGCAGAATCTGGGCATTCCACGCATCATTCACACCACACAGACATATTCACCAACCAAGCTGACCAGGGGAGTTATGCAGATTACCACGGTGCCGAACTTCTTTGGCACCGTTTCCTTTGAGAAGAAGACCATGCTGGTTATTCTCCTGGGATTTGAACCTGAGCGCTCACTGACGGTGTGGAAACACTTTAATCCGGCAAGGACAATAGCTCTGATAACCAGCCCGCCGCGCAATGGCAATCTGGATTACCTGGCATATGCCCAGAAGAATAACTCCCACCTTATTTCGCAGCCGGGCGTGGAAGTAAGAGAGGTGCCGCCTGATGACCCCTATGCCGTCAGGAATGTGCTTGAGGATATCTACCACGAGGTTCGGGATTCCTTCAACATGATAATCGGGCCCTTCGGCACCAAGCCCCAAACAGTGGGTATCTTCCTCTTTTGCCTGGAGCACCCCAAGGCCCAGGTGGTCTATTCCTTCCCGGTGAACTATACCCGGTCTTATCTGCAGCGTAAGCCGGGCTGTACCCTGCTGCTACCTCTGGCACCGATGATTCGGCCATAGACCCGGTTAATCCCCCTTGACAAAGAGGCCCCCTTGACCATACACTTGTCATACCCATGTCAAGCCAGGGCGTGAATATCTCTCAAGCGGCCAGAACACTGGGGGTATCAACCAGGACGATTCGGCGCTATATCAAGGCGGGTAAAATCAAGGCTGAGTTGGTCAGCGGGCCCTTTGGCGAGGAGTACCGCATCCGGGAGCTACCCCCGGAACTGGCTCCCAGGAAACCCGATGGCAAAACCCCTGGTCAGCCACCCGGTCAAGCCTCTGGACAGGCCTTTGGACAGGCCATGGACATCATGAGAGAGCTTCAGGAGAAGAATCTGGCTTTGGCGGCTCAGCTCGGGGCTGCCACCGAGCGCATCCGCAATCTGGAGGGCCGGGTGAAGCTGCTGGCAATGGCCAGGAAGCCGTGGTGGCGGCGCATCTTTTCTGGAAGGGCATAAATCCTTTCCCTGATATCCATCTGTGTATACCTCAGGGGCCACAGAATCAATTGCGATTTGATAATAATAGGGAGAATCCATATCTGTTTCGTGATACACTCCTAAAGCTAATTAATTCTGATAATTTGGAATATAGAGAACTCATCGGTTCGGCCTAAAGATTGTTCTTGATTCACCAAAATACCATTGGAATAATTGTTCCTCGCCCTTGATATATACTCCAGCCATCATATGTTCAAGCCCTAAGCCCCTTAACTCTCCCGTAATTGAATCTAGTTCAGTACATACATCAGTTAAAAACTTGTCGGGGATAAATACCTCTAAGTCAAAGCTTCCGTCCCTTCCAGCAGGAACATTATTCTTTCCTCGTGAGGCTCTTATATAATCGGGTAGTTTTTCTGATTTATAAGAAGCATAACCTTCTGGATGCTCAACCAACAAATCAAATATACCTAGATTTCTATAGAAAATACGAAGAGTCAAATATGGACGCTTAGCATCACGATTAATGTGAAACCAAATTCTATCGGTGATTACTAAGTGGGTTAGGGGATTGTCCCTTTGTCCTTGTGCTATATCAAGAAGCCATTGTTGGGGGTTAGGTTTATCACGTTTGTATATTGGTGACTGTAAGGCATATCTTTGACGCTTTGGCCTAGACCAAACCCAAATGCTATGGGATAGCACCAAAATGAAAACTAGGGCAGCGATAGCGGCAATAGTGAGGAGTGTATAGGCTAGTGTTGCTGGCATCTTCCACTCCATAACTTCGTATAAGGTAAGTATGAAGGAAATGAAGAAAGCGGTTGCGCCAGCCGACCAAAAGATTCTTTTCTCCATAACCCTATTTTATACCTTGGCTCTATACTTGCGTCAAGTACATAATTCCCAATCAAATTTTAGCAAGTTAAGGCCGATTTAGTATGTTTTCCTTTACTGCCAGCCTCTGCCTTGTTTTGAAAAGGTGAGTTGCACCTACCAGGGATGGCAGAAAAATGCTGTAGACCACCAGCATCCCGGGAACACCGAACCACCAGCACAGCAACGGCAGGGGCACAAACACGGCCACGCTGGCCTGAATTACGTTTTTACGGGTAACCAATACGGCAATTGCCAGGCTGCCGGCTATTAGCATTGGCCAGAAAACGATGGCTGCCAGGACACCGATGGTAGTGGACTCACCCCGCCCTCCCCTGAAGCCGAGAAAGATTGGCCAGTTATGGCCGATAACCGCCGCCGTACCCGCCAGCAGTATGGTCACCTGAGGCATGTTAGCCGCCTGGGCGATAAGTATAGCCAGCGCTCCCTTGATGGCATCGATGATGCCCACGGCAATACCTATTCCCGGGTTAAGCTGGTGAAAGGCGTTCTGGGCGCCCACGTTGCCGTCGCCCATCTGCCGGATGTCCTTGCCCTTGCTCAGACGTCCGGCAATATAGGCGCTGGGGATAGAGCCCAGCAGGTAAGCCAGAACAACTACTACAAAGTACATGACCTTTGGTGCCGGGGGTGGGACTCGAACCCACAAGGGACTTCCCGGCGGATTTTAAGTCCGCTGCGTCTGCCAGTTCCGCCACCCCGGCCTGTTTACAGGTTCACCCGTTTAACGTTGTCTATTCGCTTGTATTTAATAGCCTCTTTGATGGTGGTCAGAGATACCTGCTCCGCCATCTTGGCCAGCTTGACGACATCCTCGAAGTAGTCCTGCCTTGAGGTATGGATTTTGGTGCCGAGATAGACTTCCCTGACGCGGTAGTCCTTCATGGCGGTCTCTATCAGAATCCAGATGTCTATACCCCAGCCTTCGGGGCTGTCCTCGATATTCATTAAATCCTTAAAAAGGGCGGCGGTGGCGCATATCTCGCCGCTGAGCGGCTGGTTGAAGTGAGCAATCTCGGGGAAGAAGACCCAGGCCAGCGGCTTGGCTACCAGCTTGGTGACGGCACCGTCGTACTCTGCCCGGCGGTAGTATCCCCGGCTCATGTCAATCTTGCCCTCTATCACCGGCGTTGCCAGCTCGTCCACCCATTCCGGCGTCAGGTTGACGATATCGGCGTCCAGAAAGACGATGATTTCGGCGTCCCGTTTCAAAGCGGCACCTCCATACTGCCTGCGACGTAATCCCGCTTATTTTACCCCCTCGGGTCAAGCGGTTCAACCGGGCTGGTATGTTATAATTCGGCCATGGTGCCAAAATTGCCTCCCCGGGCCAGAAAAGTAGCCGCCTTTCTGGGTATGGTGGCCATTATTACTCTGGTTGGCATTGCCCTGGGCCTGCTGGCGGCGGTGATTGGTATCGCTATACTGCGGGGCGAGGGCGACTTCGGGGCACTGGCCGGCCTTGGTGGTATGGCGATTGGCTACCCAATAGGCGTGGCTCTCGGCATTCTGCTGGTTAATAAGTTCCTGCACTACCGGGGCTCGCTGCTGCTTGGCGCTATTGGCTCACTTCTGGGGGCGGTTTTCAATTACGTCCTGGTGGAATATTTGGGCCTGAGTCTCAGCCTGAGCCTGTTTCTGGCAATCGTTTTGCTGGCACCGGCCATCCTGG
>SDBU01001494.1_pt1 | contig 33246 bp, 30 predicted proteins | sample 2277071 | NCBI WGS metagenome assembly SDBU01 (sample SAMN10397929, study PRJNA504765) | marine sediment metagenome | isolation source: marine sediment core GS08_GC12, 126 cmbsf | place: Arctic Ocean: Gakkel Ridge, Loki's castle | collected 2008 | reverse complement strand
AAGAAGCTTAAGCGCATCTCCTTTCGCAGGGTGGCGAAATAAAGGGGTTTTACCTTTGTTACCTTGAGCTGCCTCTTTGCTCACGATATAAAGAATCGTGAAGCCGGGGAAGGTAACCTCGGAGCGGGAAGTCCGCAGAAGGTATGAAGGCTTGGACGGTTGGCATCTGGCTTCAATGTCAACCGTGGTGTTGTCGAAGGTTGCTGCCGCCATTTGGCTTGCTACCATCCGTTTCCAGATAAGCTCGTAGAGCTTAAACTGGGCGTTGCTGAGGTATGACTTAATCAGTTGTGGCTCACGCCAGACTCTGGTCGGGCGGATAGCTTCGTGAGCTTCCTGTGCCCCCTTGATACTTTTAAAGCTGCGAGCGCGTGGTGGAATAAACTCCTGACCGTAGCGGTCAGTGATAAATTCCCTGACTTCAACGGAGGCTGAGTGGGCGATTCTGGTCGAGTCGGTGCGCATGTAGGTGATAAGACCAACCCTGCCCTCGTTGCCGATGGGGAGGCCTTCGTAGAGCTGCTGGGCGATGGTCATGGTAAATCTGGCGGTAAAACGGAGCTTGCGCCAGGCCTCCTGCTGGAGGGTGCTGGTGATAAAGGGTGGTGCTGGCTGACGGGTTACCTTCCTGGTGCCGACCTTCAAAACCTGGTAGCTAGCCTTCTCCAGTCCTTGGGTAATCTGGCTGGCTGTTTCCTCGCTCGGAACATCCAGCTTTTTACCGTCAAGTAGCCTGATTAGTGTTGCCCGGAAGGGTTTCTCCTCGGTAAGTTTGGTTAGTTCAGCCTCAATCGTCCAGTATTCTTGCGGGGCGAATTTTTCAATTTCCCGTTCACGGTCAACGATAATCCTCATCGCTACTGACTGAACTCGGCCGGCTGATAAACCTCGTCTTACCTTCTGCCATAGCCAGGGGCTAATCTTGTAGCCGACAAGTCTGTCCAGAATGCGTCTGGCTTGCTGGGCATTAACCAGCTGCATATCGATTGAACGGGGGTGGGCAAAGGCTTTTTTAATTGCCTCTTTGGTTATTTCATGGAAGATTACCCTGAGGCAAGGGGTGTCGTTGGCTTTGATGGCTTGAGACAGATGCCAGGAGATGGCTTCCCCTTCACGGTCCGGGTCGGTAGCCAGGTATATGGTGGAGGCTCCCTTTACGGCTTGCCTGAGTTCGTTCACAATTTTGTTTTTGTCTCTTGGCACGACGTACTTCGGGATAAAACCATTCTCGATATCTATTCCCAGTTGGCTCTTGGGCAGGTCCCTGATATGGCCAAGGGAGGCTTTAAGGCTGAATTTTCTGCCCAAAAACTTAGCTAATGTCCTTGCCTTGGCTGGTGACTCGACGATAACCAGATTTTTCTTCATCTAATCTACCTTGACCTGGTATTCCTCTCTTACTTCCCGTGCCAGAACATAACTCATCGTACTGACTTGCTTGACCAAACCCTTAAGCTCCATCATGGCCAGGGTACTGCTGACGGATGAGGTTGGCAACCCACTTAGGCGGCAAAGCTCATCAATATGGGTTGGCTCAGCCCCCAGGTTCTCAAGTAGTTGTGACTCGCTTTCAGAGGGTGGTATTATCTCCTCCATCTCTAGCTGTTGGGCGACATTGGTTAGGTTCAGTTCCTCCAGGATGTCAGTTGAGTTGCGGACTAGCTTGGCTCCTTCTTGGATGAGATGGTTGGTACCCCAGCTTGATGATGAGAGAATACTGCCCGGGATGGCAAATACTTCTCTATTTTGCTCCAGTGCCAGATTGGCAGTAATTATCGCCCCGCTGGTTTCGCCGGCTTCAGCGACCAGGACCCCAAGGCTTAGCCCGCTCATGATTCGGTTGCGCCGGGGGAAATTCTCCGGTCTGGGGCTGGTACCCAGCGGATATTCACTGATTAAAGCCCCGCGCTCAATAATTCGGTGAGCCAGCTCAGCATTCTCACCCGGGTAGACGGTATCAAGCCCACTGGCAAAGACAGCAATCGTCCGGCCACCCGCCTCAAGAGCACTGCGGTGGGCAACAGTGTCAATTCCTTTGGCTAAGCCACTGACGATGGTTATCCTGCTTTTCGCTAGGTCAGAGACTATTTCTTCGGTTACCTGTCGTCCGTAAACACTAGCCCGCCGCGTACCGACCACCGTCAGGCACCATTCATCATCAGGCAACAGCTCGCCTCGGACATAAATTAGGGGTGGGTAGTCATATATCTCCTTAAGCCGCGACGGATAGCCGGAGTCTTTAAAGGTGAATATCTTGATTAGGTAACGGTCTAGCTTTTCCATCTCGCTTTCCAGGGAGAGTTTGGGTTTAAGGTTAGAGATAGTTTTAATTGAGTTACTGTCGAGGCCAGCCTGTTTCAGCTCGCCGGCTGTTGCCTTCCAGGCAGCCTTGAGGCTGCCGAAGTAGTTTAGAAGCATTGAGATTCTCACCCGGCCAATGCCGGGGGTGAGACTGAAACCGACCCAGTATTTGGTATCCTCACTTGCCATTTTAAGCCTATTGCCATTCTAGCACAGGGGTAGGCCAGTGGCAATTTGGTTTTGTCAAAGGGGAAATTAAAGGAGGGGCAAAGCCCCTCCTAGACACCTGATAGGGTGTGGTGGCGGAGAGGGTGGGATTCGAACCCACGGTAACCTTACGGCTACACGCGCTCTCCAGGCGCGCCTGTTAGGCCACTCCAGCACCTCTCCGGGCTGATGGCGGAGAGGGTGGGATTCGAACCCACGCTCCGCAAAATACGGAGACCGCTTTTCGAGAGCGGCACCATCAACCACTCGGACACCTCTCCTCCCTCCAAATTCTACCTTAAAAGATTATTTCAGACAAGGACTGGAGGCTTAAAGGGAATGCATCTTTTTGTTAAACGAAACCCTTTGGGATTTGAATCTAATTACAGTAGACACCGGCTGCCATTTTGCTGGAATTAGATGGGACGTGTGTTACCGCACTATTGTCTGATTATCCGGTTTCCGTCACGTGACCATTTGGTGCATAGAAAGTCACTGGCTTCTAAAAGGCCTTTAAGGGTCCTGAATCGAGATGCACTAAGTTTATTAACCCCTAGAATTTTTGCCACATCAGCTGCGGCCGTAGGGCCAGGTATGGACTGTCCGGGCTTGTTAACTCGTTTTGACCATGCAGCGTCAATCTTCACGTCCCATGACTCTGGTTCAGTTGGTTCGGTTGTCAAGATGGCATTGGGATCTACGATTTCAATCGTAATATCGCCAGGCCCCTTTGGTCTGATAATTTTTAGCCATGGATATGCCTCAAGAAATTTTGTGAAAGTTGAGTAGCCTAATGTGCGGTAGTCAAAACTTGGATCGAGACGCTGTAGTGTTAGACCAAGTCTGCTTCCAACCACTCTTCCCTGGTCATCAATTGCAGCCCTGGCAGCGCGAAGAAGGAGCATATCTACTTGTGATCTTTGCCCTTCGTCTCGTGAAGAGGGCATCCTGTTGCTTTGGTCAAGGTAAAAGTATCTGTCACATGATATCACCAGAGTACGTGAGACCGTAGCTTTATATCCTGCCCCAATTACTGTCTTTCCAGCAGCTCGGAGTTTACTGACTAGAGGGGCGAAGTCGCTGTCGGAGGATACAATAACGAATGTATCAACGGGAGACTTATGCAGCAATTCAATTGCATCGATAGCAAGGAGGATATCGCTCGAGTTCTTGCCACCCGCACTTGAGCGAAACAGATGGATAGGCTCAATCCCCAGTTCAAGAAGCTGGTCACGTTTGTCCCTGGCAACCGACCAATCAGCATAGGCCCTCTTTACAATAATCCTGCCAATGTCGGATATTTGGTCGAACAGCCATTGTATAGGCTGTAGCCCGGTATTTTCGAAGTCAATGAGTACTGCTAATTGTTGTTCAACTATTATTTCTCTTTTTACCATATCACCCCTCACACATTAAACTGTTTCCCATACGCTGGCTTCAGCCCAATATAACATAAATTACTAATTTCAAACAAGAACAGAAAAGCCGGTAGCCTAGACACTAAACGAGTGCGGTGAAACCTTTATTTTTACTCCGAAGTATTTAGGTGCACTTGACCAGCTTAGCTCAACTGCTGGCCAACTGGCGGGATAAAAGCGACTTCGGTGGCAGGCAACTGGAGTCTCTTGATTAGCCGCTGATTTTTAAGAGCACTCGCCAGGTAACTCTCACCTTCATCCTCAATACTTATCTCAGTAAATCCGGCGGCTTTGAGTAGGGTTTTCATCTCGTCCTCATCGGGGAGCAGGTCATTTTTCACTGCTGGGATGCTATGGTGAATCTCGTTGACTTTAGCCCGGCTGGTGGTATGGCAGATGAGAAGCCTGCCACCGGTTTTCAGCACCCGACTTATTTCTTTAAGTGCCCTTGGCTTATCGTGAAAGTGGGGGAAGCTTGAATAACAGACTACAGCGTTGAAGGTTTCCTTATAGATTGGGATATCGGTTACATCACCGGTGAGGAACTCGATATTCCCATTAAAGCCTTTCCTCCTGGCGACCTTCAACATTTCCTTGGCAAAATCCAGGGCAACCAGTCTTCCCGCCCGGTCGAGAAGTTCGAGCAGGTAGGGGATAAAGATACCACTGCCACTGCCAACATCGAGCACGCCTGATTTCGGTTCAATCCTGAGGCGGCGAGCCATTTGCTTGAGTTTGCTCTCATCTTTTTCAGCCACGGTTTGGTCCCAGATAGTTGCCCTCTCGTTAAAATAGACTCGGGTCATGGCTTTACCTCAGCTAATGGTCTTGCTTTCAAGCCCTTTACCTTCTTCTTGGGAGAGAAAATGGTCGCCAGCATAAAGATTAGCGATGAGGTAATCACAATAGCGGCACCGCTGGGGATATCGAAAAGATAGGAGAAGAGAAGGCCTATCCAGCCGGAGAGAACGCCAAAAGTGGCCGAGAGGAGGAACATTCGCTTCATGCTGTAGGTGAGCTGGTAGGCGGCGGCCGCCGGGTTTAAGATTAGGCTGAAGATAAGCAGTCCCCCGATGGAGCGCAGTGTTGCGGTGATAGTAGCTCCGGTTAGGAAGAGAATACCGTAGAAGATAAGTGTTGCCGGTATACCGACTGAGAGAGCTAGGTCGCGGTGGAAAATGGTCGCCTGAAGCTCCTTGTAGAAGACGAAGACTATCCCTACCACGATAGTTGCAACGATACCAAGCAGTAAGATGTCACCCCTGGTATTGGTTAGAATACTGCCCCAGAGCAGTTCCAGGGCAGTCGATTTGGTGCCTGGCATCAGGCCGATAAAGAGGAAGGCAAGCCCAAGCATCAGGGAAAAGATAACCCCGATTGAGGTCTCAGGGCTGAGCTGGCCACGGTCAGCCAGGGGGCCAATAATGGCAGCCGAAAGCAGGCTGAAGGTGAAAGCACCAATCAGGGGATTAAAACCGAGCCATAAACCAAGTAAGGCTCCAGCAAAGGCGGCGTGTGCCATGGCAATGCCGATAAAGGGCATACGCATCAGTACCACGAAAACTCCGATGGTGGCACAGGCAATACCGCCCAGGAAGGCGGTCAAGATGGCATTCTGCATGAACTGGTAGCTAAAAATAGAAAGGTCCAAGACTGAAGCTCCCTACTCTAGACCGGGGTTACCATTTTACTTTTTAATTCTGATATCGGTATATCATACAACTGACTTAGGTTATCATCGGTGAGTATTTTCTCAGGAGACCCGTCACCCCAGATGAGGCCATTCTTCATCAGCACGATTCGATTACAGGCCAAAGGCAAGGCACTCAAGTCATGGGTGACGAATAAGGTGGTTAAGTGCCGAGAGTTATGAATCAGCTTGACCAGTTCCAGTATTTCCCTCTGGGCTTTAAAATCAAGTGAAGCTGTTGGCTCATCAAGGAGGAATATTTCTGGTTCCTGGGCAAGGCAGCGGGCGATGGCGACCCGTTGCTGTTCGCCCCCGGAGAGATGACCGATTGGCCTATCTTTAAGCTCTTTCATACCTACCAGTTTCAGCATCTCATCCACGATTTCCCAATCACTCTGCTCGGGTTTTTTAAAAAGGCCTAAGCGACCGTAGCGTCCGATCATAACTACTTCGCGAACACTCATTGGCATGCGCGGGTCCAGATTCTGCACCTGAGGCACATAGCCGACCTTCTTTCTTAAAGCGTGACCATTGGTGGGTTTAAGATTGTATCCCAGCACCCGTGCCTGGCCACTTATAAGTCTGCCCAGTCCATTGACTACGGTAAGCAGGGTGGTTTTGCCAGCCCCGTTGGGACCGACAATACCAACAAATTCACCCAGACTCACCTTAAAGGAGACCCCGCGAAGGGCAATATCTTCCCGGTAGGAAACAACCGCATTTTTAATGTTAATTACGGTATCGCTCATCTCTTTGGTGCTCCGCTTACTCGGTAATGGCATCTAGTATAATTTCAATATTTCGGTCGATTGCCTTCTCCCAGGTTTCAGTATTATCAAAGCCCCCCGGGAAATTGGAAAGTATTATCCTTTTAGAACCAAGTTCCTCAGCTATCGCTTTCCCGGCATCCTTGCCGCTATGCAGGTTGTCAATAATCAGGGTTACGTTTTCTGCCCTACCCTTATCCACCAGCTCTTTTACCACTTTGGGGGTAAGTGAATCGGAGTCGCCATAGGTAGCAACAACATTGAGGCCAGTCCATTTAGCAAATCCAGCCTGCCAGAAGGTGCTCAAAACATTTACGCCAGAGGGGTTCGCCTCGGCCAGTCTGGCCTTTATCTCGGCTTCTTTAGCGACAATCTTCTCCTTGTATTCCGCCGCTGACTTCTGGTAAATGGCGCTGTTCTCGCTGTCTACTTGGCTCAAGGCGGTGGTAATCTGGTCAGTTGCCGCTAGCTGTACCGGTGGTGTCATCCAGCTACCCTGTAAATTAATTTCGACTACGGTGAGGTCAGGATTACCGGCTGAGGCGATTAAGCCCGGAACAAACTTCTCTCCCGGCCAGCCGTGCAGCAGGAAAAGGTCAGCATCAGCCAGCTTCTGAATATCACCTGGTTTAGCATCAAAGTCCCCGGGGTGTTGTGCCGGTGGAATAATATTGATGACACTAACCATATCGCCACCGACTCGTTCTACTATTTGGGTAATAAGGGAGGTGCTGGTAATTACCTTGAGTTTGGCGGCTTCAGGTGGTGAGCAGCTCAAGAGAAGTCCGGCACTAACCAGAATCGCGGTAAAGAAGCTGATAACAAGAAAATTAGATTTTTTCATCTATATCCTTCCTTTCTCGCCTTGCTTTATTGCAATTTAATGCAGCTGCAATTATTTGCATAAAGCATTAAAATTTTTTTAATGCTGACATCCGGCACACAGACCAAAGAAAGCCAGGTGTTTCATCTCAACCTTAAAGTCATGTTTTTGTTTAATTTCCAACCACAGCGGGCTTAAAAGTTGCTCTTCAATACCAAAGACCTGCCCGCATTTCTGGCAGACAAGGTGATGGTGATGCCCGTTTTTGATGCTGTGGTATCGAACTCGGCCATCACCAAGATCAGTTTCGGTAACCAGCCCTAATTCTTTTAGGAGTTCGAGGGTTCGGTAGATGGTGGATATGTTCATATGGGGATACCGGGCACGAGTTTGGGTATATATCTCTTCGGCGCTGATGTGGCTATCGGCTCCGTCCACCGCCTCCAGTATCATCAGTCGCTGGGGCGTCAACCGGTAACCCAATCTTGAGAGGGTTTCAGACGCTGTCTCAGAGTGACGCATTTACATTCCTCACTTTTCCGTTGGTAACTACTATAGCATAATTCGTGGTTTATTGCAACTATTCGCAGGAGAAATAAGTTGCTTTTTCTTGAAAGTTGACGATTGACAACTTGGGAGTATAATGTGACTTAACTTAGGTTGCTGCTGGTGGCTTTATAATGCGTGTCCGGGACTTTGAGTTTAATCTCCGGGAGTTAGCCGGCTCAGTGGGTGACTTCGGCACCCTCTTCCCCTTGGCGATTGGCTACTTCGCCGTTAACGGGCTTAATCCGGCCGGTCTCCTGGTGATGATGGGGCTGGCCAACATTGTTAGCGGCATCGTTTACCGCTTGCCAATGCCTATGGAACCGATGAAGGTGTTGGCTTCGACCGCCATTGCTCAAAGGTGGTCTCCTTCTCTAATCTATGCGTCGGGTTTTGGCACCGGTGTCCTCTGGTTGATACTCTATTTCACGGGGCTAGTTAAGAAGGTAGCAGTTATTACACCCCGGAGTGTGGTCAGGGGTATTCAAGTAGCCCTGGGCATTATGCTTGCTGTTCAGGGCTTCAAGCTGATTGACAGCGGCAGCACTCTCTGGATGCTTGGGGCTCTTTCAATCAAGTTTGGCTGGATTTTGGGGCTCGTTTCGATTGTTATTGTGGTTCTGCTCCGGAAGAGTCGGTATGCCCCGGCGGCTATTGTCCTGATGCTCCTGGGCATTGGGGTAATGGGTTTTAGGGGTGAGCTTGCCGGGATAGCTGACTTTGGCTTCGCCTTACCCCAAATTACCCTCTTTAAGCCGATTGAAATATGGCAGGGTCTGGTCCTGGCCGGCTTTGCCCAGGCAGCACTAACCGCCAGCAACGCTGTTATCGCCACCAGTGCTCTCATTACGCGGTACTTCCCGGATAAGGCGGTATCCGAGCAGAAGTTGGCGCTTAATCATGGCGTCATGAATATTATTTCGCCCTTTTTTGGTGGTATGCCGATGTGCCACGGCGCCGGCGGTCTGGCGGGACAGTACTATTTTGGTGCCAGAACCGGCGGTACCAATATCATCGAAGGTCTAATTGAGATAAGTCTGGGTCTTTTCCTGGCTGGTTCCATTGCGGCTCTTTTTGCCCTTTTCCCGGAGGGCATTATTGGGGCAATGCTACTCTTGGTGGGAATCCAGCTGACCGGGTTTGCTAGGGACATCAAGTTGCGAGAGCTCCCCATAATGGGCTTGGTCGTGGTTCTGGCACTACTGACCAACATGGCTATCGGCTTTATCGTAGCTATTGGTGTCTATCATGCCCTGAGCCGATGGGATAAGACTAAGAAATATATTGGTTAATCGTCAAATCGGCAAGGCAGGTCAGGCTGAAGTGAAACTGAGGTAAGCCGCAATTAGAAATAGCGCTATCATGGTAACGTTAACCCAGCCAAGCCTGAAAAACCTCTTTGGTTTGAAGTGAAGCCCTGCGATAAATACCAGGGTCATTGCGATTGCTATTAGAGCGGTAATTACATGATTTTCTGAAACCGCTGCCAGCACCGGGCCATCAAGGTAGAAGAGGTCATCAACGGGGACAATGGTCATATTAAACAGGTTTGAGCCAATCATATTGGCTACAGCCATATCAAAGGCTCTGAGCCTTATCGCAGCGAAGGAGACGGTAATCTCAGGTAGAGAGGTGGTAAAGGCAAGGAAAATACTGCCGACAAAGCTTTCCCCCCACCCGGTAGCGGCCGCAATCTCGTCACCAATTACCGCCAGCCAAATTCCAGCACCAATGATAAAGGCCGCGGCGATAGAGAAATACAGGTAGGCCCTTTTTAGAGGTATCCCTCCGTAATCTGAGTCTGCTTTTTGAGGGATTTGCTGTTCAGAGCGGGAAATGGTCCTGACAAAGAAGAGGTAAAGGATAATGATAAGCGGGGTGTATAAACCTATCCAGCCGATGCCCATTGGAGAGAAACGACTAATAAAGATTGAGATGCCGGTGATGAAGACTAAAGCGATGCTGAATAGTGCCGTCAGTCGATGACCTGGACTAACCATCCGGAAAAGTGAGCCCTGCTGGCAGGCAATATCAAGCAGTGCCAGGTTTAAGAGGTTAAAAGTGTTGGCACCTAAGAGGTTGCCAATGGTCAGGTCAGGGGTTTTAACTATGGTAACGGCACTGATGCCGGTAAAGAGCTCAGGCAGTGAGGTAACCACAGCCAGGAGAATCAGTCCGGTCCAAACTCCACCGAGTCCAGTTTTCTGGGCAATAATGTCCCCGTATCTGGCTACCGCCTTCCCGGCGAATAAAATAATCAGGATGCTTAAAGCAAACTTTGCCCAGACCAAGCTATTATTCTCCTAATTCCCTTGTCTAAATAATAAAGCTTCTGTTATAATAGCACGGTTTTTATGCTTTGTCCCAGCGGTGAGGTTGTGGGGGCGGTGGCTTTTAAATAGAAAAACAAGAGACTTATAGATGCTTGAATTAAGCCAAATCCTGGCCGTCTTAATCTTTGTCGTGATGTTCGTTGTAATTGTCAGCGGCAAGGTACATCGTTTTATCCCGGCTGTTGCTGGCGCCGCTCTGGTTATTTTAGGTGTCTTTCTTGTTGTGATGAGGAGCCCTGAGGCGGTCCAGAATGTCCTCAACCTCGGGCAACTTACCCAGTTTAGGTTCTGGGTGCCGGGGGAACAGCATATAGAATCCCGGGGGGTAAACTGGCAGACCATCATTTTCATTGGTGGCATGATGGTCATGGTGGAGGGTCTCGGCGCCGTCGGCTTCTTCCGCTGGATATGCCTTTCCCTGGCCAAACTGGTCAACTACCAGGTGGTACCAATCTTGGTGGTCTTTATGCTTCTTGCCGGTTTCCTCTCGATGTTCATTGACAGTATTACGGTACTCTTGTTTCTGGCGGCGGTAACGATTGAGCTGGCCAGGCTGCTTAAGTTTGACCCGGTACCGGTAATTATCGCCGTGATTTTCGCCGCCAACACCGGGGGTAGTGCCACCATGAGTGGCGACCCCCCGAACATAATTATTGGTACTACCCTTGGTTATACCTTCACCGACTTTCTCGTTAACACCGGTCCAATTGCCTGGATAGGCATGATTTTCACCCTGGGTTTCTTTTATCTGGTGTTCCGCAAGACCTTAATCTCCTCACAGGAGGACTCAGACGGCTCCATCAGGCGGTATCCTGAACCCGGGGAAGCCATTCTTCACCCCCGTCTGTTTAAGATAAATACGGTCATCTTCATTCTGGTGGTGGTTTTACTGGTTACCCATGCTGAAACCGGGCTTTCGGTAGCCTTGATTGGTGTTATTGCGGCCGCGCTTACCCTGATTGCCGGGGCTAGAATGCTCACCGAGATTATAAAAGGGGTAGACTGGCGTACCCTGCTCTTCTTTATAGGTTTATTTATTACCGTGGGGGGGCTTGAGGAGACCGGGATGCTTGCTATGCTGGCTGATTATATTGGTCAGGTTTCTGGTGGAGAAATTCTTCTGGTGATACCAATCATTCTCTGGGTCTCGGCTTTTGCTTCAGCCATTGTGGATAATATCCCCTTTGCCGCCACCATGGTACCGGTAATCGTTAATCTTTCTCGAACGGCTGGGATACCCCTGCCGACCCTTGCCTGGACCCTGGCTCTGGGTACCGATATTGGTGGCAATGCCACCCCGATCGGGGCATCAGCCAATGTGGTCGGCACCGCCATTGCCGAGAGGGAAGGCTATCCAATCAGCTGGGGAAGATTTATGAAGTACGCCCTCCCGGCGACGATTATGGTGATTGGGCTCAGTCACATTTACTTAATCTTAAGATATGCTTAAATGTGGGGTGGTTACTCGTTTTTTAATCCCCATTTAAATCTGGTAAAATATTAATAGTCTCCCTGGTTGAGGTGTTATTGAAATGTTGAAGAGGATTTTAGTTCCGCTGGACGGCTCAAAATTAGCCAGACAGGTTTTCCCTCATGTGGTTGAGCTGGCTCGGGCTTATGACTCTGAGGTAGTCTTAATCGGAATTTGTAAGCCTGAGGAAAGCCAGTACGGGCAGGTGTACCGGCTCTATGTCGGTGGCGAGGCAGAACGGATAAGACAGGAGATGGGGGAAGATACCAAGGCTTCGGTTAAGACCGAGGTTTTGGTCGGTGAGTCGGCTGATGAGATTCTAAGCTATGCGAACAGAAACGAGGTTGGCCTTATTGTTATGGCGTCTCATGGTCGTTCTGGTATATTGCCTTGGTCGCTTGGCAGCACCGTTACCAGGGTGCTGCACCGGGTGGGTATGCCACTGGTCATTGTTAAGGTTAAGGGGGAGCCGACCGGGGTGGATAAAGCCGGGCTTTTTTCTAAAATCCTCATTCCTCTTGATGGCTCTCAAGCAAGCCTGAGGGTATTACCCTGCATTGTTGAAATAACCAGGAAACTCGAGTCTGAGGTGACACTTCTTCAGGTGGTTGCCTCCGGCAGGCATGTTCATACCATCGGCGGGCTGGACTTTGTCCAGTTCGCTGACCTTGATATGAATAAAAAGAAAGAGAGCGCTCAGAAATATCTAGACGCGGCTGGTGCCAGTTTTGCCGGTACCAAGGCTAAAGTAAAGACCGAGGTCAGATTTGGTGATATTGCCCGTGAGGTAGTGGGTTATGTCCGCAAATCAGACTTCAGCCTGATTGCCCTGTCAAGTCACGGGCATTCTCGTATCGAGAGATGGTTTCACGAGAGCGTCAGTTTTAAAATTTTGCAGGCCAGTGAAAAATCTGTATTAATAGTATCATCACTGGGTGGATCAAAACAGTTTGTTTAATTACTGGCTATAGGGTATTATATTTTAGGCCCCTGTAGCTCAGTTGGATAGAGCACTAGCCTCCGGAGCTGGGTGCGAGCGTTCGAGTCGCTCCAGGGGCGTTTTTAGTTACTTGGAGGCAAGAGCGATTAATAAGTCAGAAATTTTAGAGATTCGGTGGCATGGTCGTGGTGGTCAGGGTGCCGTTACCTCGGCGGAGCTACTGGCACGAGCGGCCATAGATGAGGGTAAATATGCTCAGGCTTTTCCCAGCTTTGGCCCGGAGAGGAGGGGGGCACCAGTCCTGGCTTTTGTCAGAATAAGTCAGGACCAGCCAATACGGGTTCGGGCTGAAATCACTGAGCCTGACGTGGTGGTGGTGCTTGACCCGGGGCTGGTAAAAATTGTCAATGTTACCTCGGGACTAAAGGATGGTGGAATACTGGTGCTTAATACCAGGAAGTCAGCGGAGGCTGTTTTAGCCGAGCTGGACAATAACTTTAAGGTGGCTACGGTTGATGCCAGTAAGATTGCCAGGGAAATACTGGGGGTTCCAATTACCAATACTACTATGATTGGCAGTCTGGTTAAGGCTATCGGGGTGGTTGAACTGGAGTCACTTTTTGAGCCGTTAAGACGCCGTTTTGGTCGTCTGGCGGAGAGAAATATTGAGGCGATGAAATGCTCGTACCAAGAGACTCAGATAAAGGAATAAGCCAAGTGCCCAAGCAGATTAAAAAAACCAAGCAAGTTAAATCGGAGAGTGAACTGACCTGGAAAGACCTTGAGATTGGTGGTATTGCCACCGAGCCAGGCAGTGCCAGTAGCTATCGGACCGGGGATTGGCGTTCCCAGCGGCCAACCTATGATTTCTCAAAGTGCACCAAGTGTCGCCTGTGTCAGATATACTGCCCTGATGGGTGTATTTATGAAACCAAAGAGGGGTATTTTGAAGCTGACCTTTATTACTGCAAGGGGGATGGTATTTGCGCCGAGGTATGTCCAACTGATGTTATTACCATGGTGGAGGAGGAAGAGTGATGGCTAAAAGGGTGGGTATGGAAGTTTCGGTTGCTATTGGCGAGGTGGTTAAATTGACTGACACCGATGTTATTGCCGCCTATCCAATTACGCCTCAGACGCATATTGTCGAACATCTGGCGGAACTGGTGGCTGATGGGGAACTGGATGCCAGCTTCATTCCGGTTGAATCGGAGCACTCGGCGATGAGTGCCTGCCTTGGTTCAGCCGCCGTCGGAGCCAGAACCTTTACCGCCACGGCCGGTCAGGGACTTGAATTGATGCATGAGGTGCTTTATGTAGCCTCATCGATGAGGTTTCCGATCGTAATGACAGTAACCAATCGGGCACTCTCAGCACCCTTGAGTGTTTGGGGTGACCACTCCGATGTTATGGCGGTGCGTGATACCGGCTGGATTCAGATCTTTGCTGAAAATGGTCAGGATGTTATTGATAACGTACTCTGTGCCTTCCGTATCGGCGAAGACCTAAGGGTCCTGCTGCCGGTGATGGTTCACCTCGATGGCTTTCACCTTTCCCACATGATTGAGCCGATGTTTCTCCCTGAGCCAGATGAGGTTTCAAGGTTTCGGCCGGTAAATAAATACCCGCTGCCCTTAGACCCGAAAAAACCGGTAACGATGGGTGATTTCGGTCCGCCAGCAATCTATACCGAGTTCAAAAAGGCGCAGGAAGTTAATTTGAGGGCATCTAAAGGAGTAATTTTAGAGTGCTGGGGGGAGTTTGGCAAAGCCTTTGGGCGCTACTACCATCCGATTGAGTGCTACCGCTGTGAGGATGCCAAGGTGCTCTTACTTACTATGGGAAGTTTCAGTGAGACTGCCATGGTAGCCATTGATAAGATGCGGGATAACGGTCAAGCCGTGGGACTGGTCAGAATTCGCCTGTGGCGTCCCTTCCCCTTTGAGGAGTTTCGTCAGGCGGTGGGGGATGTCGAGATCTTAATTGTGCTTGACCGAGCCCTTTCCTTTGGTGGCCCCGGGGGGCCGGTTTGCTCTGAGGTCAGGTCAGCCCTGTATCCTCTGGAGAGAAAACCAAAGGTAGTCGGCTTTGTTGGGGGTTTGGGCGGTCGGGATATTACCCCGGCCGGCTTTGAGGAAATAATAAATAGGGGCATTGAGATTGCCCGGAAGGGTAGCAGGGAAGAATTTGAGATGTTTGGGGTGAGGGAATAATGCCGAAATATATTGAGGAAGAATACTTTGCCCCCGGGCATCGGGCTTGTATCGGTTGCGGTGAGGTACTGGCGGTCAGGCTGGTCTGCAAGGCATTGGGACCGAATGTAATCATCGCTAATGCCACCGGTTGTATGGAAATCGTCTCTTCACAGCTTCCTTACACCTCCTGGCGTGTTCCCTGGATTCATACCCTGTTTGAAAATACCGCCGCAGTTGCTTCCGGAATTGAGGCCGGACTTAAATCGATGGCTAGAAAGGGCCGTGGCCCAGGTCAGGATGTAGGTGTGGTCGCCATGGCAGGTGACGGTGGTACCAGTGATATCGGTTTTCAGGCACTATCGGGGGCACTTGAGAGGGGACACAATTTCCTTTACCTCTGCTTTGATAATGAAGCCTATATGAACACCGGGATTCAGCGCTCATCAGCTACTCCCTTCGGGGCGCATACCACCACCTCACCGGCAGGTAAGATGAGTATCGGGCAGGTTACCTGGAAGAAGGATATGCCATTAATTGCCGTTGCCCATAAGATTCCCTACGTGGCTACCGCCTCCCCCAGCTATCACAATGATTTGATGCGCAAGGTTTTGAAGGGCTTGAAAACTCAAGGTCCAGCCTATGTCCATATCCTATCGGTTTGTCCCATCGGTTGGAGGTGCGCCACTGATATCACCGTCCGAATCGGCCGCCTGGCGGTGCAAACCGGGATGTTTCCCCTCTATGAGGTGGAAAACGGCAAGTATAAACTAAATCTGGACTTGTCCAAACTGAAACCGGTTGAGGAATACCTGAAGCTTCAGGGGAGATTCAGACACCTCTCTAGTGAGGTGATAAAACAAATCCAGCAGAGGGTGGAAGAGGAATACGCCCAGCTTAAAGAGAAGGCAGCCAAATAGAACTGCACTCAAGCCCGTGATTGTCAATACCCTTTCCAGAGACGAACCCTGTCCGTACAGGTTACTGCACTAACTTGCTTAAGCTGCGTGTGTCTCATTGTCGGCAGGTATTTCCTGGACTATTTCTCGTCTCCAGCGAAGCCAGAGGACTCCACCGGTTAGTAGTACTGCCACCACCGCGGCGTAGATTTCTACATGAACGGTGGTAAAAATTCCTGACTTTAGCAAAACAACACTGTAATTGAGGAGGGCGTGCAGGGCAGCCGCGAGGAGATAAAACTGCCATCCCCACCCCTTAGCCAGACCGTAACCGGCCAGTGCGGAAACGGCGATATGGAAAGCTACTGCAAAGAACCTCTCCCAGAATCCAGCCAGTGCCATCAGCCCGCTGGTTTGTACGGTTTCCCAGCCCCAGCCGGAGGCGAAAATCATATTATGTACCCATACCGCCTCAAAAACACCAAACCCTGCCCCGGCTACGGCCCCGATAGCCAGTCCCAGCTTGGGGGTGATGTTCCTGCCTTTACGCCACCACCAGACGACTATCGGTACCAGCTTTGACCCTTCCTGAACCAACCCGCTTAAGAGTATCTGGGGTATTCCGGCAAGCAGAAGCCAGCTCAAGAGAATTTCCTCGCTCCAGAAGTAACCTAATGCCTGCCCGGTCCACAATTGGAGCGGGATTTGAACAAAGCTAATAGCCGTCAAGGATAGAATGGCACTACTGACGAGAACCGCCCATAGCCAGGGTTTCTTAAAGAGTGGTGGCCAGTAACCGGCCAGCCAGATAGCACCGAAGAGTATCGCTAGACCGATTCCCACCATACTGGGGTTAGTAAACCAAGAGATGAAAAAACCAACCATTTGTTCTAACATAAGCCTTCTCCAGTTGCTTTAGGTGCCTTTGGGGTAGCATGGTGTTATTTGGTAGCATTGTAATATCACTCAATTGTTGTGGTCAAGGTCTATCGGTGGGATAGACGAAAACCCCTTTGGTATTAGCCGGTAGCTGGTCGGTCAAGTGTCTGGGATAGCCATCGGCAGGCGATTTTTTATCATTTCCAGGCCAGGCTGTCTCCTGTAATTAGAGTCTGGCTTACTGCTTTGCTTGGTTAGAAATGCCTCGGCTCCAGATAACAACTTCCTAGCTTGATTGACCAGGAGTAACTGCTTTGTTATACTTTTTGCGTAGCGGGGTGTGGCGCAGTTGGCTAGCGCGCAGCGTTTGGGACGCTGAGGTCGGAGGTTCAAGTCCTCTCACCCCGATAATTTATTTTGGAGAGCTATTAGCACCCAAAACCCCCAACCTGGGTTCCAGCAAATGGTAAGCCCTGCCTTATTGACAATTACCCGCCTTTTAATTTAAACTTATCAGTGAGTTGTGTGTAATTTTTTCATCTTATTCCTTAATCGGTAAATTCCTCTCTAGATTAATTTTGTCTTTTTAAAGTAAGGGAGGGCTTTGATGGTCGGGTTTTCCTTAATCCCCAGAGAGGAAAAGTTTTTCACCCTTTTTGAAGATAGTGCTCGCAATATGGTCAAAACAGCCCGGGGACTCAAAGAGTTGCTTGGCAACTGGACCAATGTTGAAGGCAGGGTTGCCGAGATAACCGAACTTGAGCACGAGGGAGATTCAATTACTCACCAGATTATATCCCAGCTAAATCGCACCTTCGTCACCCCGTTTGACCGGGAAGATATACAGTTACTAGCACAGACTATGGATGACATAGTCGATTTTATCCATGCCGCGGCTGATGCCATGCTCATTTACAAGATTGCCCGTCCAAGCAATCGTGCCAGGGAACTGGCCGATGTTATCGTGCAGGGAGCAGTTGAGGTAGAGAAGACGGTTAAATTACTGCGTAACCGTTCTGGCTTAAGGAACATCCCCGAGCACTGCGTTGAGCTTAACCGTTTAGAGAACATGGCTGACCGTATCTACCGCGCCGCCCTGGCTGAGCTTTTTGAAGATACTACCGACTTGGCTGAGGTCATCAAGTGGCGTGAGATTTACGACCACATGGAGAGTGCCACTGACCGCTGTGAGGATGTGGCTAATGTCCTTGAGGGAGTAGCCCTCAAGCATGCCTGATTCCTCCCTTGTTCTTCTTGTCGTAATCATTCTTCTGGCGATTGGTTTTGGAGTTAGCAACGGTTTTAATGATGCTGCTAATTCTATTGCAGCCGCTATTGGTAGCCGTGCCATTTCCCCCCGAAATGCTCTTTTTATCGCCGTAATTGCTAATTTTGCTGGTGCCGCTACCGGTCAGGCGGTTGCCAAGACGATTGGCAAAGGGATTTTGGTCCCGGAGGCAATCTCCTACCTCACGGTGATTGCGGCTTTAACCTCGGTTATTATCTGGACAACAATGGCTACTCGTCTTGGTCTGCCGGTAAGTTTAAGCCACGGTTTCGTTGCTGCGTTGGCTGCGGCCGGGATGGCGGTGGTGGGAAGTGGGGCAGTGGTGTGGAGTAAAATCTACCAGATTGTTGGCGGGGTGTTTCTGGCCCCGGTTCTTGGTTTTGTCGGTGGTTTTGCGCTGATGGTGATTGTTTACTGGGTATTCAGGAAGAGTGCCCCGGATAGAATGCGGACTATGTTCAGCCGGTGGCAGTATTTGGCCACCGCCTTTATGGCTTACAGCCACGGTAAGAACGATGGGCAAATGCCGATTGGGGTCATTACCATGTCGCTGGTAGTTTATACCGGGCAGACGGCTCTATGGGAAGATATTCCATGGTGGGTAATAGCTATCTCAGCTACGGCGATTAGTTCCGGTATGGCTATGGGGGGCTGGCGGGTGATCAGGACACTGGGAACGAGGGTTACCACTATGCGGCCGGCGCAAGGTTTTGTTGCCCAGGCATCAGCGGCGGCCGTGATTGAAACGGCTTCGAATTTAGGTTTGCCGGTCAGCACCACTCATAGTATTGGTGCCTCAATTATGGGTGTGGGTGCTACCCGGCGGTTTTCAGCGGTGCGCTGGGGGGTGGCCGGCACAATGGTCTCAGCCTGGGTTTTGACCTTCCCGATTTGTGGTGGTATGGGTTACCTTTTTGCCTGGCTTCTACATCAAATATTCTAGCTTAGAGATCGATCTCCCGAGGCTTAATGCGGTGCTTTTCGGCGGTGACGATTGCATTTATCACCGATACCGACAGGTCAATCTTGTCTTGCCAGTTTACCACTACATAGTCAAATAGGGACAATTTTTTGATTTCTTCCTCGGCGGTTTTGAGACGTAGCTTTAGGTCGGATGGTGATTCAGTCTGGCGTGTCTTGAGTCGGTTTAGAAGTTCTTCTTTTGAGGGTGGGATCAGGAAGATGAATATTGCTTCGGGGAAGATTTTTTTTAGGGTTTTGGCACCTTGAATATCAACCTTTAAAAATGCATCTTTCCTTGCTTTCAGTGCTTCCTTGACTGGCTTTTTGGGCACACCATAAAAGTTGCCGTAGACATTCGCCCATTCCAGCAACTGGTTATTTTTAATCATCCGCTGGAATTTTTCCGTGGTGGTAAAGTGGTAGTCTACTTCATTTTGCTCGCTTTCTCTCTTGGCTCGGGTGGTTACGGTGACAATATATTCCAGCATCAGCCCTGACTCTTTCATTCTGCCGATGACTGTGTCCTTGCCTGCCCCCGGGAGACCGGAGAGAATTATAAGAAGCGACCTGGTTTTAAGACTGAGTTCAGGCCAGTTTTCATGGTTCGTCTTTTTCATAATCTGACTCTGGTTTCAGCATCGGGTTTCCTCGAATGGTCTGTTGTCTGCCGGCGATAGTTTCTGGAGTCAGGGCAGCCAGAATGAAATGGCCGCTATCAGTGGCAATAACAGCCTTAGTCCTCCTGCCATTGGTCATATCAATCAGCAGGCCTTTGTTTCTGCTTTCCTGGATGGCACGTTTGGTGGGTGCTGAATTTGGTGAAGCGATGGCGATGACTCTGTTCATGGCGATAATATTACCAAAACCAATGTGGATTAATTCTATCGACATTATCACACCTCAGGGTATTTACTTATATTTATAATCAGTCGAGCACTGGACTTGTATAATTTTGAGATTACTAATGTCTGATTTAATCAATTTTAATCTCGCTTTCTACTTAATAGTTGAGAATTGCATCCTCCCCTTCTCCTTAAGCAATGCTTAGTGTTTATATCTTATACCTCTGGTGCCACTTTAGCAATGGTGTTGAGAGAAATTCTTAGAATATGAACCGCTTGAATTATACTTTATTTGGTGGTAAATTATAAGGTCGGGGCTAGCTTTGAGTGATAATGTGTCATTGGTTACTGACCAATTTAGCAATAGTTGGGATTGGGCTATTTCGAGGAATCATCTCCCTCAAATAGCCCAATTTTCAGGTCTGCTTGTAGTAGGGTGAAAATAATTTAGTTATCAAAGCTGATTTTTAACTAGGAGCAGCATATGGTTAATTTAGTTATTGACGACAAGTCGGTTAATATTAGGGAAGGTACGACCATCTACCAAGCGGCTGAAGAAGCCGGTATTTATATACCTACCTTGTGCTACCATCCTACTTTGCGGCCTGATGATTCCTGTGGGCTTTGTCTGGTTGAGGCTGATGGCAGGCAAGACCTCGTCCTATCCTGTGTTACCCAGGTTGACGAAGGAATGGTGATTCGGACTGACACCCTCATAGTAAGGGCAAAACAACGAGAGGTGCTGCTTGGTATATTGTCCACCCATCCCAACGCCTGTCTTACCTGCTGGCGTCGAGAGCGCTGCCAGCCTTATCATATTTGTCTGCGTAACGTCTCGGTTACGGCCCGTTGTGTTGCCTGTCCTCGTCATGGCACTTGTGAGCTTGAGGCGGTGGTTGATTTCTTTGGTGTTGAAGAAGAGGAACTGCCTGAAGGTTACCGGAATCTGCCAGTAGACGCTGAAAACCCCCTCTTTAGTCGGGATTACAACTTCTGCATTGGTTGCAGCCGATGCGTCCGGATGTGTGAAGAGGTACGTGGCATCGGGGCAATAAAGATGACCGAAAAGGATGGTAAACGTATCCCGGAACCGGCTAACGGCATATCGTTGATTGATTCAGGTTGCAGGTACTGTAGTGCCTGTGTTGAAGTTTGCCCGACCAGAGCTCTGATGGATAAAGCGGCAGAGTGGGAGCCGCAGCTTGAGCGTGAAGCCGTGGTCGTCCCCTGTCACTACGCCTGCCCGGCAGGGATAGATGTCCCGCTTTATGTTTACCTCGCCGGCGAGGGTAAGTATGCCGATTCACTGGCGGTAGTCAGGGAAAAGGTTCCCTTCCCCGGTGTGCTGGGGCGGGTCTGTATTCATCCCTGTGAGGAGGCCTGCCGTCGGGGTGTTGTTAACGAAGTGATTTCAATCAAGTTCCTCAAGCGTTTTGTCGCCGACCGTGACCAGGGCGAATGGAAAAAGTCCTCCAAGATGTTACCTAAAACGGGCAAGAAGGTGGCTATTGTCGGTTCGGGCCCAGCCGGATTGACGGCCGCCTTTTATCTGGCTAAATTGGGCCATTCGGTTACTGTCTTTGAGGAACTGCCTCAGGCTGGGGGTATGATGCGAGTCGGTATTCCGGATTATCGCTTGCCCAAGGACGTTCTGGATGCGGAGATTGAGGAGATAGCCGAGGTTGGGGTTGAGATAAAGCTCAATACCAGGGTTGAGTCGGTTGATGAGCTTTTCCAGCAGAGGTATGAAGCTGTTTTTGTAGCTTTAGGGGCGCATGGTGGCATGAAGATGGGGGTTGATGGTGAAGATAGCCCCGGGGTGGTTGATGGCGCCAGTTTCCTGAGGAAGGTAGCCCTTGGTGAGGAGGTAGAACCTGGGAATAAAGTGGCCGTGATTGGTGGTGGTAATGTGGCTATTGACAGCGCTCGCACCGCCCTGCGTCTTGGTACCAGAGATGTCAAGATTATCTATCGCCGCACCAGGGCGGAGATGCCGGCCAGTGAAGAGGAGGTTTGGGGAGCAATCGAGGAAGGGATCGAGGTAATTTATCTGGCGGCTCCGTTAAAGATTGAACGAGATGGTAAGAACCTTAAGCTAACTTGTAACCGAATGCGGCTTGGTGAACCAGACGCCAGTGGTAGGCGTCGTCCCGAGCCGATTAAGGGAAGCGAATTTACCCTTGAATTTGATAGCATCATCGCTGCTATCGGGCAGAGACCGGATATCCCGACTGACTTCAACATGAAAACTGGCCGGGGTAACACTATTGAGGTTAGTCCCAAGCAGGCTACCGGTAGAGAGGGAGTTTGGGCAGGGGGTGATGTGGCTACCGGCCCAGCCTCGGTAATTGAAGCGATTGCTGCCGGTAGAAGGGCGGCCGGTTCAATTGACAAATACCTTGGTGGCGAGGGTGATATTGAGGAGGAACTAACTCAAGAGCGGCTCTATGGGATGTGTGTTGGCAGTGTTGAGAAATTTGCCTACCTGCCTCGGGTCGAGATGCCCTGTCTTGCGGTAGAGGAGCGTCAGGGCAATTTTGTTGAGGTTGAACTCGGCTTTGACGAAGAAACGGCACTAAGGGAGGCTAGGCGTTGCTTCCAGTGCGGTGTCAGATTGCAAATCCCGCCCGCTCCCAGGCCGTCAAGTAAAGCCAAGAGGGTATTGAGAGTATTTGAGGAGGCTAAAGTTGGTGTATAAGATTTTAGAAAAGCAGGGCCTGGTGCCCAATATTCATCTCTTTAAGATTTTAGCACCTGAAGTCTCAAGGAAAGCCAGGCCAGGACAGTTTGTGGTCATCAGGATTGATGAGAGGGGGGAGAGAATCCCGCTGACGATAGCTGACTGGGACAGCGAAGAGGGGAGTGTTACCATCGTTTTTATGGAGGTAGGAACCACTACTCATCGTTTAGCCACCTTGAAGGCGGGTGACTTCTTGGCTAACTTTATTGGGCCCCTGGGTGTGCCGGCTGAGATTGGGAAGTTTGGCACCGTGGTCTGTATAGCTGGTGGCTTTGCGGTGGCAGTTATCATGCCGATTGCCCGGGAACTCAGGGAGCAAGGTAACAAGGTCATCTCAATTTTAGGGGCACGGTCAAAGGATTTGCTTTTTTGGGAGGATGAACTGCGTCGGGTGAGCGATGAGTTAATAATTACTACTGACGATGGTTCTTACGGTCATAAAGGCGTGGTCACCGAGCCACTTAAAGACCTGCTTCAAAACGGTAACAGGATTGACCGGGTGATTGCCATCGGTCCCAGCGTCATGATGAAATTCTGTGCCAAGACCACCCAGCCTTTCGGGGTCAGGACCATTGTCAGCTTAAACCCGATTATGGTTGACGGCACCGGTATGTGCGGTTGCTGTCGGGTCTCGGTGGGTGGGGTGACCCGGTTTGCCTGTGTTGACGGCCCCGATTTTGATGGGCATAAGGTGGATTGGGACCTGCTTCTGGCTCGTCAGCGTATCTATATTGATGAAGAAGAGTGTTCCTACAAAAAATGGCGAGAGGAATCAGGGGGTAGTAAATAGATGACACCACTAAATCTTAACCGGGTGGAGATGCCCCGACAAGAGCCTGAAGTGAGGCGCCGGAACTTTAATGAGGTTGCTCTTGGCTATAGCGATAAACAGGCATTGGAAGAGGCAGGTCGCTGTATTCAGTGTCCCAAGCGAAACTGCGTTGCCGGCTGCCCGGTCGGGGTTGATATTCCTGATTTTATTAAAGTACTGCGGGAAAATAATATGCCGGAAGCAGTTAAAATACTCAAGAGTAAAAATGCCTTACCCGGTATCTGCGGGCGGGTCTGTCCTCAGGAGACACAGTGTGAAGTGGTTTGCGTCTTGTCCAAAAAGGAAGCCCCGATCGCCATCGGTAGGCTTGAGCGGTTTGTGGCTGACTGGGAGCGGGCTCATAAAGACTCACTGGAATCATCGGTAACCAGACCGAAGCCGACCGGTAAGCGGGTGGCGGTCGTTGGCTCAGGCCCAGCCGGTTTAACTGCGGCAGCTGAGTTGGCTAGACTCGGGCATGCAGTCACCCTTTTTGAGGCGCTTCATACCGCCGGCGGGGTCTTAATATATGGTATCCCGGAGTTTAGATTGCCCAAGGGCATTGTGCAGGACGAGGTTGACTATGTTGTCTCTTTAGGGGTTGAGCTTAAGCTTGATTCGGTGGTCGGCAAGCTGGCAACCCTGGATGAACTACTTGAGAACGGCTACCAGGCTGTTTTTCTTGGTACCGGGGCAGGGCTGCCGATGTTTATGGGCATACCCGGTGAGAACTTAAACGGTATTTACTCGGCTAATGAGTTCCTGACCCGGGTTAATCTGATGAAGGCATATAAATTCCCCGAATACGATACCCCGGTTAAGGTGGGCAGGAGGGTAGCGGTGATTGGCGGTGGTAATGTTGCCATGGACTCCGCCAGGTGTGCCCTGAGGCTTGGCGCCGATGAGGTGAACATTATCTACCGTCGCTCCGAGGTGGAACTGCCAGCCCGCCGTGAGGAAGTAGAGAATGCCAGGGAAGAAGGTATCAACTTCAGGCTACTCACCAATCCCAAGCAGTTCCTGGGCGATGAAAGGAACTGGGTCACCGCTATGGAGTGCTACCAGATGGAACTGGGTGAACCCGATTCAAGCGGGCGGCGCCGCCCAATCGTTAAGGAAGGCAGCGAGTTTACCATTGAGGTTGACGTGGTGATTGTGGCTTTAGGCACTACTCCCAACCCACTCATCGCCTCAACCACCGAGGGCTTGAAGACCACCAGCAAGGGCACGGTGGTTGCCGATGAAGACTCCGGCAGGTCAGCCAAGGACAGGGTCTGGGCGGGTGGTGATATTGTTACCGGCGCCGCCACCGTAATCAGCGCCATGGGTGCCGGCAAACGCGCCGCCGCTTCTATGGATGAGTATCTGAAGGGGTGATATTATTGCTTTAATTGCATTACTAGCTTATCAAGTATTTTATTAATTCCCCAAGATGGACTAATGAATTTTACTGCCTTGAATTCTTTTTCAAAGTAAGCTATATCTTCCTCGGGGCACAGTCCGCAATAAATATCCTCTAATTTAAAATGTAAATCACCTACAATCCTCCACTCCCTTTCCCAATGCCAGTCATTACCTTCTTGACACATGGTCACAAGAGCCAACAATTTACACGCCTCATCAGAAAGTTGTATCTTTTCCTCATTAAAGGGTTGCCAAAGTGGCCCAGCAATTTTCCCAGTTACGTAAAATACAGGATTACCTCCTCGTTTTCTAATATATTCTTTTTTAAAAACTAAACCATAGGGCTTCGGCTTAAATTTTCTTCTCTCTAGCTCTTCTAAAAGTACATTAATCAGGTTAATGGGTGTTTCGGTGAAACAGACCACATTGAATTTGTTTCGCAGGGAGACATTTTGGGGTTCTTTTAGTTTTTTGTCGAATAAGCAGTGGTGGCTAAGTGCTTTTAGAGTTTTTTCATGTAGAATTAGGTTTAGAATATCTTCTGCGTAGAATAATTCATCATCTTTGGTAAGATGGACTAGAAGCGGAGAGTAATCCCATTTCTTGGCAAGAAATTCTTCCAATTTAACCATATTCTGTAACGTCCTGCAGTGTCTTCTATTAAAATTATACTATGCAATCAGTTACAATGTAAGGCGAACTTGAAGATACTTTGGTGTTTAAGAGGGGCTTAAAGCCCCTCTTTTTATCACTCTCTCAAACAGAATACTGAATCTCGGAGCTGGGGTAGACGGCAACCCTGGCTTCTTTCCCGTGGGCTTCCTGGAGAACTTTCAAGACCTCATCCCATTTATATAAAACTAGAATCTTGTCTGATTCCGCAACCCAGTTCGTGGTATTTGCTTCAGGATATTCGGTATAGAAAATCAGACGATTGACATGCTGGGCTACGGATGGGTTTGGTAGTATGCCCGGGTCTGTTCTGCCGAAGGACCTCAGGTAGTGGGGAATCAGGCCATCAGGGGCATTGGCGATAAGAACGATGTCTCCGCCTGACCTGGCTACTGCCGGAGAGGCGATACCCAGTCCGATGGCGGCTTCATTTGCCTTGGCAAAGGTATTGGCGATGATGATATCCTTGTCTTTCAGGGTGGGTGTCAGGTAGTGGGTCCTGGCTTCTTCAACTGCGGCCTCAAAGGCAGGTTTCATGGCACCGGCGAAGACAGACACCGTCTCCCCCCAGCTATTTAAGATGCAGTTTATTATCATATTCAGACCAGCTAGGCTGGCTGCCTCGTCAATATCAGCCCGGGTCGGGTTTTTGCCATGGAACCCCATTCCCATTATCTCTTTATCCTGATATTTCTTTTTATCCTCAACGAACCTGTGGTGGTTATAATTGATGGTTTCAAATGAAGATACGCCGGGTAGAATTAATTTGCCTCCGCCGCCGTAGCCACACATCGGGTGGGGCACTACCGAGCCGATGGCAATCTTGAGGTCGCAGCTTGCAACCTCCTGGTTAATGAAGACCTCGGTTTTATAGGTAGAGGTGGTGCCGACATAGGTGCCTTTATTAAAGGCATTGTGGTTATAGACCCGAAATCTGCCGACAATTTCTTCCCCAATCTTTTTGGCAAGGTCGATCCGGTTCATGGTGCCGTGCAGTCCTATGGCGGCAATGAATCGTATCCTATTATCAGGAATGCCGGCTTCGGCTAGTTCTTCAAGAATAAACGGCGCTATCTCGGCCGCTCTGGTAACTCGGGTCATATCATCAAATAAAATAACCACCTCTTTTTTACCTTTAGCCAGTTCCCTGATGGGTGGCATGCCGATTGGATTGCGTATGGCGGCTCTAATTTCATCGGGTTTTAAGCCTGGACGGTCATAACCGGCCATGTTGTCTACCTCAACCTGCCAAGTGTCGGGTAGCGTCAGTTCCAGCTCTTTAGGCTCATACCAGGCTAGTTGAGGCACATTTATAACATTCATTATCTTCCTCTGAATAATACTTTGAATTAAAAACCCTCTTTCTGTTTTCCTTTTAGCCTAGAAGTATACCCAGGTTCCAGAGTACAATCACCCCGTATAAGCTGACAAAACACGAGGTAGACCAAAGAGCCAGCTTGGGGTGCCGCCGGTATATGTCCCATAAAATCAGCGCCGCGAGGAGCACACCCGCTATCTTGATTATCATAAAGGTGGGCTGATGAACCAGTTCCAGAAGAAAGGGATTCCCCTCTCTGCCCAAGCCAAGCCTAATCAGAAAGTAGGTCAGTAAACCATCGGATATATTAAGCAGAACCAAAAGACCAAGAAGATACTTCAACTCTTAACTGTCCGGATAAAATTTCCTAATAGTATACCACAAAATATTTTTTTTGGGGTCAACTGGATTAAATTCTTTGCAATTGGGCGTTTAAGGGGGTGAGGTGGATAAAACCACCATTTCTTTTAACCCAAAATTCTAGTAGAATACTCTCTAAGATGGATGAAGGTCTAACCCCGGTTCGGCGGCAGTATCTCAGGATTAAACACCGGTACCCCGATGCCATTGTCTTTTTTCGTCTTGGTGATTTCTACGAGACCTTTGATGAAGACGCCAGGGTTGCCTCAAGAGAGCTAGAGATTGTCCTCACCTCAAGGGAGATGGGCAAGGGTAACCGGGTGCCACTGGCCGGTATCCCCTATCATGCCCTTAACAATTACCTTTCAAAACTAATAAGTCGTGGTTATAAGGTTGCCATCTGTGAGCAGTTAACTGAGCCGGGTGAGATTAAGGGGCTGGTTGAGCGTGATGTGATTCGGGTGGTAACACCCGGCACGGTGGTTGAGCCCAACCTGCTTGATAGTAAATCGAATAATTATCTGGTCAGTCTGTTTTTGGGTGAGGAGAAGGCGGGGCTTTCTTACGTTGATATTACCACCAGTGAATTTGCCACCACCCAGCTCAGCCTTGAGCGGGTTAGCGCTGAGCTTGAGCGTCTTCAACCCTCAGAGGTTATTGCCGCTGAAAGTGCCGATTTATCCAGCCTAAGACTTAATGCTCCGATAAGCCGGGTTGAGGATTACTACTTTGACCCTGATACGGCACGCCGGACGCTGCTTGAACATTTTGGTTCAAGCACCCTTGATGGCTATGGCTGTAGCCGGTTGCCACTGGCAACAGCGGCTGCCGGGGCGATTATTTATTACCTCGGGCAGACACAGAAGGGTGTTTTGGGGCAACTAAGTCGGCTTTCCACCTACTCTACAGATTCATTCATGGCGCTTGATGTACAAACTCAAGATAATCTTGAGCTTTTCCGTAGCGGTCGCTATGGAGGTGCTGCCGGTTCACTTCTTTCTGTTATTGACCTCTCTAGGACACCAATGGGCGGCAGACTACTGAAACGGTGGTTGGGGCAGCCTCTTCTTGATATAGCCCAGCTGGTCAGGCGTCAGGATGTAATTGAATGGTTTTATCACAATACCTTGCCTAGAAAGCAGACCGTTTCTTTGCTTGGTGAGGTGGCTGACCTTGAGCGGTTGATTAATCGGGTAAAGGGTGGTTTGGTTAGCCCCCTGGAACTGGTTACCCTCAAGCGCAGCCTTGAGAAAGTACCGAGGTTGAAGGAGGCGTTTGAGGGTGGTTCAAGTAACAGCCCGGTAAACTGGCTTAAAGAGGAGCTAAAGCCCCGCCAGGATGTGGTTGACCTTCTCGGTGAAGCCTTGGAGGATGAGCCGTCATCTGGATTGGGGGAGGGTGGTGTCATTAAGCGCGGCTTTTCGGAGGAGCTGGACAAGTTGCTTCTGGCAGCTCGGAGTGCCAAACAATATCTCTCAAGTCTGGAGCAGAAGGAGAGGGAAAAAACCGGGATTAAGTCGCTAAAGGTGGGCTACAACAGGGTTTTCGGCTACTATATTGAGGTATCCAGACCCAATCTACCTCAGGTGCCCGAGAGCTATATCCGAAAGCAGACCCTGGTTAACGGCGAAAGGTATTTTACTCCCGAGCTAAAGGAGTATGAATCACTCATCTTAAATGCCCGGGACAGAATTGTTGAAGTTGAGACCTCTATCTTCGAGCGCCTCTGCCGTCAGGTGGCTACCACGACCGGGCGTGTTTTGGAGGTGGCAGGTGCCATTGCTCAGGTGGATGTCTTATCCAGCCTGGCTGAGGTGGCGGTGCGCTACAGCTATGTTCGTCCAAAGCTAACTGAAGGTAACGAGATAGTTATTATTGGTGGCCGTCATCCGACGGTTGAGCGGAGCCTGCCTGAGAGCGGTTTTGTTCCCAATGATAGCTACCTATCAAATGATGATGCTCAGATTATTATTCTTACCGGACCCAATATGTCCGGGAAGTCACCCTACTTAAAACAGGGGGCACTGACTACACTTTTAGCCCAGATTGGCAGTTTTGTTCCCGCCGATAGAGCTACTACTGGACTGGTGGACCGAATCTTTAGCAGAATTGGCGCCCGAGAAGACCTGGTGGCCGGTCAATCTACCTTTATGGTGGAGATGGTGGAGACAGCCAATATCCTCAATAATGCTACCCCCCGTTCACTTGTTATCCTTGATGAGATTGGTCGGGGCACCAGCACCTACGATGGGCTTTCGATTGCCCAGGCGGTGGCGGAATATATTCATAACTATTCCGAACTTGGCTCGAAGACCATCTTTGCCACCCACTATCATGAGATGGTTGGGCTGGCTAGTTTCCTGCCCAGAGTCAAGAATTTCAATGTGGCGGTAACCGAGGAGGGCGGACAGGTTGTCTTCCTGCGGAAGATTGTGCCCGGCGGCGTTGACCGGAGCTATGGTATTCACGTTGCTCAACTGGCTGGGCTGCCCAGGTCAGTGGTTAACCGGGCCGAGGAGATACTTGAGGGGCTTGAGGAGGGTAGTCGTACCAAGGTGCCCCAGGCACCGGCTAAAACCCGCTCAAAACGAAAGCCACCACCCTCACAGCAATTATCGTTTTTCGGGCGGAAATCACCGGCTTTAGATGAGCTTGAGAGTCTGGACATTAATTCCCTCAGTCCGCTTGAGGCGATTACCAAACTCTACGAACTCAAGAAGAAGGCAAAGGAGGAGGGGTAGGGGGTATTCATTCCTGTTCGGTAAGTGCTTTCAGCGTAACCGTAAGCTTCTTGCCCTTTTTCTCTGTCTTGGATACCTGCTCTATCAGCGGCGTTTCTTTTAGGATATTAATTAGTGTCATTGGTTTCTTGACTGATATGGTGATTACTGCTCCTTCTTCTGTCGAGCCACCACTCCAGAGCAGACTCAGGTCTTCAACCTGTTTTAAATACTTCTCAACCTGTCTTACCCGGTCAAGATTTACTGGTGGCGGAAACACCAACTTAACCACCCCTTCGTAAAGTTCAGAAACGGTCTCTATGAACGGTGGGTCAACCTTTTCAACTTCACTTTCTATTTCCTCTATGGTTACTAGCTGTCCTTGTTTGATTCCCTCAGCTTCCATTTCACCTTGCTCGATAGCTTTTAAGGTTGCCTGTTCGGTTTCCTCAGCTTCTATTTGAGCCTGTTCCTTAGCTAGCTCCTTGGCCTTTTTGAGTTCCTCAGCTTCTTTTTTGGCTCGTCTTTTAGCTGATAACCCAGCCCTTTGAACCTTCACAGCTTTCTTTTTTGCTTGAGCCCGGGCCTGTTCTTTAGTCAATTGTTTAGCCTTTTTAGCTTCCTCTTCGGCTAGTTGTTTAACTTTCCTGGCATTCTCGGCTTCTTTTTTGGACTGCTCTTTAGTTAACTGCTCAGCCTTTTTGAGTTCCCCGGCTTTTATTGCGGTCTGCCCATCGGCCTTACCCTTACGTCGTCTTAATGGCCTACCCATGATAATTGGGTAGTACTTGTGTTGTCTTACCGGCTTACCCGTGTTGAGGGGGTGCCGACACCACTGGCAGGAATCTCCATTGGTCTCTTGAGCGCAGTTAGGGCATCTAACCATTGCAGTTACCTCAAAAATCGGCCCTCTTAAAACCAATATAACATAATTAACCGTTAAGGCAAAGGGTCTATTACTCTCTTTTGTACCGTGACCAAATGGCTACATTGATTGGGTAAATCCGGTATGATATAGTTTAATCAATAATGGAAACTGAATTTGAGTTTGTTCCTCTGGGTAGTGTAACTTCTCCCCGGGGGTTTCGGGCTGGCGCCACCTCGGCTCATATTAAGGAAAGGGGTGGCAGTGTTCTCGACCTCGGGATGCTCTGTTCTGAGGTCTCCTGTACTATGGCGTCGGTGTTTACCACCAATCGGATTAAAGCGGCGCCGATAGTTTGGTGTCAGGAACAAGTTAGTCGGAGGCGGGTTCAGGCGCTGGTGGTAAATAGCGGTTGTGCCAATGCTTTTACTGGTGAAGAGGGGCTTGAAGATGCGGCTCGGATGGCGGAACTTACTGCCGAGAAAACCGGTCTCAAAGCTGAGGAGGTGCTGGTTTCAAGTACCGGGGTAATTGGAACACGACTGCCAATGGAACGAATTAAGGACGGTATTGAGCAGATTACACTCTCTCGTGATGGTGGCCATAAACTGGCTCGGGCGATAATGACCACTGATACCGTACCTAAGGAAACAGCTCTGACCTGTCAGGTGGATGGCGGCAAATTTACTATTGGTGGAATTGCTAAGGGTTCGGGAATGATTCACCCCGAGCTGGCGACGCTACTTTGTTTTCTGACCACAGATGCTAACATGGAAAGAGGTTTTCTCCGTCAGGCACTGAAAAAAGCGGTTGACGTCTCCTTTAATATGGTTTCAATCGATGGTGACACCAGTCCCAATGATATGGTGCTAATCATGGCCAATGGTCTCTCAGGCGGTGAGCCTATTTCGGAAGGTACAGGGCAGGCTGAGGTTTTCGAGCAAGCCCTTGGTGAGGTCTGTATCTATCTGGCTAAGTCAGTCGCCCGTGATGGTGAAGGGGCAACCAAGCTCATCGAGGTAAAAGTTGGTGGTGCCAGAAGTGTGGCTGAGGCGAGACAGGCGGCGAGGACAATAGTGACTTCACCTCTGGTTAAGGCGGCGATACACGGCAGTGACCCCAACTGGGGACGGATTATTACTGCCTTAGGCTATAGTGGCGTTGAATTTGAGCCAGACAAGATTGGTCTCAGCATTGGGAATATTTGTCTGGTTAAGGATGGACATCAGCTTCCTTTCGGCAGGAAGGAGATAATAAAGGTGCTGGATGGGGCTGAGGTGAAGGTGGGTCTTAAACTTAATCTGGGAGAGGCTAAGGCCACTGCTTGGGGCTGTGACCTCTCAGAAGAATATGTAACTATTAACAGCCAGTATACAACTTGATGGTTTTGGGAGGTTGGCATTGGGGAGTAACTTGGGTAAGGTTATTGTGGTCAAGATGGGTGGTGCCACTCTAGGCAGTCGTGATACCATTGCTGAGGATTTAGTTTATCTTCAAAAACAGGGCAAAAAGCTGGTAGTGGTGCATGGTGGTGGTAAGGAAATAACCCGGTGGCTTAGTAAGCTTGGCATTTCCACCCGATTTGTTGAAGGTGAGCGGGTAACAGATTTAGCCAGCCTTGAGGTGGTAACCGCGGTTTTGGCCGGTCTGGTTAATAAACAAATCGTGGCTGAAATTAACAGTCTTGGGGGCTGTGCCGTAGGTTTAAGCGGTGTTGATGGGGCTCTAATTCAGGGGAGGATTAAAAACCAGGAGTCGGGCTATACTGGGACGGTGGTGAAGATAGATGCCAGCTTGCTCAAGGTACTGCTTGGCTCAGGCTATATCCCGGTGATTTCACCGGTTGGCCTGTATTCCCTTGATAGACCAAGCGAGGCACCCAAGATGCTAAACATCAATGGTGACCCGGTGGCCGGTGAGATCACCGCCGTTATCGGTGCCGAGAAGCTCATCTTCTTAACCGATGTAATTGGTATCTCTGATGAGCGGGGTGAGCTACTTCCCAGGCTTTCACCGGCTCAAGCTGAGGCTTTAATCGATTCCGGGGTAATCTCAGGAGGGATGATTCCTAAAGTCAGGGCCTGTCTTAAAGCTCTATCAACCGCTTTGTCAGCTCATATCGTCGATGGTAGAGAACCACATGCTTTAGTTCAGGGGATAGAGTCTGGTGGCGGTACAACAATGGAGGCTATTCAATGAGTAAATGGCAGGAGCTTGAAAGTAAATATTTCATGCACACCGTAGAGCGGGTACCGGTGACCCTGGTTAGGGGGCAGGGGGCACGTGTTTGGGATGATGAAGGTCGGGAATATCTGGACTTTGTTGGCGGTTGGGCGGTTACCAGTTTAGGACATTCTCACCCGGTAGTGACTGAGGCACTCTCAGAGCAGGCAAAAACCTTAATTCAAACTTCAAACCAGTTCTATACTGTTCCCCAAATTCGTCTGGCTGAACTTCTGGTTGAGAACAGCTGCCTGGATAAAGTGTTCTTCTGTAATAGTGGCGCCGAAGCCAATGAAGGGGCGGTAAAACTGGCCCGTCGCTACGGGAAGCACTATCTTAACGGTGCCTATGAGGTGATCACGGCGCTGAACTCCTTTCATGGTCGGACGCTGGCCATGATAGCCGCGACTGGGCAGCCTCACTACCAGGAGAACTGGAAGCCGTTGTCAGAGGGGTTCGTCAACGTGGAGTACAACGACCTGGAGGCCATACGTCGCGCCACCACGGACAAGACCTGCGCTGTCATGCTGGAGCCGCTGCAAGGAGAAGGTGGCGTCAACATCCCCGCCGAAGG
>SDBU01001493.1_pt1 | contig 33293 bp, 58 predicted proteins | sample 2277071 | NCBI WGS metagenome assembly SDBU01 (sample SAMN10397929, study PRJNA504765) | marine sediment metagenome | isolation source: marine sediment core GS08_GC12, 126 cmbsf | place: Arctic Ocean: Gakkel Ridge, Loki's castle | collected 2008 | reverse complement strand
GTATGTTCCTCTGCTGTTCTCATAGCCTTTGGTAATGCCCAGAAATCATCCAGTAACCTACCGTCAAACTTGAGGAACTGTTCCTGTAGGCTGATTCTGGCAGTGTTGCGCTCTAACAGGTTGGTGAGAGCAAGTTGCTGTTTGTCAGTCAACAGACTCGATTTGTTCTGGATGACTGCGCTCACCCTGTTCAGACTATCATTGATGCCATCTACAGCGGTCTCAACATCATTACGGCTAGTTCGCCACAATGACTCTAGCTTGCCAAACTTACCCGCTCGCTTGAGTTCGTCAGCTTCTTCCATCACCTGGGATAGTAACTTGATGGGAACCCTGCTGCCAGTATCAGCCATGACCTCGAAATGCTGAAACACCTGCATGAGTTCATCAGCTGTGGTTATTTCCTTCTCAGCCATACCCTCTATTTGGTCAGCCATGAAGCGAAATGACGCTGGCGCCTGTGTTGGAAAAGCTCTGAGGTCAGCAACTGATTGGTCAGCGAGAGTCTTGCTGAACTTCACTATATCATCAGTTGTCTTGAGTACCTCACCTCTAGCCAACATCTGCTCACCAAGCGTCTTTGCCTGTGGTGATATAGCATCAGCTTGCCTGAGTATCTTCATAGCCTCACCACGCATCAGGCTGTTGTTGGACAGTATCTCCTTCATGCCCAACACTTCAGCTTTCAACCCTGAAGTCACTCGTGCGAACATTTCCTGTTTCAACTCATGTGTGCTCAAGCCAAGTGACTCCTTGCCAATGCTGGGTGGTCGGCCAATCAACTTTCTAAATGCTGCGTTGAGGTCTTGACCAGCAACTTTGTACGAGTACTCGGCCAGGTAGCTAGCCATCTTGCGCATCAGGAAGTTAGCCCTGTAACCTGTACCCCACACATCACTAAGTTCAATCCACTTGCGCCCAGTCCATTCGAACCAATCCTTTCCAGCTATCCATTTGGGTGTTTTCAACCCTACTATTTTCTCTGGAACCTTTCCTGGCAGTAGGCTAATTGCGCCCTCTCTGCCTGGCATAGTACCCAACATACCAGCTACGTCAGAAGCTGACCATTGCATAACTCTGGAGTCAACTCCCCTCACACCTAGAAACATTCGCTGAAATGCTTCCTGCTTCGCCATACGAGGAACAACACCCTCCAGCGCACTGACAAATATCCCTTCAAAAGCATTCCAAATGGGGTATGCCATACTGCCCAAGTAAGCTTCAGCCATTGGCCTGACCAACCACCTGTCCAGTGTCATCCTGAACTTGCCACGCTCAAGCCTATCAACCTTATTCATCAAGCTCAGTACTATGCCTTGGAATACTCTACCCTTAGCATAGGACGACCGCTCAACTGCTTGGACAATTTTCTTTTGCCCAGACACGAGAAACTCTGTCATCTGGTTGACAGGACTGAACTTAGCAGTTTTGCCAATCTCTATGGCACGAGGGACGCGGGCTGCATACTTGTTAGTAATAACTCCAAGGTCTTTGATAAGCTTGCCAATGTGCTGGGGAGTATCCTCTATACCCATAGCTATAGCAAGTCTCTTAGCATTCTCAGCAGGGCTGCCAATTTTGAGGATAGCGTCACTAACAGTATCCTCTACTGAGTTCAGTATCACTGGAGTCACACTATCCAAGTTACCCTTCAGTGACCTGCTCCAAATAGCTACAGCTTTCTCATCAAGTGGAGCATGCTTAATCAACTCAGCACCAAGGTCTACAAAAACATCTCCTTGCTTCATTGGCGTGGCAGCAAAGTCTTTCATTGCCCTTGTCAAAGTTTGCGCTACATCATCAGGTGTCAATAGGCTGAGGATGTGTCCAGACTGCTTTGTTGACGCAGCAATCATCAAATCCCTAAAGGCGTCCAACTCCATCTTTGTAGCCTGATTGAATGACTTCGGCATCCTCGACCACATACCCTTAAACGCATCGAAGGGAATGTCTAGTGCTGACCACATGCCCTTGTTGAGCTGTAACATTCTGCCCCCAAGCAACCGCGTGGCGGTCAGCGGAATCTTTGAGAGTATCTTGCCAGGAATTGACACTACTAGCCCTGGTGTGTATGTGAGCGGGTCGGTGATAAGCTCAAGTCCAAGCTTCGCATACCAGGGGGCGTTCCATTCTTGATGTGCTTCGGACATTGCTTCCCAGGGGCCATAGCCCATAGCTAGCATCTTATCATACTGCGTCTCAATGTCCTGTGTACCTTCAATCCAGCGAGAAATAGAATAGGCGACAAAACCAGCTATTGGATAGCTCACCTTCTCCAAGTACGGCCTGATTACATCAGCGGCCACCTGCATGGGTGACAGCAAAGTAAATGCAATTCTTTTACCTAGGCTGAGTTCTGGCATCTCCCACTCTTCCTCACCAGCCAGCACAGCCTTAATCTGTGCCTCACGCTCAACAATAGCATCGGCGTAAGGTTTGAGAAGTTCTGTATAGTCGACAGCCCGTCGCAGTTCCTCCTCGGGAATGTCCATGATGGCAGCGAGTTGAAGTAACTGTTCTACTGTCATTTCCTCTGGCATGTCTAGTTCAGGTTGGCGTGTGAGTGACTTGAGCAAGGCGTCAACAGTAATCCTGTGTATAGTCTCTGGAGGTTCAGGCTCCAGCGCAAAGGCTTGTCGCACCTCAGCTTCCTGCTCAGGGGTAATCTGTAACCAGTCAGGTGCATCGTCTCTGGGAGTTACCACACGCTGCCCAGTCTGGTCATTTGTCATCCTAAGTATCGTTTCTCTCGCTACCTGTATATCCTCGTCAGACAACATGCCCGTAGGGTCAGACTTCATCAGTTCAAGGTAATCCTCAAGGTTCGCAATAGCACCTATCTCTACCAGGTTCGGTATGACTGAGTAGAAATCTCCAAACCAGTTAGCTCTACCAAGCATCCTGACAGACTCAATCCTTACATCACGAGCTTCCTGTAACCGCTCTTCCCACAGTATCTCATTGACATCCTCACCAGGGAACAGTGCAGCAGCTCTGGCGCGTTCTGACTTTGCCCAACTAGCAAATGGCCCTGGCTTACCTGCAGCAACCCACTGTTTAACTGTCGGCCCTTTCTTGAACATGCGCTTGCCAAGGTTCAATGAGACCAAGTATGTTTCAGATTGCTGAAGTTGCTTGGTAGCCTCGTGGACATCGCGAGTTATAGTTTTAACTTGCTCGTCAAAGCCTGGAAAGGGCTCCACTGGGGGAAGCAATGGAGGTGGAGTTACAGGTGTTGTAGTGGTCACTGGTTCTCTAGGTGTTGTCATTATCTCACCTCACGAGGGTCACGAGACTCTGCGGGGGGAACTCTATCCTGCGTGTTGGGTAGAGTCTGTCTGCCAGCACCCTGCTGCGCACCTAAACTTTGAATACTCGACTTGACAGTCTCAGCAGCCATCTCATGCAATTCCGCACCCGCAGTATCTCCAGCATCTCTAAGCAACTTTGCATCCTGTGTGAGGGCGTCTGTCAGTCCTAACATTGCGTAGACAGGGTGCTTACGAGCTTTGCTGGCACGAATCAATGCCAGTTCCTCTGCAGGGTTCTCTATCTCAGGGAACTCGTACTCCATGATTCGCTCGTCACTCAACTCAAATTCTGGACTAAGTATTCGTGCTGTCGTAGCTCGTTGTGTGAGGTCACCAGGAATCCTCAACTCGTATGCCGCTGACATCCTGACACCACCTGGTAGACCATCAGGCAACTGGATACCATAAGGCTTGTAGTTGTTCTCCCTTATCAAATCGTACATGAAGTTGTCAATATCTGTGAACAAGTCTATAATGCCCAAGTGGTAGTACTTTGCTATCTGGTTAGTAGTGGCAATTACCTGGCTCATCGCGTAGGCTGTCATGCGCTGTTGCACACTACCAAACATTGTCCAACTTGGCCCACCACGCTGCTCCATAGCCTCCAGGTCGAGTTGAATACTCCTGAGTTCGACTGGCACGCCTGGAGGTGCAATGTAGCCAATTTCGTCCTGCAACCCTATGCTGAAGTGTGCACCTCGCTGATTCCACTCCTCTGGCTTAACAATTTGCTTGGCACTGGACGTTCGCTCAAATGTCTTTGGCTGCGCAGTATCCCTCAATATCTGCATCATAAATGTCCACCACTTGTTGACAGTCTTGTAGACATTCTCATTGGTGGCTATGAAACTCTGGCCAATGTCCTGCTTCCAGTCATCAGCTCTCCTGCCCTTTGCTAGTTCACCTGTATCGGGCAAGCCTCCAATGGGGAAAGTGAATATCGGTATACGCTTGAGCAGAAGTTCTGGAGTATCCACCTTCACCTGGTCGTTGCCAACCACGATAGAGTTATGCACTATGACATGAGACAAGGATTGCTCCACATACCAGTAGTCATAGATAGGCGTGTTGTCGGTAGGGTCAGAGGACAGTTTCCACCCATTCCTAGCCCTCATGCGTTGGATTGCGGCTGCGCCAGGAGTAAAGTTGTGAGCACACTCTGACAGTATATCACTCCACTTGGGGTAGACAGTAACTGGATTCCACGCTTCGGCAACAAATGCCTTCCCGTCAATTGTAGGTACTACAAAGACTGAGTACCAACCTGTCGCCAGCAAAAAGTCTATAATGTCCTTGAAAAAGTACCTCCCACGCTGCCGATACTCATAAACTACATTCTCCCAAATAGTGTCAAACATCTTAGACAGTTCGGCAGCTGGTCGCACCTCCAGTGCACTCAACTTGTCTGGTTTGATTCTGTGAGGAATCCGCTGGTTCAATATACTGGAAATAAGATTGAATGATGCTCTGGGGTCATTGCCTACGAATGACTCCATATTCTTTTGAGCAAGCACATCAACCATCTTAATCTGCTCATACCACTCCTTCATCTTCTTGTCACGTTTACCCCAGAAGGTTTGAAGTGTCTTTGCTCGTGTTACTACTTCGCCACCAGATAATCCATCAGCTATAACTGCCATAACTATTCTCCTTTTATCCCCAGCCTGCGCTCCAACCTTTTGCACCAACGAAACCTCGCTCAACCTGTATCGACCCGCGACAGACTGCTGCTAGTGCAGCGCAGTCGTGGTGGTCATCTGCTCCAACCGACACGGGGATGAGTCGGCCACGAGACTTTCCCTCACGGATATTTCTGGACTGCTCTATCCACCTTATATCGTGGGATACAATCAGTGGTAACGCTTGCAGAAGCGCATTGCACATAAACACCTTTGTTGCTGGATTTGTTTGCCACCCGACATCCTTTCCTACCCTACCAGTAACAGGGTCTGTGCGGTAGTAAAGGTTAGGATAGCCTGACCAAACGAGTGGGGCTGTAATGTCTAGAGCATCCTCATTGGCTATTGTGGCTTCGTTGTACCAGCGCGCGATGGGTACGCACTTGTCTACCATTTCCTTGCCAGCATACAAACCTGAGAATGTAGCGCAATGCTTATACTCAGTTTCTGTAAATGTCCACACATGAGCAACAGACTCACTCTTCTTGCCCAACCCTGGGTCTATCAACATCAAGTACCCCAAACCCTCCTCTGGCGGATACCATACGTCAGCGCCCAAGTGATTTGAGGTTGGCGGGGCACAGTTCCTTGCGAGCTTGTTTATCTCCTCATGTGGATACCACTCGTCTGCAGCTGACAGGAAACAGCTAACATCATCTGAAGGAAACTCCTGCGCAAACAGTAACCTTGTCTCGCCGCTACGTTTGAGACTTTGAGCCTCGGCAAGCTTGTAACGTCTCCATCTGAACTTGTTGTGGGCTTCCTCCAGCTCAATACCAAGCTCACTGAAATGAACCATCAATAGTATCTCGTCTGGGGTGAGGTCATCCAGTATTGGTGTGCTATCTCCTGGCAGGACAAACTCGCTATCTGGCACCATCGTGTACTCTGGTAACATGAACCACGGGTAGAAATGTGCTTTGAATACTGACTTACCAGTTGAGCGACCTTCCTTTGCCGCCATGTAGACATCGTAGAAGTCATTGTCCTCTCCATTGGGAGTTGACAGTACACGCACCTTTGTACCTGGTCTGAGCGGTACACGATTGAGTGCTGCAGCGAAAGCCTCCGATGCTACACCTGCTGGCCAGAACCCCACCTCATCCATCAGCAGGTCATGGATAGGTTCACCCCTGGGCATAGCGAAACCTTTGGCTGATGCTATGTAGAAACTACTCTCACCCTTCTTCACACCTGCTCTGTCCTCGAATATGAAGGTTTTCTCAAAGGTGGACTTTTTGTATGCTCTGGGCAGAGTTGGAACACGTTGTTTCAGGTTGTCGTAGAATGCTTGAGCCTTTCTAAGTAACCTTCCAGTGATAAACTCATCATAGGAAATGATGACCGCAGTTGTACCTTTTTTCAGTAGGCAGTCTAGCAGAAAGTCGCACATGATGATACTGGTGCCACCAACCTGCGCAGGTTTGACATAGACATCACGCCACACAGAATTATCCAACATATCGACCTGAATAGGGTTCAGGACAAAGGGCACAAGGTTTCTATCCTTGTCCTCAATGGGTACAATGGACTCGATTAACCTTTTACGGTCAGTAAGTAACGCAGCTATTGCATCTACTGTTGTCATACTGTTGCTCTTGTTCTCATGACCCTTGCTGACCTGCTTCGCCCCAGTTGCCTAGGCTCACGAGTCCTCACACGACTAACCTGAGCCTTTCGCAAGTTACGACTGGAAGCTGCGCGTGACCTTGTTGTATTGCCTCGTCTAGCCACCAGACTCCTCTACACGAGCAAGTTTAGATTCTCGATGCTGCCTGGTAGCCACCCTAACCTCAGTACCTTGCTCTGTCTGCTGCAATGCAAGTGCCACCTCTGTCCAGTTAAACTCCTCGCCTACATTACCACGGCCAAACATTTGCTCAATAGCCTGGAGTTGTTGTGGAGTGTAGTGAGCGCGTGCTTTGAGTAGGTACTGGAAGTCCTGGGCATCCTGAGGAATCTTGCCACCAGTGAGGTTATCCTCTGCATCTACCTGAACCTTTCTATTCAGGCTACCACTGATAACCCTGTGGTCTAGCTCAAGTATGAGCCTAAAGTTCCTCATGAACTCCAGCCCAACATACTCTAGCGCCAGGGTCTTTCGCAGCTCTGGGAGACTCTCCTCCAGCTTGACAAACACTGGGTCTAGTCGCCACTTCGACAAGGTGCTCTTATGCTTGGCCAACAGTCCCAGTGTTTCCCTGATACCAAACCCACTAGCACGCAAGCCTAAGTACCGTGACCTATCGTCATCACGATTCCAGGGTACAACTGCCCTGGGTATAGCTTCCTCAGGCTCATCCATTGCGGGGAGTTCAGTACGTTCTAGTGCTGTACGGCTAGGTTCCTTATGAAAGCCAGTTCTTTCCATAGTTCCCCCGTTCTCATACTATTGTAATTATACACTACCAGGGAACTTTTGTCAAATAATATAATGAAATAGACGTATAATAGTTATTACTATACATATATTTAATTATATTTACTGGGTATTGACTATAACAATTACTTGTGATATAATATAGTACAATGAAAATAGTACTGCTTAGTGTTGGGTACAGCCCTAACTTCTTCTACGACTTATACATGGCAGCAAGAGAACGCCCGATTGAAATTGAGTGCGCCACAGAAGAAGACGCAAAGGTACTATTCGAGGGATTCAGCAACTGGTATACACAGTTCACTCAGGAGTACCCTAGTGATTGATGAGGACAGGCCACAGAACAAACGTCGCTGCAAGGCTATGGTCAGTGCAGGAATTAACGACCCTGTAAGCTATGATGGTATTCACTTTTGCACCGACGATTGCCCTTATGACTTCTGTGTAGTGCTAGAGTCCCACGAGCCTGGAGTGATTCCTCAGTTCAGCAGGAAAGCTGAACACGCAAGGAAGCTCAAAGCACTGGGCGCACCTACAAGTGAAATTGCTACCATACTAGGTGTGAGAACAAATACTATTCGGAAGTACTTCAGACAATGATGACCGTCTGGGTAACTCAAACAAGGAAGCGCGTAGAGTGCAGGTACTGTAAGAAGTTCATCGAGGTGGACGAGTTCCAGGTGGTGTGTCAGTACTTTATGAAGCTGAAACATAGTGACCGCACCTGGACAAAGAAGATGCACTTTCATGCTAAAGACCCTTACTGTTGGATTGACAGGGCGGTGGTGGAAGTTGGCATGAAGCCACACAGTGAAACGAGGGGGCGGAAACCTGATGCCCTAGATGATGAGAGCAAACTGAAACGGCAAAGGATACTGAGGAGGAGAGGCAGCATTATGCAAAGGATTAGTAATGAGATTCAGGGTGAGATGAGGCCAGACAAGTTAGCACACATGACAGACATGCTGGAAGGGTTGGTGGGCGAGATTGAAGCTTATGGAGGAGTGCCGAAGTCATGGATGTAGGAGTGCGTAAATACTTGGAGGTGAAGGAATGATACTGGAAACAAGACGATACAAAGCAGGGTATGAGGTGAGGGCGGAGTTGCGTGATGTGAACTTTGAGGCAGAGGTTCTAAGTTATGGTGATGGCGACAAGGCAGAAACCGATGAGTTCGCACGGGAATTGAGCGTCAAAACCACGGTTATTGTAAAAGCAGCCTACACTCCAGAGGGCAATTACATTGGTGAGCCACGCTTTGCCCATCGTCTATGCAAGAAACGGGGCATCAAGCCTGAATTGGCTACCAACCATCCCCACAAGGTATGCTCTATTGGATTCTGCGAACGAGAGCAGAAGTGGTACGGCTGGTCGCATAGAGCCATCTTCGGGTTTGGCATCGGGGACACAGTGAAAGAGGGCGACTGCACCGCTTCTTCTGGTTGGACCGACGAATACCTTGCCGAGCACCCCGAAGAGGATACAAGTCTGCCAGTGGGATTCACGGCGCACAACCTAGACGATGCCAAGACAATGGCTACGGCGTTTGCGGAATCAGTTTCGTAGCCCCCTTAGAGGAGTATAGAAGATGAAAATGTTAAAGCGACTACAGCAGTGGTACAATTGGTTCTGGTGGCACACTGAAATATGGATTACCGACACGAAGTTGCGCCGACCCTACACCTACCTGTTTCGTGACCACCCACTGGCCTACATTGGGTTTGCAGTGGCGGTCTGCATCGGGGCGCTGTTCACTCCCACCTGGCTAATGCTGACACTGTTCCTGGGTGTGGGAGTGCTGACTGGCCACGTCTGGTGGGGGACAAGAATTGACAGATGGCAACAGGAGTTTCCTGAGTATAATCCGATAGAGGAGAGCTACAAATGACTGAAACATTAAGGTCTGCCTTACCGCCAGGAAGACCTGACGAGCCGTTGTACACCTGCAACGTGCTATCGTATGAAGTAGGAGAGCTTATAAAGTGTCTAATCTACTCCAGGCATAGACAGGAAAACGAGGATGATAGGGGACATAGAGCTTACACTGTGCTGGGAAGAATAGCTTTGGCTGATGCCCTAACACAATGTAGGCTGCTTGCTGAAGAAATGGCGTGGGACTTTGAGGAACTTTTAGTTGACGGAAAGGAAAGGTTCCTTGAGAGAATGAGCGAAATCAGAATAGGCATAATAGGCTGAAAGGAGAATGATGAGAGCTGAAGCACAAGGTAAAGTTATTGAGGAAGACCGAGACCCAACAGTCCACTACACCGAGCACGACTTCCCCACTGCTACCATACTTGTTGATGGTCAGGGTAAGGTTATACTGTCTGACAAGTCTATTGACGAGATAGTCAACAGAGTCCTTAAAGTGGTCATGCCGTACCTTGATGGTGATGAAATATATTTGTCGGCTGCAGAGAAACGTGCTGCAAGTAATCATTAGGAGGAGCACAGTGGACAATTTCGAATCCCTAGTAAGAGACGAGCGACAACGTCAGGACGCCAAGTGGGGAGAGCAACAGCACAGTCCAGCTATATGGCTTGCCATCCTGGTAGAGGAGGTCGGCGAGATGGCTGCACCCATAATCAGGTTTGACGGCTGGAAGCCTGAGTTACAGAAGGGCACAGACCTCGGCAAGGAGATTGTGCATGTAGCCGCTGTCGCCAAAGCCATGTACGAGTCGCTAGAACGTTACGGGCTAATGGACTAGCGAAGTTTCTGCTAAAAATAAAATACGCTGAGACAAACCCAAGAACGCAACACATAGTAATAAGGCTTGCCCGTACCTCCTCAAGGTATGCAGAATCATACACTTCATACCTTTCATATCCTGCATACTTCGCATACCCTTCCTTCCTGGTGGTCATGGTCGTTAGTTTGCACACGGACTACCCGCATACACACTGTACGCATGCCGATAGTCCGCGCAGAAACTACCGCCAACATGCCCGCTTCAATTGCGAATGGTCGCAAAGAATACTTGTCCCAGTTGCGACCACTTATCAATAACCCCTTGCACTTCGTATATCCTTCCTATATAATGGGTGTAATGGGATGAGGCAAGGCAACGGCCAAGCCCAATACAACATCCCAATGGGGAGGAGGAGCGGCAACACCACCTTTACAACTGAATAGATTGTGGCTCCAGGTGGTGAGACTATCACCAAATACACCTGGAGGCAACACAGATGATAGGCAAATACACCCAGGCCAACAAGTTCTATTGCCCCTGTTGCAAGGGACACTTCTTCCTGCCAAGCCAATTTGGCTACGTCAAGGGAGTTATCAACTGCCCTGTCTGCGTGGGAAGAGATGCCAAGTACACGTCAGGAGACTGGTTGGTGCATCGGGGAGGAGCCAACATCATGACGAGGAGCTAGTCTCCTCATCTGGAGCCACAACACCTATTCTGAATAGGAGACACAATGGCCGACACAAAGGCTCCCGTTGTGGAGAAGGTGGTAGACTACACCACGTTTACCAAGGAGCAGTTATTGGAGGCTATCGGCAAAGCCTTCGCAGCCAAGGACATGAAGCTCATGGGCTCGTTGTCCAAGCTGTACACCAAGAAAGATGCCGATGACGAGAAGGCCAAGAAGGAAGCTTTGCAGAAGGAGTTGCAGGCTACCGTCGCCAGCACGCTCACCAAATTCACCAAGCTCGCTACCGACATGGAGGAAGACGACAGCCTGGCTGGTGCTGACGGTATCTGGTTCGCGTATGACTTCGGCGCGAAACGTGAACTGGGTATCAATCCCAGCCTGAAACTGTTGAAGTCCGCGCGACGCAGCACTGGCGAGGGTAGTGGCAGTGGCAAGGGTAGCTATGTTGCCAACCCAGCCAAATCGGCTGACCTTCTGGCCCAAGTAGGCGACCACGTGATGTTCGTAGAGGATACTGCTGTAACCATTGACAAAAAGGATGAGACAGTTCCTGGCGGCACCACGTTCAAGGAAGCTTACGAACACTCGACAAATGGAGGCTGGCGAAACAGAGTCAGAATGGCACTGTTGAAAGAAGCTGGCATAATCTAGAACCGTGAATTGGAGCAGGCTAGTTGCCAACCTGCTCCTTTTCTCTTTGTTGAAAAGGGTTGAAGCTGGTTGAATAAGAAGTATTGGTTGTGTGTGGCTAGCGTGTGTGGGGCAGTTGCTTGTTGATGCAATCAACTGGGTATTGACTTGATGGTTGCTGGTGTGGTAACATATATGTATAGACTGATGGAAGGAGAGTATGACTGATGAATGCTCTAGTGGAACAAGCGCATGACCAACTAGCCAAGCGTCTGAAGGACATTGACGCAGCTATCAGCCCCACGATGCGCCGACACAGGATAGCACAAGCTATCGCAACCACAGATGCTTTGAAGTCTGCACTCAAGGCACTGTAGACCACACGAAAGGACAATTCTATGAGCGAATCAAACGAAGTGAAAGATTGTGCTTGGTGTGACAGGCAGGCAACCCAAGACTTTGAGGGTCTACCTCTATGTGATGTCTGCACAGATGAGTACCTGCAAGAAGAATAGAAAGGACTGTAATATGGACACACCAATACAGCAAGGCACAGCTGAGTGGACTGATATGAGGACCAGGCTACAGGGCTGGATGGACAGGGTAGCGGGTAACTTCCGCTTCCACTCCACTCGCAACAAGTCGGGACGTAACTGGCACCTGTTCAACATCAAGGCTATCAAGGACAAGCGTAGGCGTAGGGAGCTGGCGAGAGTATAGACACTACCTGGGAGTGACTGGCGCAGTCGGTTGTCTTCAACCACACATAGAATTGAGTGGATGACCAGGGCAGCACCAGTCACTCCCACAATGAAGGAAGTTCAGGCTATGACTAACGCTGCATACTGGAAGCACTACCATGAACCATGTGGCAATGACTTTGGTAGTGTAGAGTGCGGTGAGTTATGCTGGCCAAAGGACGGACTGTATAGGTGCAAGCACCGTGACTTCTGTGAACATGATGACCGAGTATGTACGCTAATCAATGAGGTGTAGTATGAGCTTAACCAAGCGTGACATCATTGAGTACGAGTGTGTCCAGTGCGGGTACGAGTTCTTTGTACATGAGAAGGACAGCACTCACTGTACCAGGTGCCAAAGCAATGACACCCAGCAAACAGGCTGGAGAGAACAACCTGTATCTAAGGAGGTGGACTGGTAGTGGACAAGCAAACAGCAACACCTAACTGGCCAGCGAATGACATAGAACAACAGCCAGCATGTGGCTATGTCTATGCTAGTATTGAGTGCAAGCAGCCTTGCATATATTTCAACTTGTGCTATTGGAGCAGCAAAGCAGACACACTTAAAAGGAAGGCGGCAACAGTGGAATGACTGAACGAACAGCACTCGAACGCATATGTGATGTTGTACTGGGACTGGTAGTTGGCTTTGCCATTGGCATCGGAGTCCTTGTGTCACTGGCGAGTAGGTGGACAGCATGAGAAACGTCCACGAGGTACGCAACCAGCTAGTCAAACTTTTACACGCCCCTGAGCAGCCCACTAAATCTGAGCGTCAGTTTGTGTACGGCATGTCAGCTGCTCTGATATGGGTGCTTAACATCAACCCAAAACAGTTACACTCTTGTCTAAAGGAGACGGTTAATGAGCAAGGCCAAGGACAGAGCTAGAGCTATTGCTGGTCACCCCTTCCGCGGCACTCCACTTGACTACGAACCATACAAGCACTGTGTCAAGTGCAATCACAGCATGCCGGCCTCTATGGCTGATGAGCATGCTATCAAGTGTTGGGGACAGCAAGCATACAACGACTGGAAGGAACGTGAGCGCATCATGGGTAAGCCAGTTGTCATGAGCAAAGCTGACATTATGAGACATAGTATCAAGGAGGTAGTGCGAGGTGAAAAGTGAAGTTGTGTGGGATAAGACCACTGGCAAGCACTGCCTCATACTCCACCCCACTAATGCCTTCATCATGGCTGGCGTGGCTGTAAGCACGCTGTCTGGGCCTATCGAATTGTTCGGGTGTGAGGACAATGACCTGCTTGACCTCGCCTATACCATCATAGGTAAGCTTGGGCATGATAGGGCTGATGCAATGGCTGAGGAGATAGGCATAGACTACTTGTAGGAGGACAACATGAGACTGACTAAGAAGAAGGCATGGGAAATCTGCATCGAGCTATGGACATGGGCAGCGAAGACAGGGTTGCCTAAGTGTGAGTGGCCTGAGTGGGTAAAGTACGAGGAGATGAGGGCTCACTGTCCTTTTTGTGAGTACAGCAAACGTATGAGCAAGCGACAAGGACATGTAGCTTGTCACTGGTGTCCTATCAGTTGCTTTGGCATGGCCTTTCAAGATTGGGAGCGGGCTGAGACTCTACAAGACCGCAAATACTTTGCAGCCCAATTCCTAGGACAACTGAAGGCACTGTGAGGAAGACTAAAACCTCCTACGAGAAGGGCAGGTTCAGGGAGCTACTATGGCTGGCCCTCTACATCTACCAACCCACCTGCCCACTATGCAATGAGCCCTTCATCAAGGACATTGACGTGCCAGTCCGTGGAGGTGACAAACTGACCGACCACCACAAGGACGACAACCACTACAATGACAGTCCTGAGAACAGGGTAATAGTCCACCGCACTTGTCACAAGCGATACCATGTCAAGGATAATGTAGGATTCTGGAGTCAATTCAGATGACACTGCAATCAACAATAGGCAACGATGAGCGATGGCAAGTATAGAGTATCTGACTGACATACCACCATGCCCCATATGCGCCCATTCCCTAAGCATGGCACACCTTCGTGAAGTAGATGGACTGACAGGCTATGGTGGTGAGGGCTGGTACTGCAAAGGCTGTGGTACAGAATGGAACATCACCGACCTGCTCGAAGCAATGAATGAAGTTGAACAGCTGGCATGTGTGTTGGCAACTGTTGATGCCGACCAAGGTATCAGCCATGCTGTCCCTCTAGTAGATGAAATGACGGAGGAGTTATGATAAGTGATGCTGAGAAATTGGCCTTCGCTGAGGAGATATTGTCCACACGCAAAACCTGTGACAACTGCTGGCACTCCCGTACTGGCCCTTGTACTATGTACTCAGTAGCCTGTGCCACCCAGGTAGAGACTGCAACACTCCCTGTCTGGTGGATGTCACATGAGGAAGGCGAGTCGATTCAGCTATGAGACCGATTGACATACGCAGAAAAATACTCAAGCAGCGTGGGGTTGAGCTGAAGCGACTGACTCGTAAGCCTGTACCCATTGGTGACGCTCCAGTACCCTTCACCAAGTCCAGGTTGATGCAGCTCATTGAGCTTCAGCATAAGCAACCCATCGAGAAGCTCATATTTACTGGTACTATATATGAGGTGGAGAAGCACTTAGATGTAGACGCAACTACAGTCAGCAAGTGGCGCAAGTTAATCAGCGAGGCAAGGGACAAGGAGTTCCTTGACCAATTCTAAGGAGGCAACATGAAGATATTCAAGTACGAGATAACAACCACGGACTCGCAACAGATAGAGATGCCAAGAGGCGCAACCATATTGACTGTGCAGGTACAGTATGCAAACCCCTGTCTCTGGGCGTTGGTAGCTGAGAATGCCGACACAGAACTAAGGACTATCAGGGTGTTCGTCACAGGCCACGATGTGCCAAGGCCAGTAAGTATGAAGTATATCGGTACATACCAACTGAACGAAGGTAGCTTCATCGGTCATGTATTCGAGGAGGCACAAGCATAATGGATAAGCATTTCAGCGTCCAATTCACCCAGTGCCCTAACTGTGCCAGCCCTCTCCAGTTCCTCAACGAGCTAACCAAGGAACTGAAAGACCGTGGTATGGCACGACCTCAGTTCCAGATGCGCTACGACAACCGACAGGGGCCAGTATTCGACGAGCGCATGACTACCATCATGCCCATAGGTATCAGTCTACCAGGCTACCGTGTAGTAACTGACATCTGTATGGACTGCGGTACAATCTATGCTGTTGAGCTGACTCGACTGGAAGGGCACACATCAGCAGCTACACCATCAGCACCCGACCTTCTAGGTCGCAGCAACTAGTGGGCAATAGAAAGGACTCACTCCTTTGTCAACCATAGACAATGAGCATCAGCTTGCCCAGTGGACTCCTCCCTACAGGCCGGATGCTATCATAGAGGAAGGCATCCTGTTACCTGGCACAGTAATGATGATATTCGGCGCGCCAGGTACATGGAAAACAATGAACACCTTTCATCTAGCATATTGTATAGCAAAGGGCATACCGTGGTTTGGATTCAACACAGCTCCATCAACTGTGTTGTCCCACCAGGTAGAGCTACCCAAGGCTATATACCAGGATAGATTCCTCAAGTACAAGCGGGGTAACAAAGCCACCTCAGGTAATGTATTCTTTACAACACCAGATGATGACATCCACTTGGACACTACATATGGTATGAGTGCGCTAGCCAAGAACATCGAGGAGATACAGCGCCGCGCAGCTGACCCTGAGCTACCAATCGTCTGTATCTTTGACCCGCTCATGCTCTACATGATAGGCCAGATAGGTGACTCCACTGATGTGAAAAAGTTCCAGACCAACGTGAACATGCTCAGACGCAAGTACAACATCACAGTAATCATCATGCACCACTCCAGGCTAACCAGGGTGGATGCTACTGGGCAGGTGGTAGACCTGGGTGCTGAGGAAGTAATGGGTAGCAGTTACTGGAACAACTGGCTAGACACTATCATCAGACTCAAGGTGGTCAACCCATTCTCAGGCAGTGATATAGTCAACATGAACTTCGCAAAAACCCGCAATGCTCAGACCTTCCTGCCAGGGTTCACAGTCAAGTGGCATCGGCATAACCTGGTGCCAGAGGTTGTTGATAGAGAGATTATTGCTGGGGGCGAGCCTACAATATATGACCTAACATAAGGAGGAGCAATGAAAGGAAGTATGATACTTGGAACACACCACGTTACTGATGAGGAGAAGAAACGGCTAGTCCGAATGGGCTGTGACCTAACTGATTTTATGGACATATTGAAGAAGCTGGATTTCATAAGGTCAGGGTGCATCGACAAGGTAGCTGTAGACGTATTGACTGAACACAAATTACCCTCTATCTTCTCATACCGCAGAGCCTTTGAGGTTGGGTACAATTACTGTCTCAAGACTCACCAGTAGATGATGACATAATATATGTATGATAATTATTACTATACAGATAATTGATTACATTTTACTACCCATCCCAGTCATCTGACAATTGACAACCCCAACGCTGGCGTGGTATACTATTGAGTGTTGTGGTAAGGAGGTGTTCATGAGACTGTAGGACAACGGCAATAGGACAACGGCAACAAGTAATATGTGGAGCTTGAAAGGAGATGTTAGTGCATACAACTATCAGTAGAACTGCTAAGGGGGAAGTTGTCCTTACAGTTGAAGGGGACAATGACCCAGTGTCTGTTATGCAAAAGTATCTTGAAGTGGAGAAGAAGATATTTCCACACTCTTACACAAGCATAACAGATGACAAAGAGAGAGGAGATGAAACTGAATGAGCGATGACCTAGTAAGTGTACGAGGACTGGTAGACAGTGACTTCGAGAACCCGTTGAGGAAGTTTGACGGAACCTTTGCAGGGTTCGACACAGCACCTGCACAGGGTTACGCAGGCACACGCATAGACCTGAAGTTCAAGGACATAGACAACGTAGTCGTGGCGCCTGGATTCGTCTACAACTTCCCAACAGCTTCCATCAACCTGGGCCTGTCCAACAAGAACAAATCTAGGTGGGGTTACTTCGCCAACTCACTGGCAGCCCTACTCCCCGCTGACGAGGACATTAAGGACTGCGAGGGCAAGGTACTCTCATTGGAGTACTGTGATGGACAGAAAGGCTCTGATGACCTCATCAGGGCAGAGCCTAAACCCATATGGAACAAGGAAGCTGACCCCGCTGAGTTTGCTGACAAGATGGTTCCTACATCTGTCTGGATTGTGACAGCAATCGAGGGTGTGTCTGCAGGTGGAGCCACTGAGACTGATGGTGGCGATGCAGCAGACTGGGCACTAGAGAACCTCATCGGCAAAACTAAGGCTGAGTTCAACAAGTGGGCTTTCAAAGACTCACGCATAAGGAAGGATACGGGGCTACAGCGCTCCATCACTGACAAGTCCTTCATCACCAGCCTGGTGCAGTTGGAAAAGATTGCGGAGGACGCTGACAGAGTGTTCCAGTTGGTAGACTAGACAGTGTGCTGGTGTCCTGTATATCGGGCTTGTGAGAAATGGGTTAAGCTCACTCACGAACAGCAACTTGACAGGCAAGTTAAACCCGAGCCAGCAATAAGGGGGAGTCAGTCCAGATGCAACTAGGCGAAATGGCATTGCGGGGCGAGGCTGAGTACAAGATACCAGCAATACAACCCTGCCAGACTAACTGAACCATTTGCGTACTGGCTCCTCCAACAAAGGAGTATGATATGATTCGAGGAAACGTAGCACTAGAATTACTGCAACGCGAGACACACTGGCCAAGAAATAGTAAGGGTGTACCCCAGCCACTGCTTGAGAACTGGGACAGCAAGTGGGGTGAGAATGCTGGGCTGGAAATGAGGATACTTAGACTATATGAACCAAAGGGCTGTGGGCTGCTTGGTGTCGCTGAACGAGCAACACCTGACCTAGTTGAGGTGGGCTATACAGCTGGTAAGGCCAGCGAGAATCCTTACTGGGAACTATGGCCGAACCGTTACTATGTGGCGCAGACAGTAGAGAAAATCCACATGCCACTCTGGATGACAGGATACATCAGTCCACGCAGTACCCTATACAGGTCTGGTGTTACATTCCATAGTGGTAACATAGCACCTGGATATGAGGGTACACTGTTCTTTGGATTATGCTATGAGGGTAGCGGAAGCTTTGCTATCGAACAAGGTGCAAGGTTTGCGTTGGTGACATTCTATGAAGTAGTAGGTCACGGCCAATCCTATGGTGGTCAGTGGCAAGGTGGGCGAGCAACAACCAAAGGAGAATTGGAGACACAAGTATAATGGAGATACCAGGTGATGAAGTAGTCAGGCCACTAGTGCTACCTATATTGACTGACTCGAATAGTCTATCCTATACGGCGCAGTACTTAGCCACACGAGTACAGGAAGCGTGGAACAAAAGTGGGCTATGTTTCCTACCTATATGTATGGATGATGGTGAAGCTGTGACCTGGCACTTACCCATTGAAGAGGACGGTACTATATTTCACTGTCCAAAGTGTCAGCGCAAATGGCTCAAGCATGAGGAGTGGGAGCTGCAACAGGAGTCTATGCGTACTCCATAGCTCCTACTACAAGGGAGGAATGAATGATGGCTGAGAGAATCTACTACACCTACCAGTGCAACCGCTGCTTCATAATTTCGGGACACTCTGGCGATTCTCCAGAGGATGCTCCGCTGTGTTGCGGCGGTGAGGAAATGCGGGCTATCAAGCATATAGTCAAAACCGCTATAGAGATGGATGAGAAGCAGTTAATAGAACAGCAGTGTTCCAAGTGTGAAAGCTGGGAAGCAGGCAGAAGGGTATGCATATACTTCGGGAAAGACGGCGGCGATTCCGCGCCAATAGCAAAGTGTGTATGCTTCAACCCCAAGCCTACCCCCACACTGAGGGAGCATCAACTCATAGACGACTTGGCGAGAGGTGCATGGCGAATCAGAACTGGCTCATCTATGGAGTCGGACTACTTTGACCGCATGACTGACGAGTGGAAGGACGAATATCGCTGTCATGCCAAACTCCTGATTCCCGCAGTAGTGGCGTGGTTGGAGGAACCGTGTAAAAACAAGCAACACATAGCCGATACGACAGCATTTCGCGGTGCGCCTCGGAGGAATTGTACTGACTGCATAGCCGAATTGGAGGCACTATGACCAAGGAGCAGACGATAGAGGCGATGAGACAGCAGATAGCTTGTGACGCAGGATGTGACAAGTGGGAGAACTTGGACTTCATGCACCAGCAGGTTTATACAGCAAGGGCAGGAACTCTCTACGACCTCGCCCACGCATCCTTCATGGATGCACTTAAGGTGGAGCATGTACACGTGTGGGGATACGGTGAAGGTGACTATCGGTATCAGTTGAAGTGCATTGACCACTGCCCTCGCTGTGCCGTAGACAAATTACTGGATACGATGGTGATAAAGTAAATGGAACGAGTACCAAATCCTGAACTTGAGCGTATTGTACTAGACGCACTGGCTGAGAAGTACAACCTTCTCGAAAAGCGCACAGGCATACACTTGTCATCACTGGTGTATTGTCTGACCAAAAGTTACCTTGACCTGACCTCACCACTTGAACCATCGGACACAGAGCTGTGGCTGTTCTCCACAGGCTACGGGCTGGAGCATGTGATGACACCAGCTATTGCCGAAGCTCCTACATATGAAGTAGAGGGTATATTCTACAGGCCTGACTGTGTGTTCCCTGCTGAGCTGATGGGCAAACGTGAGATTATCGAGATGAAGTCAACAAGGGCTGGCAAGAAGAAATATGTCGAGGGTGCTCTACCAGAAACATGGATAAGTTACATGAAGGGCGGGTGTCACATGCTGGGCATGAAGCACTACAACCTTGTCATCCTCCATGTATCTGATAGACCTGTGCCAGCCTGTCTACCAGAGACTATCTACTTCACGGATGAGGAGATAGCTGAGAACTGGGAGTGGTTACTAATACGCCGTGACATCTACCGGAATGCTTTGGACACTGAGACTGTACCCACACCCTTTGAGCATTGTGCTGATTGGATGTGCAAGACTTGTCGCTATGGTACTATCTGTGAGACTATAGTAATGCTGAACAAGACGAAGGGAGCAACTAATGATAGCTCACAACAAGCGTAGATATTCAAGAATGACCTGTAAAGAAATAGACAGGCTTGACTGCGCTTATATTGCGGGGCTGCTCGATGCTGATGGAAACATCAGAATCAACAAACAACAAACCATTAATGGTAGTACACGCTATACGATGACAGCTCGGATTGCGAACACAGACGCGAGACTGATAATGTATCTGATTGACACCGTAGGTGGCGGAGTTAGCGAGATGAAAAGCAGTGAGCGAAAACGAATCTGCTATGGGTGGTCAATCTGTGCTGTTGCTGCATATGAGTTCCTCTATCAGATTGCACCATTCCTTGTGAGCAAGAAGGAAGAAGCTGAAATTGCTATGCTTTTCCAAAGTCGAAGAGGTGCGGTTGGTAAGCACAAGACAGCAATAGAGAAAGAGGTAGATGAGATACTTTACAGCAGGTGCAAAGATTTGAAACAGGAAAGGCCTACTACTATTTCTAGAGGAGGTGTGTTATCATAGTTTCAGCATGGGGTATAGAGGGTGGAGGTAAGTCCAGTGTTGGACTGTCCTTCCCCAAACCACTGTTCCACCTTGACCTTGACCTGGGTGGATTCGAGCGAGCCATATGGAGAATTGAGGATGAGGCGAAGGCTGCGGAGAAACCGCTGCGTATCAAGGTATGTGAGGCTAAGGAGGATATTAGTAAGTTGAACTGGAATGAGTGGGACATAGTATCTAAGCCTTACCTTGCACCGATACAATTGGAAAAGCTGTTGGGCATACAACAGAAGGCTGGGGTATCAGTGCGCTTCCCGCGACAGGTGAAGGGTATTAAGGAAATATGGCAGGAGATAGTCATTGACATTGTGACTGTTGGGCAAGTGGCGAAGGTTAAAACTATCATGCCAGACTCAGCTACACAACTCTGGTGGATATGCCATAACGGATTTCTGCAGGAGAAACAGGAGATTCAAATTGGCCAGGGTATGAAGGTTGATGACCCTAAGTTTAGAGAGAAACTGCAACCTGTAGAATTTCCTAATGGTAGGATGCGCGACCTCATCTATACTGTGCGGTCACTGGGTAAGCACCTGTTTATGACTCATTACCCCAAGGACATCTATAAGGAAAAGCTTTCGGGTGAGAACATAGTATCGTACAAGTCTGGCGAGGTTGAGCCTGATGGGTTCAAGCACACAGTTACACTAGATGATATAGTGCTGTGGTGCTACGCCGAGATAGATAACCGCAAGGAAATTATCAAGGATTCGCCTAATCCTGACTACAAGAAACCTGTACCGAGAGCCTCTATCAGCCTCAAGTGTGGGCTGAGTGGAATGGGGATGAAGGCTGTTGGGCAAGAGCTGCCTGAGCCTAGCTATGCTGGGCTGATGGAATTGCAAGAAATGATGAGAGGGTGAATAGTGCATACTCATTACAAAACAATGAGGTTAGTTACTACCACTGGGCCTATGGATGAAGTGCAGGGAGCCTTCAGGTGGTTATCAGAGAACGTGTACAGCTCTCGCTGGTCTGGGCCAATGCCTATAGGTAAGGGCAAGTTTAATACTTATAGGTACAGAATAATTAGTGAAAAAAGGATTAAGTAATATGAAGTATGACATCACTGTAAGCACAGACACAGAGGAAAGGACATACAAGGGTGTAACCAGCTGGCACATAGACGACTCAGGTACGTTTGTAATCGTTGACCTAGTAGCAAATGAAGCTGTCTACATCAACACAACTGTGTGGAAATTGGCGAAGACAGCACCTCATGTGACAGAGGAAATAACTGATGATTCTTGTTGACACTGCCGAACCAGATGAGATAGTAGCCTTGCTTAAACAATCCGCTGATGTTGAGGTACTACCACTGAACCAGACCAGCAGGGGTGACTATTACTTCGGCTGTGAGGATGATACTTCGCAACAGTTCTGTCGTGTACAGGCTGGTGAGCTGCTGGGCAACATTGATTCCGAGGAGGATGAGATTCGCAGGTACTACAACAACGCTGACAGCATCGGCCAGATTGTCGAAGGTATCATCAGTGACGTACCCATTACCAGGCGTGACAAAAGTATGGCAGCTGTCAGTGTGCGAATGAAGTCACGACCCAGTACACTGTTTGCCTACCGAGTGGCGGCTAATGGGTACTTATTTGGCGAGCATGCTTTTGAAGTAGGAGCTGACAAGTTGTACGCATGGTTGTACAGGTTGGAGAAGTGTGGTGTACCCACATTCTTCACACACAACTATGTAGGTACAGCAAAGTTCCTGGCTGCAGCATACCACAACAGCCAAAAGCCTCCTGCCGACCACACCACACTGAACCGTTACTACATACCACGCATCACGCTGGGTGAGAAGGATGAGGAGGGTAAACGTATCAGCATCAGGGCACAGAATCCCTTCATCCGTGCGCTGATGGCAATGAGTGTAATCTACCGTATGGATGTGGGTGAGAAAAAGGCCACCACGCTGTACAATGCAGGGTACAAGACTGTTGGTGACCTGGTGCACGCGTCAGTTGGTGAACTTGCCAGCATCGAGGGGTTTGGCAAGGTGTCAGCGGAGAAACTATTAACAGCTATAGGAGGAGTAGAACTGTGATTGACAAGCATGAACTGATTGTTCTCATCCTCTGTATAATTCTAATAGCAGGTACACTAGCAATGGCTATAATAGGAGAGCAACCATGAAGCGACTCATAATACTTGGAATACAAGGGGCTGTCATCATAGACCAGGAAGTAAACGTAGTTGGCGGAGACTTCTCATGGGTTGCTGATGCGCCAATACTGTGCCAAAGCATGTTCCTGTGTGAGCCACCAGAGGATGAGGAGGAGCAACTATGAGCTACATTGTAGGCTTGGCTGGCATGTGGATACTGACTGACGGTATATACAGTTGGTTCCTATACGTCAACGCACCCAGCTATGAAGGTAGTGAACGACAAACTTTCCTGCGTGACCACTGGATTAGGCTGGTGAGAATACTGTGGGGTGTGACACTTATAGTGATAGGAGGACTGCTGTGAGTCAGGAACTACGAAATATAGCCTATGTCAATGCTCAGGTAGCGTGTGCCTTGATTGAAATGGAGTCTATGAAGGCGAAAAATCAGTGGCGGAAACATCAACAAGAGTCACCAGCTTATGGTGAGGAAGCTTTCCTGGCAGTCATAAACAAGTATGGCATCCATCATAATGCAGTACTTGAAGTAATGAGGTAAGCCTATGTTTAACTGCGAAACTTGCGGCCAAGCAACTAATGACGCGCCAGCCAGCTTCATACGACATGAAGGAGCATGCACTTGTATCCGCTGTGAAGACTGTGATGTAGTGATTGGAGATACAATAGAAACCGACAAGTGGAACAGGGAACAAAAGTTAGCGCACTCTAAAAAATGCTGTACGGCGGGGGACTGTTATGACACTAGGTGTATTCGCTCCTGAATATGACCGTGATGATGAGGGCAGGGTGCTGTTCCCCAAGGACACACCACTGCGTAACCAGCTGTTCCCGTACACCGAGGCTGCTGAACACATTGCAAAGGCTAACATGTACATGATACAAGAGCTGGCTGTGTATGTAGCTGAACCTGGTGAGACTATACTCGACCCGTTTGCAGGTACAGGGACACTGTTGGTTGCGGGCACACTAGGGTACAGACTCATACTGATTGAACTAGAGGACACCTTCGTCAGCACCATAGAACTGAACATCATCGGGGTGAGACAGAACTATCCTGAGATAGATGACATGGTGACACTGATTCCTGGCAACAGCCCCAACATACTGCCCATCCCTGATTTCTGTGACCACATGATATTCAGTCCACCATACCCTATGGGGTTGAAGAAGAAGGGTATGATGGATAAGACTTCTGTTGACCTGGGGTATGAGCGTGCTGTTGAGTACAGTACCAGTGACGAAAACTTCACCAACCTCAACCCGTTCATCTACCACCAGAAGATTGAGCTGTTCTACGCCAAGTGTTTGAAGTCGCTCAGGCCTGGTGGTACAATGACAGTCATCATCAAGGACAAGGTTGAGCAGGGCAAGCGGGTGATGCAAGCTGACAGGACTGAGCGTGACTGTGTGAGGCTGGGATTTGAACTGCTAGCTCGCAACAAGTGGTATGCCAGGGGAGGAGGGTACAGTGCTATCAACAGGGCAGCTGGGATTGAGACTGTTGATGAGGAAGACCTAATAACATTAAGGAGACCACTATGATTAACTACATGACCATTCCTATTACATTCCAAGTAAAGGACAGGCAACAACAGGACGAACTTGAGATGACTCTGATTCAACGCCTCATGCAGAAGAATGGTTGGGACTTCCCTACACCTGGAGGCAACGACCATGATGAGTATGACATGGCAGTGACTGAAGTCAAGTGGTACATTGAACAGCTAGAGGACTTGGCTCAATGACTGTTAGACTCTTCAACCCTGCAGGCAGTGCACTCGCCAGCAAGGAGCTATTCTACCAGCAACTAATAGACTCACCACCTCCTGTCATAGCCATCGACTGTGAGACTATTAGTCTGAAGGAAAAGCTCCCTGTTGGGTTCTCTATAGCTGTCAGTCCTACTGAAGCGTGGTGGTTTGATTGCTACCCTGAGCATGACCTTGAGATTGAGTTGCTCAACAGCATCATGTCTAATCCAGCTATACTCAAAGTATATGCTAATGTCATGTTCGATATCAGGTTGCTGCCACTGATATTTCAGAACTTTCCTGTTGACGAGTCTAATATCATTGATGTGCTGGTGATGGCTCGCCTGTGTGGGCGTACTGATGCAAAGGTATCTGAACTCGCTGAGGAGATTGGACGTGAAGCACAGAATGCTAAGGACATGCTAGATGAGTACGGCGCAAAGACTACACTCGACTTACCTGAGGGTATACTGGCGCGGCATTGTGCCACCGATGCACAAGTCTCACTAGCTCTATACCACCACTTCAAGCCACAAGTAGAGGCACTAGACCTGACGCCTGACTACATGGATGTAGAACGCCAGGTCATACCTATACTGGTAGACATGAGCCAGCGTGGACTGGCTATTGACCAGGACGCCAGGGCTGCGATGGAGTTGAAGATGGAGGCTGACAGAGACTACTACCTGAACATATGTGAGGAGCATGACTTCAAACCTGGTAGTGGTATGCAATCTGGGTACATCCTGGCAAAGCGTGGTAACTTCCTACCATTCACTAAGGGTAGGAAACAACTGCGAACTGACGAGGATACACTAGAGTTGTTAGACGACCCGCTAGCTACCATCATCCTTGGCTACAAGCGTGCAACTAGTATACTCACCAAGTACCTGTACCCCTTGCGTGGCCTTGAGCGTATCTATACTGAGTACGGCCTCGACACCGAAGTTGGGCGCACCAAGTCTAGTGACTTCAATATGCAGAACATACCAGGTGCATCCTCTCGCGTTGGCATTGACGTAAGGCACATCTTCCTACCCGACGCGGGGACGTTCACCACGGGAGATTATTCGCAGGAACATCTTCGCATCATCATGTTTATGAGTGGTGATAAGGAGATGGAGCGTGTGTACTATGATGGCAAGGATGGAGGCGACATCCATATTAGTACTGCCAAGAAGATTCACAAACCTCGCAAGATTGCAAAGGCTGTTAACTACATCATACCCTACGGGCGTGACCCCAGGGTGCTAGCGCAAAAACTCCACACCAAGGATATCAAGTGGTGTACTGGTCTCATTGACGATTGGATGGAAGCTTACCCCGATGCTGCTGACTGGATACTGTCAGCTGAACGCTATGCGCTCAATCATGGCAAAGCACTGCCCACACTGTTTGGTAGACAGATTGCTGTGCCTGATGAGTTTACCAAGTGGGGTAAGCTGAACACTGATGCTATGGGCAGGAAAGGTGTGAACTATCCAGTGCTGGGTAGTGATGGTGAGGTAATGAAGCGGGCACTTATCATCTGTAACAATCATGGGCTACCCTTAGTTGTACAGGTGCATGATAATATAACTTGTGATGGAGATATAGTGTTTCCTATCGAGGCATTGGAATCATTAGCACCAGTGCCTCTACCGTTTGAAGTAGATAAAAGTGAGAGGTGGAAGTAATGACTGCAATCAGAGACTTGAAACATGAGGCACAAGTAAGGGCAGAGGAAATTGCTGAGTTCTGGCATCTAGACTTCTACAAGCTCAGCAACACAGGCCAGTGTAACATCTACACTATGGCCTACGAACAAGTGTATGATGACTTCATTGCACAGGCTGAAGCTATAGCTGACATGCTGAAGGAACAAGCAGCTCTGCGCGGCTACAATGACACCGAAGTACTGATGGGTAAGTATTAAGGGCTAGCCGAAGGCTGGCAACTGGCCAACGACTAGCCCCCTTCACCTGCCACGCTGGACAGGTTATCCCTACGGTGATTGCCCTCGCTGCCCCAGAGCATAGTTGGGTGCTATCTGATTCGGACTAGCCCAGATTGCCCAAGCTTCATTCCTGCGCTCAATCGCTTCAGCCTTGAACCTGTCAGCGAGATACAGGTCATTCAGGCCAAGGTCGTTGTACTGCCTAGCCTCTGCCAAGTACCTGTCAATCTCGCCAATCCTTGCCGTAGCCTCGTTGATGGCTATATTGGCTGATGAAACCCACTGCGCTGCCTCGGCTAAGAAGATGTTGCCCATCTGCATCCAGCCACTAGCTTCCTCAATGTAGCTGCGAAGGTTGCTAAGTCTAGTAGCAGCCTCCTGTGCGTAGACTGAGGCAGCCTGTAACCTTGAGTTGGCGATGGCAGCTCTGGTCGCTGCATAGTTAGCGTAGTTCTCTGGAACATCTTTCCCGTCACTGATGTTGTCTATGAAGTCGTCACCAGTATCCAACAGCGCCTCAGCACCTGTGGTAGCTTTGTCCAGCGATATGGTAAGTACATTGCCAAGGGCTGTAACCATAGCATCAACCGCTGTAGCTATGGCTGTTCTCAAGTCAGCTACATCATCGGTGATGTTGGCCAGTACATCCTTGGCATTGTCTGTGGTGTCACTGGTCTCCAGGTACAGGGCTACCTTAGTCAACGCCACATCAATCTTGCCTGATGAAGCAGTCACAAGTACGGCGGCTGCGTCCAGCGCAACCTTAGCAAGTGCATGTGTGCCAGTAGTTGCTGTATTGATTGTACCAGTGAGTACTGTCCTCACACTAGCGAAGTCAGTCACCGCCTGATGCTCGTACTGCAATGCCAATATGAACAGCGCGTAGGCTGATGCAGCTAGTTGAATCGTGGTGTCCAGGTAGGCAGGGTAGCTCCCTGGTGACATAGCATTGGGAGGACTGTGTGATGCGTAGTACTCTATCACTGCATGTTCCTGGTCACCCATCTCAGCTTGTGAGCTATGACCACCAGTGATTGTCAGTATATTCCCCCACACTTCCTTAGTAGCATGGGTCTGCGGTACTTGACCAGCAGGATACTCCACTCGCTCCACCCTGATGAGGTCATCTATGAGGGTAGCAAGGTCTACAGTAATTCTACTCTTGGTGTATGTGATTGAGTATGCTGTGCTGACTGCCATGCTACCACCATCCTTCATAGCAATACGACCACCAGCATAATCCATCTCGTAGTCAGTGTCCAGCGCCAGACTACCAATAGACTCACTCTGGAACTTGACGGGCCTATTAGCCAACTGCACATAGACTCCATCAGCATCACCTGTGCCTACATCAAGCACATCACCTGCTCCTACACCTGTTATCTCGTCAAACTCAACCTCAGTGACGAGGGCAAAGTACTGTTCACCAGTCTGCACCAGCCCACCCTCAAGGTAAAAGAACTCCTCGATGTAGACATTATCAACATCATAGCCTTTGACGATGAGAACAAACTGGGTGATGGACAGGTTAGCATCAGTAATAGTTATCATTACTGGCCTAGGTACATCAGGTCGCATCTGTGCTGTTACCAGCCCTGGAAGGTCGCCATCAGTTATAGCCGAGATGTCATCAGCGTCAACAAAGTAGTTAGGGTCAGAGACAGCAGGTGTTGTGAAGGATTCGCTTGCAACCTCAGCGTCAATGGTTACTTCTCTGGTCATCTCACGAGGCACAAAGCGGCTATAGTCAGCTACAGCACGCTCAACACACCTGGTTAGCTCAGCTGTGGACAGCTCGGAGTCCAAGGTTATCTTCAGGTCAGTCGTTAGGTCAGTCAAGTAATGGGCGATAGTCTTACGAGTCATAGTTCTACTCTCCGTACTTATTTAGCAGCCCACAATACTCCTTAAGAGCTGCCATTTTATCCTTATCCGCTGATGAAGTACGATAACCTCTTCCACCAACAAGGGTACGAAACTTCATAAGCGTAATAGCTTGTTCTTGTTTAATAATGAGTCTGGGCTCCAGGATTGGCAACATATAATCTATGCCTTTGCCGCTCACATGAATAGCCCAAGCTTGCCTCGTTGTTTTTTCACTAGGAACAATCTTAGTAAAGCCTGTACTAACGCCATTCTGTACAAGAAACTCGCGTATCTCTTCCAGCACTCGCTTATTCGTATTCCCAACGTCTATATGAGCAGTGAACCGATTTCTAGAATATGAAATACAGAGACTACCTTCACCATCTATAAATCCAGCTAGATAGTCCCAATTCATCCTAGTCATCTCGTTTACTCCTCTCCCTGCAACTCATGCAAATAATGCTGACACTCCGCACATCCTGCACCCATACATATCTTTCGCCAGTTACAATTTTGCAGTCGCAATCTGCGCACTTCACTGGCATCCAGGCAATTTGTACTTTTACTCTCCATTATATTACAGTCCTTAAACTGATTATTTGGGCAATGCCCACAGTCTACTAATGGTAGTAGACAATCCATCTAAATGTTCTCACACCAGCCTTCAATATGACAGGCACACTCCATCGCTGCACTAGACTTCACCGATACTTTAACATCGGCCCTAGCAGGTATCTTCAGCGGCAAGTTAAAAAAGGTTTCTACCTGCCCACTTGTTAGGTGAGAAATATCCTTCACGTTGAATATGCCAGGTAACAGAATCCCGTGGAAGCTTGAGGTTGCTCTCAAAAGGAACTCTGCTGTCTTGTTTGCCGTCTGTGCTATTGCGGCTGTTTCCCATTCAGATATGTACAGAACCTGGTCGCCAGGAACTGTCCATACTCCTGTTAAGGAAGTGTTAATGCCTGTCCTAATTCGAGTGTACTCTACAGCACTGGTTGTATCCTCAAGGGTAATCTCTGCAGCAGCTACACCGCCACCACCAACACGTGAAGCGTGCATGTTCTGCACTCGCAATATATCAGTAGCCCTAGTGTTTACAGGAGCCGCCCCGTTCATTTCGACAAACTCGAACTTCTGCAAGTAACTGGCATCAAGGTAATGTATCATTACCTGCTGTACGCCAGAACCAGCAGCCGTGTCATTGGCCTCACCTGCCCCTGTGCTTCTAACTTCCATCTGAATACCGCCAGCAGGAGGAAACACATACTGGCCACCAGCCTCCCACATGTCCTCAAGTGATGTACTTGTATCATCGTTGTTGCCAAGGATATGAACGGGAAACTTACCAGGAATTATCCCCCTGGCAATGTCAATTAACTCATCATGCACCCTGAGCTCAAGTTTATCCAAGGGTACAAGCTGACCATCAGGACTTGTGTAATACCCATCTATCGCCAGACCCATTAGTTTGCACCATCCCCTGGCTCAATGTGAGCATCAGACAAGCTGGACAAGTGCAACTTAATCTGTTGCAGCTCCTCAAGTGCCTTGACTGCTATCACTGCCTGTTCAGCTAACTGTTCTCTTAATTCTGCTTGCATCTCATTAAACTCCCTCTGCGTCACATACTGTACCCCCACAACAAACAGCCTACCTGTCTCCAGGTCAGACATCTTCTTGTTAATAGGTATGCCCTGACCAAACGCATCATAGTCTCGTAGTCTTTTCATCTAACTCTTCTTTTGTAAAACTCTGAGTCGTTGTTTGAGTACTATGAGCTTCTTTATCAACACAGTCCTTGCGTAGCCTGTTATACCATGAGCAGAAGCTGCCTTCTGGAGTCGCTGTATTTGTGCCAGCAACGAAGCTACTTCTTCATTCTGCCTTAGTACGTCTATGGCGTAGGGAGTTATAACAGCTCCCACCCCCTGTCCAATTCCTTCTATTCTCACCCTCAAAGCCTCAGCAGCTGGTGTCTCCAGTATTTCCTTAGCGTAATCAGTAAGTTCGATTACAGTAGGCACGGACTCAACATCGGGAATTGTTACTTCAGGTTCAGGAACTGTTACTACCTCAGGTGTACTAGGTAGGCCAGGCTCGGGAGGAGTAGGAAGAGGTGGAGCACCCCACACTATAGGGCCAGGAGGTGGAGGTGGTGGTGCAGGTATATGGCCACCTCTTATTACAAGGTCAGCTTCCTGCTGCTTCTCAACAGTAGCTCTTTTTCCTGTTGGCGCGTAAGCTTGGTCATACACTGATGTTACATCACCAAGGGACACTTCTAGCTGATAGACTCCTGCTCTCCTGTCATAACGATGCACAAGGTTGGTGACTCTGGTTATAGCTGATGTTGGGTAGATATTCACACCAGTAACACCAACACCTAACCCACCAAGACCTCCGTTGGCTACCTCTACCTCCATGTCATCTATATAGTAACGGTAAATTGAAGCACTACTGGCCTTGTAATACCGTATCCTAAAATACACAGATGTCGGTGCTGCCGTAATAGTGCGCGTAACGCTGTACTGCGCCCAAGTTTGAAATGGTGTAGACTTATCTACATCAATACCTGCAAAGCCTACATTATCTCCTACACGGACTCTAAGATAATTATCGCCTGCTCCACCTGCAATCGAGTTGACCCAACGATAGAACGAAAAGGTAACGTCCTTGCCCGCCAAGTAACTCAACAATACAGGGTCAACAATAGTGAAGTCCACTTGACTATTAATCAACCCACCACTACCTGTTGAACCTCGCAATGAGTATGTGCCTGTACGAGGTTCAGTCGTCAGTACATGGATGGCTACAGAACCTGACCTTACCCAATCACCAAAGTCACTCGGGTTACCAGTGTTCTCTTCCCAACCCTTGTTAGTTATCCAACTAGCCATTAGTAACCCCTCGTATCGTACATGGCAACCTTATCGTACAGCTCCACACGAGCATCATGAGATACAATTAGGTAACCAGACAGTTGTTCTGCATTGTAACGGGTCTGGATAGCAGCAGCCCTGTTATCTGCATCAACCTGGGTTATGATGGTAAAGGCAATGTGGGACTCCAGCACCTCCACATAGTTACCAGTGTACACTCCTGTGTCACCAACGATAACAGGTTCAGGCCACTCGCTTAAACCTTCAGGATTACCAGCAAAGACTACAATTCTGTTGGGGATAACTAGGTTCAGTTTCTCTGCATACTCAGTGAAAAAATGTGCCTGGTTTGAATAGTAGGTTTCGTTGACTGCATCGCTGTCAGCAGGGTACACTACATCCCAGACTAGGTTGGCCTTTGGACGCAGGTAACACTTTGTCATTTGAGACAAGATTCTGAGAATGACCGCTGCGTATGGTAATTCCTCAAGTGAGAACACTGGTAGGAAAGTTGTCAGTATGCCATCGTCTGCTGGTGCTGCGTTGAACGTCCACCCCATAGCGTTCTCAAGCACCGACTCCATCAGCTCATAGGGAGTTTTTGTTCTGTCAAACACTGCGCCAAAGAATGGGTCGTCACCTACTTCAGCAGGGTCGCCAACTTCCATCTGGTCACCCAGCGCCATGACACGCTGCTCGCGCAAATATGACCACTGACCTTCACAGTACAGAACGCAAACAAGCTGACCCTGACTAGAAACCATCTGCTGGCTCTTCACCCACAGGTCAGCACTCTCGGAATACTCCTTGGTAGCACCATCACCATTAGGTTCAGCAACAACCTGACCAGTGACATGACCATAGGCAATTCTGAACCTATGACCAAGTAAGTTGGTGGCTGCTGTTGCTACGCTGTCGAGACCTCTATCTGCATTGTTGAGAATGATAGTGGCGTAGTCTCGGTAGGGTTCCTCGTGATGCTCGACAAACAGCACCCTAGCTGAATAGTCAATACTGTTGATGAGAACCCTGACAGCAGGCTTTCGTTGTGTTGCCAACTGCTCTGCAAGGAGGTCAGCGCTTAGTGTCCTCATGTTGCCCCTTTACTGCGTCATCAATATGACCTCGAAAGAATGGACATTTTAGGTAGCCACCATTCTTGAGACTACCAGTAATCTTGCCGATTCTGTAACTGTTAATAACCACAAGGCTGACGATGATAAGATTGAGACCAGCTGATGCAGTCACGACAATCTCGAATCCTTGCATTACACTTTCTTGACTAAGCCTAAAGCTTTCTCTAATCTAGTTTCCAATGCCTTATCAGGAAGACTCACGCTATCCTTGAGCTCCAGGTCAACATCTCCATTGGGGTAGGTTGTCATGGAAATGATATCTCTTTCCCCCAACCCAGCAGCTATCGCTACCTCATCAGTTGCCCTTGGTTTGATAAACTTGACTATCCTGCTCATCCTATGCCTCCTGCCAAGTAAAGATTTCACCTACAATGAGGTCGGTCTGTGTGCCAGTTCCGCCATTATCATTAGAGAACAGTATGTTTACTTCACCGCCACTAGCACCAGTAGGAAACTCGCCTGCTGTAGTTATACTACCCTTACCCACATCATCCACATAGAAAGCCACACCTGTTGATGTAAGGTCTACCCGTATCCAAACAGGTCGTGAATCTGTAAGTGCAAAGGATAGGTCTAACTCACTACTTAATCCACCAGACCCATAGGCAAACCCTTTTAGAGCTAGGTTATCCAACTGAAGGTCAATACCGTACTCCCCCAACACACCAATAGTAGCAGCCTTTTTAATCTGGCAATGGGCAACAGCATTAGCGTTAGAAGTGACCTTGGCAAGTGCAAACAGGAACGAGAGTTTTTTATCCCAATCTATGTCAAGGTGAGAGGCTTGGTGTGAGTTCAT
>SDBU01001492.1_pt1 | contig 33293 bp, 38 predicted proteins | sample 2277071 | NCBI WGS metagenome assembly SDBU01 (sample SAMN10397929, study PRJNA504765) | marine sediment metagenome | isolation source: marine sediment core GS08_GC12, 126 cmbsf | place: Arctic Ocean: Gakkel Ridge, Loki's castle | collected 2008 | reverse complement strand
AATGAAATTTGTAAACAAGGTAGCCGATCTTGCTGAGGGTGAGGGTCACCATCCAGACATTCATATTCATTGGAACAAAGTTTTGCTTGAGCTTTGGACGCACTCGATGAATGGACTAAGTGAGAACGACTTTATTGTAGCTGCAAAGATCAACAATCTTAAAATTTAATCAATTTACATTTGATACGAACTGAAATCAAGAGCTTTCTGGTTCCGATTTGGACTAAAACCTAACTTATGTTACCCTTAGTGCGTATTTCCCTTTCTCAGTGATTCCCAAAGTTCTAGCGATTTGAGAATTTGATGGATCAACTACAAGTGCTATTCCACTCCAATCAGGTGTAAGATCTGATGATTTACAATTTGCACATACTTTTCCAACATTGACACGTTTGCATTTCCTACATGCCATCTCTCGAACCATTTTACTTCTCCTTTACCTGTACAATTTTTTCTGGTTTTTTTGTTTCTTTGTCTGACTTTGGTTGCTTCTCTGAACCTTCAGACTTTTTGATTTCTTCTGCAATCCATTCATCTGCACCCAAGTATGGTTGCCTGCACGTGATTCCAATTTTTCCCATAGTTGCTGCTTTTCCTAATGATACAGCAGTTATTCTAGAACGAATAGTGGAACCGACTCGAAGTGTTTTACCACTTTGATTGGCAATTATCATCCCAGACTTGACGTCACTTTTCAGATATTCATCCATTACTTGAGATAAATGTAACAATGCATCGGTTGGTCCAATTCTAACGAAAGCACCAAAGTCAGTAATGTCAACAATTTCTCCTTGAACGATTTCTTGAAGTTTTGGATAGAATGTAAGTGCATCAAATTCAACTTTGTGGAATGTGCCACCATCTCCTGGTATCATTTTTCCCATTTCGCCTACTTTGGCATCCAAGATCATAATGATATAGCCTAAATCTGCATTGATCATGCTTTCGTATTTTTCCTTGAGAATGTTAACAGCGGCTTTTTTTAGCGCAGTACCAAATAAGGTAGGTGGTATCCTAACCACATCAACAAGAGTAGATATAGAAAACAACTTTGCACTCATTGACGGATTTGAATTTATGAATCTTTGGATAATTTTTGATAAATTTTATCATTGAATCTGATTATTCATTAATTATTCTCAAATTTTTGAAATTGAGCGGCCTATCTTTAAATATTGTATGCCGACCTTTTTCCAGCATGGTTGGTGTTGATCAAGTTCTCGAGAAATTGAGTACTGTAATTGATCCTGATTTGAAAAAGGACATCGTGTCCATGGGGATGATCAAGGATTTAGAATTAAATAGTGGTGATCTTAAATTTACACTCGAACTTACTACACCCGCATGTCCATTCAATGCTGAGATTGAAGAGGATGTTAGGAAGGTAATTGGTGAAATGTCAGACATCAAAAACTTTGACATGAGTATTACCGCCAAGGTCATGGAAGGTCGTTCACTAGACGATGACGCTGGTATGGCCACGGTAAAAAATATTATCGGTGTCGCAAGTGGCAAAGGCGGAGTTGGAAAATCAACTGTTTCACTTAATTTAGCACTCGCATTATCTGTCACTGGCGCTAAAGTCGGTCTTTTGGATGCTGATATCTATGGGCCCAGCATCCCTTTGATGCTGGGAATGAAAGATGGTTCCATGGAAGTTGTGGACAACAAACTACAACCAGCCGACTCAAATGGGATCAAGGTTGTCTCGTTTGGCTTTTTTGCGCAGGAGAATCAACAAGCAGCAATTTATCGAGGACCAATAATTTCCGGAATACTAAAGCAATTTTTGGTCGATACAAATTGGTCTAATTTAGATTATCTAATAGTAGATCTTCCACCAGGAACTGGAGACATTCCATTGACTCTAGCTCAAACAATTCCAATTACTGGAATACTAGTTGTAACCACTCCGCAAGAGGTTGCAAGTAATGTTGCAGTAAAAGCGGTTGGTATGTTTAACAAACTGAATGTTCCAATCATTGGTGTTGTAGAAAATATGAGTCACTTTATCTGTTCAAAGTGTGATGAAAAACATTACATCTTTGGAGAAGGTGGCGCAAAAAGGATTAGTGAACAATTCAACATACCATTCATTGGAGAAATCCCATTAAATTCTAGTATAATGTCCGGTTCCGATACTGGAAAACCAATCATTCTTACTGATCCTAATTCCGAAAGTTCCGAAGCATTTAGAAGCTCTGCAAAAAATCTTGCCGCCCAGTGTAGTATAATTGCAGCCAAATTACAAGAAGAGATTGCCACAGAGGCAACAACTCCATCTAATCCTGCCAACTAAAGATTTCTCGTGCGACTACCAGAAAATCTTCGTGACCAATTAAAAATTCCATTTGGAACTTTAATTCCTGATGAAAACACCACAAAAGAAATAATTCTCAAACTAATTCCAGATGATTCCTATCTTATAACAGTCGGTGATGCCACAACAGAAAAGATGTTAAAACTTGGAATTGTTCCTTCACTCCAAATTATTGATGCTCAAGAAAAAAGAGTAAAAAGAGAAGCTCCTGAAACAAAAGAAAACACTGTCAACCTTTCTTGTACAAATCCAGCCGGAGAAATTACAGATCAAGGCATTGATACCATTAAACAGGCCTTGAATGAGAGACCTCCTGTTCGCATTACAGTGAACGGTGAGGAAGATCTTCTAGTTATCCCAGTTTGTATTCATGGTCCAGATAATGCGATAATCATGTATGGCCAACCAAATGAAGGCCTCGTCATTGCACGTCTTACAGAGGATCTAAGAAAGAAAACTAAATCAATCCTTGATTCCATGGTTTAGTAGGGTATGATGAGACGGTGGCTGTATGATTTATGATTACCACTACTAACCTCTGACCCCTTTTCATAAAAAAGAATCAAAATAAACAAAATTTGAAGTAACAATTGACATTTTAGAATAAACCCATCTTCTGGAAAAAAATAATGTGAAGTTAGTTCCTGATTTAAGATTAGAAATTCTTGAAAAAGTAGGGATTTATTCAAACCGGTTTTCAATCACTGAACCTAAAGTTCTATTCACACCAAAGGAAGTTTTACAAGAACCAAAAGAATTGACCGAGGGAAGGAGAACAACTGCCTACAAATATTTTGGAATTTCATACATGCGGAGCAATCTAATCTTCATCAATGTAAAAAAAATTCTAGATGAAAAAACTTTAGACAACACAATTGTTCATGAATTGATCCATATGCGTTTTCCATATCTAAGTCACGGAAAAAGATTCAACAAGCTTGTGCGCCAAGGATTAAGAGGAAAAACTTTTGAGTCATATCAAAAAAGAAAATAAAAAAATCTCAATTTTTTGTACATGATTTATATTTCCCACTAATAGGCATGCAAGTATAAAATGGAGGTCCAACAATTTCTGCCTATAGGTGCAGGCATCGCTTCTTTTATCATGGCTGGTGGATTTGCAGCATGGGTTGTAAAACAAAAAGCTGGCACAAAAGAAATGTTGGAAATCTCTGATGCAGTGAGGGACGGCGCGGCCGCTTTTCTGAAAAGAGAAATGAAAATTATTGTTCCCATAGCAATTGGACTTTCAGTTGTTATTGGTTATTTTATTGGGTTTTCAAACGGAATTGCATTTGCAGTTGGTGCAGCACTTTCAGCAATTTCAGGATTAATTTCACTAAAAATTACTGTCAAAGCAGCTGTTAGAACAGCCAATTCTACAAGCAGTGGGCTGGGTAAAACATTTGCGTTAGCATTTAGAGGGGGCGCTACGGTCGGTCTTGCGGTACCAGCTATGGCTTTGCTTGCAATTACGGGACTTTACTTTGTATTTCCTGATCCTATCACAATTGCTGGTGTTGGAATTGGAGCAAGTCTGATTGCTCTATTTATAAGAATTGGTGGTGGCATTTACACAAAGGCTGCAGATATGGCTGCAGATTTAGTAGGAAAGGTTGAGGCAAACATTCCTGAAGACGATCCTAGAAATCCTGCAACAATTGCTGATAATGTTGGGGATAACGTGGGTGATGCAGCAGGAATGGGTTCGGATGTTTACGAATCTTACATTGTTACAATACTTGCCTCAATACTAATTGCAGCCCTAATTGGAGCGCCAGAACATCTTCTTTACCCAATTTTAGTCGGTGCGGCGGGGATGATTGCTTCAATGATTGGAGTTGTGACTGTTGGTTCTAAGAACATTACAGACGTGATGAAGCCTCTTACTAGATCCTTTTTTATTGCAGCTGGAATTGCAATTACACTAAACTTTGTTTTTATGTATTATTTCCTTGGACAAGATACAATTGCTTATGCACTATTTGGCTCAACGGTAATTGGTGTTTTGCTAGTTCCAGTGATTCAAAAAATTACTGACAGGTATACTAATTACAAATACAAACCAGTTCAAGAAATAGCCGAATCTGCGAAGTGGGGATATGCTTCACTTATTCTGGCGGGAATTACCAAAGGAATGCAATCAACAGGTCCATTTATGATTGTACTAGTGATTGCCATCATTGTTTCATTTGCAATCTCATCATCAGCAGCTCCTGATCCATCGCAAGCTTTAATCTATGGAATTTTTGGAACATCACTTACTGCTATGGCAATGCTTAGTCTTGCGGGAATTGTTCTAAGTATTGATGCATTTGGACCAATTGCAGATAACGCTGGCGGAATTGTTGAGATGACCCACATGGGAAAAGAAAATCGTAAAATTACCGATGAGATTGACGCTGCTGGTAACACTACAAAAGCAATTACCAAAGGTTTTGCAATTGCGAGTGCAGGACTTGCTGCACTAGCGATGATTCAAGCGTTTCAATTTGAGGCAGCTGAATATTTCAATCAAGTCTTTGACTATAGTCTTACAAATCCAACAGTAATTGTAGGTCTTCTAGTTGGAGGTCTTATTCCATTCTATATTACTGGTCAGCTAATCGCTGCTGTATCCAGAACTGCCTCTATACTGGTTGATGAAATACGGAGACAATTCAAGAGTGACCCGGAAATTCTCACTGGTAAATCAAAACCAGATTATGCAAAATGTGTTGATATAGCTACTGTAGCTTCTATCAAAGAGCTCTGGAAACCAGCTTGTATTGCAATTGCCGCACCTATCGTTCTTGGAGTATTGTTAGGACCTACAGCAGTTGCTGGTCTTTTAATGGGATCAGTGGTTACCGGAATATTCCTCGCGTTCCATCTTGTTAATACTGGCGGTGCATGGGATAATGCAAAGAAACTGATTGAAATGAAAGGTGAGAAAGGAACAGAAGAACACAAAGTAGCTGTGGTTGGTGACATTATCGGTGATCCATACAAAGACACTGCCGGACCTGCATTGAACACTGTAATTAAATTACTAAATACGGTTGCAATAGTTTTCGTTTCTGCCTTTGTCACGATAATTGTTATCTAAATTATTCTTTAACAACTATTGTCATATCAAGTTCATCGATCTGGGCTTTGATTGCTTTTTTTAAAGTCTCATTGTGTTCATCACAAAATTTGAAATAGTTATCAACTGTTTGAAAACAACCACAAATCCATTTTGTTTCTTTATCTCCTTCCACTGTATGTTTTGCGTATGGATGTTCTTCCATAGTTATGAAAAATGGAGACAGCTAAAAAACCTTGGTAGAAAAAATGAAAAATTGAAAGATGTTTATGAACAGCCTTCCATTTTTTGAATGAAATACCCCTCTTGTTCTATTGCTTGTTCAACAGGTTCAGGTGCACCCTGCGAGTGACAGAATTGACATTCTTCTGTCGTAACACTTGCTTCTCCTTCCCCAACAGAGGATAACCACTTTTTAGCATACCCAATTGCTTTATCGTGATCCTTTTCTGAGGTAATTACATCAAAATGCATTGTGTGGCCATCTTTGGCTTTGACGTAAGTGTCGTATACATGAATTTCCATAGAATAAATGAAAGACAAGGGATATTTAATTCAAATAACTACTGCACACATGAAACACAAGATCGAGATTGTTATCCCACAGTTAAAAAATATAGAAATAGAACTTGATGATTCAAGCTCGCCAAACACAGTAAAAAAATTTGTTGAAAATTTACCGTTCACGGTTGGTCTGAACTTATGGGGTGACGAAATTTACACTGAAGAATCCCCGATCCAAGAAAAAGAAGAAAATGCAAAACCTCTAGTTGAATTAAATGATGTAGCATACTGGCCTACGGGCAAAGCTGTCTGCCTGTTTTATGGTCCAACCCCAATTGGTAAAAAAGGAGAAATCAAACCATACTCTCCAGTAAACGTTGTTGGAAAAATTATCAAACCTGACAAATCCATTTTAAGAAATATTTCTGATGGTTCTGAAGCTACCTTTCAGCTCAAGAAATAACAATTGGTATTTCGATTATTTCTGTATCTAACTGAAACGCCTTAAGCTCATTTGATTCCACTGAAGAAATTATCCAAATAACTGGATTAGAATACATGAATTTTTTGTCTGTACTTGATGGATAAGCATTTGAGCCAGGATGGGAGTGAAAAATTCCAACAACATCTAGATTTTTTTTTTCTGCCATTTTGTATGCTTTGAGAAGTTCCTCATTTGAAATAGTAAAATTAATGGGAGAATCATCAATATTCTCTGTCAAAAACACATCTTTCACCATCCTTTTTTCGTTCTCTATTTTTCCAAATAATATGGCACAGGATTCATTTGGATTTGATTTTGAGGCGTGGTTTAACAAAAGCTCTTTTTGGGCTTTTGAAATAACGATTGATTTTTCCAAAATTATTCTTCTACAACAAGAGTAGATACCATCCATGGATGAACAATGCACATGTATTCATATGCTCCCAAAGAAAGGTCGTTCGTGCTAATTAGAAACTTTTCACCAGAATTTAGTAAACCAGAATCAAAGGTATCACCAAAGTCAATCGAACTGGTAACTGTATGAACCACGTTATCATTATTTGTCCACTCTACAATATGACCTTTGGGGACATTGGCAACATCAGGATCGTAATCAGGCATTCCTTGCTCAGATGATCCCTCCAAAATAGAAATCACAAAAACCGGAGTACCAGCAGGTATTACTTTAACTATTTCTTCAACTGTTTCTTCGACAACTTCCTGTAAAAGATATGGTGAAGGACCATACACTCCAAATCCAACGTATGATGCAATTGCTACTACTGCAGCAAGAATAAAGAGTCTGGTAATAGGTTTTGTTAGATACTTTGGCATTTTCATTGCAATATAAGCAATTACAATGGGTGGTATTGCAATCATCATCATTATTCCAACAAATGATGGAAGAATACTACTTTCACTCATTGTGAGTGCAACAATTCCAAAAGATACTGCAATAGTCAAAATCACTAAAGTAGTTGCTTTTGCTTTATTACTTGTTGAAACCCCTCCTTCCAAAATACCAGCGGAGAGAAAAATAAGACCAAAAAACATGGTAAGTCCTGTAAGTGCGTGCATTCCATCAAGGAAAGTATTTGCAATGCCTGCATACGAAATAATTACTCCAGCTAACCCTATACCGGTAAGACCCATCCCTGGCATCATAAGGTCCCAATTGCTCATTCGTAGTAGCTCGTTTCTGTGAGATACTTAATTCTTTTGAAACAATATAGATCAGAAAAGTCGAAGAAATTAAATTCCGTTAGGAAAACCAAGAAGTGGATTGGGTGCTAAAGAACTATTTGAGATATCAAAGCCACGCATTATCATACTTCTTGTGATAACTGCAGTGACATCAATGTATGCTGCAAGCATTCTTGTTGGACCAGAGCTAGACAATCTTGGTTTAATTCATATCATCATAGCTGGTACACTCGCTTCTGCAGGTTCAAGTGCATTGAATCACTATTACGATAGAGACATTGACCTAAAAATGAAAAGGACAAGTGTACGTCCAATTCCATCAGGAAGATTAAATGCAAATCATGCACTTGTTTATGGTTTAGCAGTTAGCTGTGCAGCTGTCATCTATTCTTACTTTACATTAAATCCTCTTGCAACCTTCTTTATCGCACTTGGAATCTTTTTCTACGTTATAGTTTACACACTGTGGCTTAAGCGCCTTAACCCATCAAACATTGTCATAGGTGGATTTGCTGGCAGTGCCGCATCGATGGCAGGCTGGTCTGCTGCCACTGGCTCAATGGACATTTTGGGATTTTTGATAGGACTCCTTGTCTTTGCTTGGACCCCATCACACTTTTGGTGCCTTGCTATGAAGATCAAGGACGACTATGAACAAGCAGGAGTTCCAATGTTGCCTGTTGTAATTGGGATGCAAAAAACTTCAAAATACATTTTAGCAAATACAATCATCTTACTGCCATACTCTTTGATGTTGTATGCATTTGGTATGGGAATAGTTTACATAGTTATTGCAGCAATTTCTGGGGGAATGATGTTGGTATATCATTACAAACTTACAAAGAATCCAACATCTGACTTTGCATGGAAAGCGTACAAAGTAACAGCTCCATATCTTACAATAATATTTGTGGGAATTGCATTAGACGCTGCTTTTCACTTTAGATTTTAAAATTTACTCGTTTTCTGCACCTGGAAAACTAGCTTCATAATCCTTTTCAATCATAGCTTTGTTTTGTGCTTCGATCTCATCTACTTCAACTTTTTCTGCTATTACCTCTATGCGACGAGTATCTTTTGTAAGCCATGTGACCTTGATTCTGCCTATGATCTCCAGATCGAGTAGTAACTTGTTGAATCTGTCTTCAGCAATAACAAAGCCGTCCTTAATTAACGCCTTTGAAAGCTCGGAATCAGTAAGTGAACCATGTTCCTTAATCTTATCAAATACTGAATTTTTTAATGGGAGCGTCATGTTTATCCATAAATTGTTTTATCAATTGTTTTTGGTACCACGTTAGATATACTTTCTTTTACATTATTGTACCACTGATCAACATCCTTAGTGATTGAGGGTCTAACCTTTTTCAATCCTGTTGCAAAGTCAGAACTAGAAATTTTATGCGAGTTGTTTTGCATTGCACTCACAGCTGCTTCTCTACACAATGACGCCAAGTCAGCTCCAGTATAATTTTGAGTGGAAACCGCAATCTCTTGCAATTTTACATCACTGTCTAGCGGCATCTTTGTGGTCAAAATCTTAATGATCTCCAGCCTTCCTTTTTCATCAGGAGGATTAACAAAGAGCACAAGATCTAGTCTACCTGCTCTTAGTAAAGAGTTATCAAGTAAATCTGGTCTATTTGTTATTCCAATGACTACCACTCTTGAAGATACTCCCTCTTCCATCTCAGTTAGAAGCTGACTAAGAATAGTTTCTCCTACTGCCTCTTCATTTGATTTGTATCTTGCAAGGGAGTCCAATTCATCAAAAATTACAACACATGGTGATGAAGCTTTAGCCTTTCTAAAAATTTCCCTTATAGCCTTTTCTGACTCTCCTACCCATTTTGAAAGAATTTCAGGACCTCTTACAAGTATCATATTTGCTCCACTTTCCGTTGCAAGAGCTCTTGCTAGTAATGTCTTTCCACAACCAGGAGGGCCATAGATCAATGCTCCTTTTGGCGGTTTAATTCCCATTTTGTTGAACTTTGCAGGATCGTGCATTGCAAGAATTAGATTATCATTCAGTGCTTTCTTTATCTCATCTAGACCTCCAACATCTTGCCACCATACCTTCGGTCTTTCAACATAAAATGCCCTCATCGCAGTTGGGACAACTTCATGCATTGCGTCGTAAAAGTCGATTAATTTAATCTCCATCGTTTGTAAAACCTCAGATGGAATTTTTTCAGTTTCTAAATCGATTTTAGGAAGATATCGCCTTATGGCTTTCATAGCTGTTTCTCTACACAGTGATTTAATGTCAGCACCAGTGTAACCATGCAATTCGGACGCTAGCTCCTTTAGGTCAATTCCTTTAGCAATTGGCATTCCGCGTGTGTGAATTTGAAGAATTTCTAACCTTCCATCATCATTTGGAACCGAAATTTCTACCTCTCTATCAAACCTACCAGGTCTTCTAAGTGCAGGATCTACACTCTCAGGTCTATTTGTTGCACCTAAAACTATGACATTGCCCCGTTCTGTGAGTCCATCCATTAATGCAAGTAACTGGGCGACAACTCTTTTTTCAACATCTCCATAGGCCTCTTCTCTCTTTGGAGCAATCGCATCAATTTCATCGATAAAAATTATACTTGGAGAATTGTCTTTTGCCTCTTTGAAAATTTCTCTAAGACGAGCTTCTGTCTCTCCATAGTACTTGTTCATAATTTCTGGTCCATTAATTAAATACATGTTTGCTTCAGATTCACTTGCAAGAACTTTTGCAATCAACGTCTTTCCACATCCTGGCGGTCCATAAAGTAAAATTCCACTGTGTGGCTCTACTCCCAATCTAGTGAAAAGCTCAGGATGTTGTAATGGAAGCTCAACAATTTCTCTCATTGCCTTAATCTTAGTTCCTAGGCCACCAACTTCTTCGTATGTCAATCGAGGTTTCTTATCTCCTGCAGTCTCAGTCAGAATGGTAAGACTTGTAGAACGATCTATCTTCACAACACTTTTTGGAGAAATTTTGTTAATCTTAAAATCCATAGAATTACCAAGAATCATTACAGAAATTTCATCACTTTGTGCAAGGGGCAATCCTTTCAATCTGTTTTTGACAAAATCTGTAAATTCTTTGTCTATTGTTACCGTGTCATTTACCGGCATCAAAACAACTGTTTTTGCAACTTTGCTGGAAATTTTTTTAATTTTAACAATATCATTTAATGACGCACCAACATTTTTTCTTGTTTGACCATCAATTCGTATTACGCCAGGATTTTTTTCATCTTCATCCGATGGCCAAACAACAGCACAGCTTGATTTAGAACCAGAAATTTCGATTACATCACCAGGAGTAACTTTGAGAAAATCCATCGCATCCGGTCCAATTCTTGCACGTTTTTTTCCAACATCCCTTTGTTTTGCCTCTCCTATTCGCATTTGTAAGAGCTCGTCTTTACGTACCAAACCATCACCTACTTTACATCAACCGACATTCTGCTCATGTTAAGAACTTCAAATTCACTTACACCTTCAACGGATCTAACTGAATCTTCTAACGAATCCATCTGTCCTTCCTTATCCTCCAAAATGAATTCTCCTTTGATAAAGTATAGGCCAAAAGCTAATGGCTCTTTAATGTAATTTCTCAACACGATTCCATCTTTGAGCGTCTGCTTGATCTTAACTGCTAATTGTTCTAAATCAACTTCCGTCCCAGTTGGAAGGATTTTGACTATGAGTAAAAGTTGAGCCATTCTTTTCTAAGGCCCCAAAAAGTTACATGAACTGCATGTATAATTTCTGGCTGCCTGTCTGCAACTTTGACATCTCCAAATCAGCACGGAACCACAGTTTGGACAATCAAATTTTACGCACTTATCATTAGGCATAATATTTCTGTGACAGCAACTACATACTGGAAGTGATATGGTAGAAGACATTATCCCGATTCTTTACAGACCGAATTTATACCTTCCTTGGAAAAATCCAGTCACATCACGATAGGAGTTTTTTGATTTCACTACTGATTAGCGTTTGAGCTGTTTTTATAGATCCCTTTATTCCAAGAAGTTTTATTATTGAACCAGTATGAAAGTCAAAATCATCATTTTCTGAAATCTCTTTAGTTATTTCTGGAGTAACTGATTCAAACAACTTGTTAATTGTTTGATTATCCAACCTCTCAAGTAATTTTCTTGCAAACAATTGTTTTTCAAACTCTTTTTCAAATTTTTCTTTCCATTTTTTTTGATATTCCTCAAGTTCAGATTTTGTTCCAGTCTCTAGATATTTTGCTATAGCCTGTCCAGCTAGAATTCCAGCAAATCCACAAGAAAAAATTCCTCCAGCTGTTGTCGGTTTTGATTGCCCAGCGGCATCTCCAATTATTACCAATCTATCAGATACAAAATTGTCAATTGGACCTTTAATCCAAATTGGAGCAAAAATTTTTCTTATTATGGAAAACTTTCCTTTATTTGAAAGAAATTCTTCTAGAACTTGTGCAGCTCTTATCCCTCTTCCTGCCACCCCCACCTTTCCCATTCCATCATTAGAAGGAATAACCCATGCAAAAAAGCCAGGATATTTTTCTTGATCAAAATAAACTTCTACTTTGTCTTTCTTGATCCAATCTGAATAAATCTCATATTGAGCAGACAAAAGAATACCATCTCTATCTTTGTTAATGAGGGATGATACTCCCCTTGCATCAACAACAATTTTACATTTAAAATCACCATCACTAGTCCTTACCCCCTCTTCTGTAATCTCCTGAAAACTTGTTTTTACTTTGATATCTGCGCCATTTTTTTGGGCCTGATGTGCTATTTGCTTGTCTAACTCTCTTCTATTTACTTCTGCAACCTTTTGCTTTTTCGAGTTTATGATAAAACTATCACCATTTGGGGCAAAAACTTGAGCGGAATCTATCAAGTGTTCAAAAGTTTTACTGTGTGGAATTATTCCTAATTCTTCTAATGCTGACAGGCTAACTAATCCACCACAATGCTCGGGGGTGCCTATTTCATAATCCTCTTCCAAAACAAGTACGCTGTATCCATTTTTAGCAATTTCTCTAGCACATAATAATCCTGCAACACTTCCTCCAGCAATTACAACATCGTAGTTCATAGTTTGTATTTTTTGTGCAATTATTTAATTTAAAAGATTGAATTCGAACGCAAATTACTAAAATGGAACAGTCTAAATCGATCAATTTCCATATTCAATATGTCAAAATTAACTGATTCTATTGAGATGAAAAGTTTTTCATTACACTTGATAATTGATATTGAATATGTCTAGTGTGAAACAAGTCATTGCTGTAAGAACTGATCTAGACATGGGGAAAGGAAAAATTGCTGCCCAAGTGGGTCATGCATGTGTTTTAGGTGCAGAACATGTCAGAAAATCCCATCCAGAGTGGTTTAACGAATGGTGGAATGGACAAGAAAAAGTTGTTGTTAAAGTGAATAGTATGAAAGAATTAGTAGAAGTAAGAGAACATGCAATTTCTCTTAACATCCCTTGGTCCGAAGTAACGGATGCAGGACATACGCAAATCGCCCCAGGAACAACGACTTGTATATCGTTGGGGCCAGCTCCAGAAGATCTTATCAATAAAGTTACTGGAGATTTGAAATTATTTTAACATTCTAGAACATTCTCATTAGAATGAGATATAACAAGGAATTTCAAAATTTTGAGTTATGAAGAAACAGACCAAAGGAATAATCTTTTTAGTAGTAATAGGCAGTTTGTTATTTTTTTGGGGAGCAGCAGCATCAATGCAAGGCTTTTCCCCACCTGATTTAGAATTAGAGATGACTGTTACTGGCACTCCGGCTGACAACTTTCCTGATGAACAAAGAGCTCAATTTTGTGGAACCGGTGTAGCAAAATCTAATGCATATGTCAAAGAGTATAAAATTCCAACAGACTGCACTCAACCATTAGCCATTACAACTGATCCCTCTGGAAACGTATGGTTTGCGGAAGCAAACACTGGTAATATTGCAAAATTCGATTCAACAACTGAAACTTTCACAGAGTATGAAAACCCACTTTGGCCAGAGAATGCAAGATCAATGATGTGGGGAATGGATTATTCTTCTGATGGCTCAATTTGGTATACTGATGAAGCATTTGATTCTGTTTGGAAATTTTCAATCCAAGATGAAAATTATCAGAGAATAAACTATCCTGCTGAAGGTGAATCTCTACCGCAACGACTACAGGTAGAAGGTTCCCAAGTTATTGTAAACGACTTTTTGGGAAATAAAATTACATTCTTTGATGCGGCTCAATCAGGTGGAGAGTTTGCTTACCTGAGTTTGCCTTCCCCAGTTCCAAACTCTGTTACTGGCGGGTTTGCAATTGACTCGAATGATAATTTATGGTATACGAATTGGGTTTTCCGACAAGATGGAGTTTTGGTTAGGTTTGCTCAAGGCGACTATTTTGCCTCTCTATCTTATTCTGAAGAGGCTTTACCACTATTTGATTTTCTTGAAGTATTCAAACTTCCCCTTGGTTTAAACACCCCAAATGGAGCTGCTGTGGATTCGGACGGGAAAATTTGGTTAGCAGAGACATCAAGTAGCTATTTCTTTAGATTTGATCCCGAAACAGAGTCTTTTACAAAATATGTTACATCTGATCCAACCATTTCTACATATGGTAATGCTTCTGGGCTAATCAAAACCCCAGTCACTAGACCATATTGGATTGATCTTGATGAGAATGACAGATTGGTTTTCAATGAACAAACCGCAAACAGAATAGCCATATTTGATCCAAAAACAGAAACTCTAATTGAGTATGTGGTCCCATCTAAGAATCCTGGTTGGGCTGATTGTGAACTTGAAGAAGGTGAGCAACAAATTGAAGACTGTGGTTTGGCTCAGATTTTTGATTTTACAATTGATGGAAGCAAGATTTGGTTTACCGAATGGGTAGAAAACAACATTGGCGTTATAGATACTTCGGTACAACTTCCTTTCAAAGTAGAACTGGATAATACACAAATAAGTTTGAAAAAAGGCGAAACTATTACACTTACTTTACAAGTAATACCACTCACTAACAGCGATATCCCCATTGTCCAAATTACCACTGCTGATACTGCAGAATTTTCTGATATTATGATAGAAACTGATGTCACTCAATTTCAACTTGATTCTGATGGGCCACGCATAATACAAACTTCGATCACTATTGATGAAAATGCTTTAGCTACTTCTCATAAAATCCTTATTGGTGCACAAACTGATGAGGTTACGATTTCAAAATACATCACTCTTACAATTGAATCGTGATCCCAAAAATAGATACTGATATAGGAATTTCAATTTATTCTACATCAACAGATGGGTGTGGCGGAAAAATTCGTCAAAATGCAGAAGATTTTTTGGTTTCTGAAATTCTTTCTGACAAGACCATGTCCTTAATAAAACAAAATGATGGTTATGCAGTTTACAAACTAAAAAAACAAAACATCGACACGAATCATGCTTTAAAAGATATTTTCAACAAAACAGGAATACGATTAAAATCTCTTGGATTAAAGGACGCATCTGCAATTACAGAACAATATGTGTGTTCTATGAAGAAATCAAAAATAATTCAAAATTTTTCAACAAAAAAATTTTCCATTGAAAAAGTTGGATTTGTAAAAAAACCATTGACAAAAAAGGATATGATTGGAAACCATTTTACAATCAAAATTTCAGAGCCAACATCAAGCCCTTCCCAGTTTAATGACTATGACAAAATTTTGAATTTTCATGGTTACCAACGATTTGGTTCATCAAGACCTGTAACTCATTTAGTAGGCAAGTCCATTTTACAGCGTAATTTCCCAGAGGCAGTCAGATTGCTTCTCTCGTTTACCAGCGAATATGACTCTAGAAATACAGATTTACGGAAAAGACTGGCTGATGAATCTAATTTTAAGAAACTTGTTTCAGAAATTCCTCCACAAATGGATCTTGAAAAAATTGTAGTTTCTGAAATAATTAGTCACAATGACCATTTCAAAGCAATTAGGGCGTTACCGATTTCAATTCGACGTTTTTTTGTGCAATCATATCAATCTTTTATATTCAACAGAACACTTTGCCTGGCATTTGAGAATGATGAAGAACTATTTACTCCACAAGAAGGTGATGTTTGCTTTGACAAAAACGGTATTCTTGGAAAATATGAAAATGGATTAGATCAAAATCTTTCAATCCCTCTTGTGGGTTATTCTTATTACAAAAAAACACGATTTCATTATTATATTTCACAAATTCTTCAAGATGAAGAAATTACCACAAAGGACTTTTACTTCAAAGAAATACAAGAGGTAAGTAATGAAGGAGGATACAGAAACAGTTCTATTCATTGTACAAATTATTCAGTAAAGGATAACATCATATCGTTTTCACTTTCTAGAGGTTCATTTGCAACTATACTTTTACGTGAGATAATGAAACCAACCGATCCAATTGGATCAGGGTTTTGACAGATTGTTGCTTCGCAATGATTAATTAGAAGTGAGAAGCCATCAGCTTTTGTTAGTATGGAACAAGCATACATCTTGATTGTATGTGAAATTGGAACTGAGCATGATCTTTCTTCCAAACTTAGGGATATTGATGAAATAAAAAATGTGATGATTACTTATGGTGACTATGACATCGTTATTGAAGCCGAAACGGATGATGCAACAAAAATGGATGATCTAATAACAACTAAGATTAGAAAGTTAGAAAAAATTCGAACTACCATCACCTTACGTGTGACCAATTAGCCTTTTTTTGAAACAGTTATCCCTATCCCAATTGCTAGAATCACAATTCCTGTAACAACTATTTGTTGCCCATATGTTATCCAGTCTGGGTTAGAATACATGAAGGATGATTCTGGACCCACTAAACCCTGACCTTGAAAATGAAAAACAATTCCTGAAACAAGAATTATGATGCCCAAAATTATGATTGGATATCCGAATCGCACAGCCTAAGGTAGTTTTTCTGGCTAAAAAGGCAAACAGAATTGATTATTTGAACAAATGTTTTTTGATTATTTCTTTAATCCATTTTTTTTAAATGGATTACAGTGTTCAACTGGGAATATGACTTGTCAGAATCTAGTGGAGTTAAGCATCTAAATTTATTTATTTTTTTAATTGCAGCTCTAAGTGCATTAATTTTATTTTTAGTCTTTCATCCACAGATTTCAAGTCTTAACAAAGAATCTCCACTTTTGTTAAATATAATGTTTGGACCTGCACTTGCAATTGGATTCCTATATGGAATGCGAATTACTGAACGAGCTATGAAACCTTCAGAAATCAGAAGTCCAATGAAAAGATCAATCATTAAGATTCTCCTTTTCTTTTTTGTAATTGGGGGCCTCTTTAGCTCCGTAGGATTTGCACTTAATGGTGGAAGTCTAATGCCATCTTCATCAATATTAGAAAACGGATTATATGTGTGGATGGTAGACTATGTTTATTCCAATGGTGGCGCAACATTTCTCATTGTTTCTAGCGTTACATTGATGGCCGCAGCAACAAGGAGAATTGTTGGATTAGGTGGTACATTAAATAAAATAATTACATTTGTCGGCACGTTCATTTTCTTCTCAATGCTAGCACTAAGTTTTACACAAAGTGAACCGAGCCATTCTCAAGTATATCTTTACACATTTTATCAAGCTGGAATTATTGGTGGTGCACTATACGAAATGAATAAGCTTACACGAAACCTAAATTTCTGGGAAGATTATTCAAAAGGACACTTGTAGTTTAATCATCAACTAAATTTCAGATTCGGTAGGAATATTATCAATGTATTTTTGACATTGTGGACTTTGAATATCTCTGTTTGCTCTACACTCTTCAAAAATTGCTGACTCGACATAAGTTCTGAATAGATAACATTCTCTACTTTCAAGATCCTGGTTCGCTACACACTCATCCCATTTTACAAAAACCTCAAATCTTTCACAGCCATCTGGGTCAAAATTATTGTCTTTGCAGTATTCAAAATGGGCAACATTTGCCCTCTGTATTTTATCCCCAAATAGAACGTCCTCTCCTATAGCCAAATACAATAAGCCAATAATTGTAAGTGACGCTGCAACCATAATCATGCCATAACCAGCATTTCTGTAGTTGTGAGGGTCTTTCATTGAGCGAAATTCTTCTCTTGTAACATTTATTCTTTTTTCAAGAAAAAATGCGTTCCTGACCTAACAAACGCCGGAAAAAAGAAAAGATAGTTTAACAAAAAACTTGTGCTTGACAATACAAATTCTGCATTACGAGTTCCTTGGTCCAATTAAATTATCTGAATGGGGTCCCCCGATGGAAGAGGTTGTTTATGTAATATTGGTGAGAGATAAAGACAGATTCAACATTCTTTACATTGACCAATCTGAAAAAACTGAAGAAAAAGACTTTTTCATAAAAAATCCAAAGTTCAAGTGTTGGATTTCTCACGCAGGAGCAGAAGAGAGTCTTTACCTTTCGATCCTTCCTATGTGGAAATCTGTAAAGGAAGAAAGAGACAGGATTGTTAACAAAACAATAGCTAAATACAATCCTATCTGCAATATGGAAAACGATTCGTAATCTTATTTTATCTAAACAAATATGAAGAAATTATGAAATGTCCTTGCTGTGGCTCTGAAATGAAAATGGAAAAAGAATTAGAAAATACAGTTCTTATGAAATGCGTTGACTGTGGCTTGAGTGATACAAAAGTAAAATCATGAATTAAGTTTATTTTGCACGTCAAATAATTGTAAAGTCACTAAATCTATTGCCTTTTTCAAATGATCAAATTCATTTATTGAATGGATTTGTCCTTCCACAAGTCTTCTTAAAACCTTGACTACTCCTTTTTGATATTCACCTGATGATACTACTTCAAGAGCATTAATTTTTGACAACAAAATATCTAGTTCTTTTTTTAATTCTTCTGAAGGAGCATGTTTTTTCATATTACTAAGATATTTTAAATTGATATATGAATTATTGAATTTTACAAAAGGTCTTCATCAATTTGTCCCATGGCATCCAAGTATTGATGACAGGTACATTCTGGAATTTGGCACTTGCCCAACTTTAAGATTGATTCACTAGAATCCGACGGTTTGTGGGCTTCATCAGTGTGGTGACATCTTCTACAATTCACGATTAAAAAAATTACTGTCTTTTATTTAAGGAATAAGAACTGCCCTAGCGTCAATTTCGGAGTTTTTGAGTTTTTGTAGGACCTCGTTGGCTTGTTCTAAAGGAAATACTTCAGAAATAACTTCCAAATTGTTTTCATCTGCTATTCTTATTACATCTTCCATGTCTTTTCTGGAACCAATTAACGTTCCCCGTATTGTTTTCTCCTCAAAAGCTAAAAATGATGAAATTTTTCCAACGGTTCCGATAACAACCAACCCACCTTTTTTAATTGATTTAATTGCAGTGTCTGTAACTTGATCAGCTGGAGCAAAAACAATGGCCGCATCTAGCAGTCCATGTTTATTTTTTAAGTCTTCCAAGAACATATTTTGGTCTGACGTATATCTCATCACGTCAGATGCACCAAGTCTTTTTGCAATATCAAGATGTTTCTGATTTCTTGAAATGGCAATAATTTCACAATTTTCTAATTTTGCAAATTCTACTGCCATATGCCCAACTCCTCCAATACCAAAAATTCCAATTTTCTTATGAGTCGCTGGTTCGGCAGCTTTGACCGCTTTGTATGCTGTGATTCCAGCACAAAACAAAGGAGCTGCATACTCAGGCTTCATAGTATCTGGAACCTTTGTTACAAAATCTTCTGATGCGTTGATATACTCTGTGTATCCCCCTCTGAGAGATTCGCCAGTTACTTCCATTTTCTCACAAAGCTGTTCTTTTCCTTCGTTGCAGTATTGACATTCCATACAAGAACCAAGCAAAGGTGAGAGTCCAACTCTGTCTCCAACATTGAACCTTGAAACATCGCTGCCAATTTTTACCACTTTTCCAACCAACTCATGTCCGGGTACAGTAGGGAGTGTGGGAGGGATTCCAATGTCTTGCCAGTCCCCTTCGATGCCATGTAGTTGAGAATGGCAAACACCACACGCTTCAATCTTGATTAAAACCTCATTCGGTTTTTGAATTTGATGTCTTTCTATTTTAGTTAATTTTAGAGGTTTTGTTTCAATTGGGCCACATGCAGAAAGAACCATGGCGCGCATTATTTCTGGCATATCACTATCAAAATTCTTTTGCTTATTTTTACGTTTTCGAAAATAAATTAAAATAAAATTAAACTGTCATCTAAAACAATACCTATGCCTAAAAAAATAACTCTAGGTGATTTAGAGAGAATAAAATTGTTGAAAATTGTTTCAAAAAGAGGCTTTAAGGATTTATCATTGGAACAACTAAAGCGCCTTCTAGTTTTAGTTGAAAAAAAAGACTATAGCCATGACAAAAAAGCCCGTAAATCAAAAATGAAATTACTCGCTCAGATTAATTCCAGAATTTATGAATTGGAGGAAGGTAAAGGAATTTTTAGCTAAGTATAATCTAGAGCCAAAAGTAGTATTCTATTACATACAAATAACAATTCGATTTACTTTTTGTATGACTCAAAACAGCCTTATCGAAGAAACGAGCCCATATCTATTACAGCACGCAAACAACCCAGTTAATTGGCACTCATGGAATGACAAAGCCCTAAAAAAGGCAAAAGATGAAAACAAACCCATTTTCCTTAGTGTTGGATATAGTGCATGTCATTGGTGTCATGTAATGGCACACGAGTCATTTGAAGACGAAGAGATAGCAAAAATAATGAATGAAAATTTCATTAGCATCAAAGTTGATCGTGAAGAACGTCCTGACATTGATGATATTTATCAAAAAGTTTGTCAAATTGCAACAGGGCAAGGTGGTTGGCCACTAAGCGTTTTCTTGACACCAGATCAAAAACCATTCTATGTTGGAACATACTTTCCAATTTTGGATTCGTATGGAAGACCTGGCTTTGGGGACATCCTACGTCAACTTGCTCAATCTTGGAAGGAAAAACCTCAAGACATTAAGAATGCGGCTGAAAATTTTCTACAAACATTACAAAAAACTGAAGTTGTTAAGAAACCATCAAAACTTGAAAAAACAATTCTTGATGAAGCTGCAGTAAACTTACTACAAATGGCAGATCAAAACTTTGGTGGATTTGGACAAGCGCCAAAATTTCCAAACGCTGCTAACATTTCTTTCATGTTTAGATACTCGAACCTTTCAAACATTTCACAGTTTCAAGAATTTTCATTGAAAACTTTGAAAAGGATGGCAAATGGCGGAATCTTTGATCAAATCGGTGGAGGATTTCACAGATACTCAACAGACGCAAGATGGCTTGTCCCACATTTTGAAAAAATGTTATACGACAATGCATTGATACCAATCAACTATGTTGAGGCATATCAAATCACTAAAGATCAATTCTATCTTGATGTTATAAGAAAAACCTTAGACTATGTCTTGAGAGAAATGACCTCCTCTGAAGGGGGATTTTATTCTGCACAGGACGCTGATTCAGAAGGTGAAGAAGGCAGATACTATGTTTGGAAGAAAAATGAAATCAAAGAAATTTTAGGCCAAGACGCTGATGTTTTTTGTCTTTACTATGATGTGACAGATGGTGGCAATTGGGAGGGGAAATCAATACTGTGTAATAATGTCAATATCTCATCTGTTGCGTTTCAATTTGGAATTACTGAGGAAAAAGTTAAACAAATCATAGAAAACGACTCCAAAAAACTTCTTGAAGTTAGATCAAAACGAATCAAACCTGGAATAGATGATAAAATTCTCACATCATGGAATGCACTAATGATTTCAGCTTTTGCTAAAGGATATCTTGTAACTCATGAAAAGAAATACTTTGAAGCAGCAGAAAACTGCATTTCCTTTATTGAAACAAATTTGATTCAAAACAATCAGCTATTGAGAACTTACAAGAGTGGGTCTGCAAAAATTGATGGTTATCTTGAAGACTATGCATATTTTGCAAACGCATTACTAGATGTTTTTGAAATTAATCCAGAGTTAAAGTATTTACAACGTGCAGAAGAATTTGGAAATTATTTAATTGAACATTTTTGGGATTCACAAACGAATAATTTTTTCATGACAGCAGACAACCATGAAAAATTAATCATTAGACCCAAAAACAACCATGATTTGTCACTACCATCTGGTAACTCTATTGCAGCTAGCTTGCTCTTGAGGCTCTATCACTTGACACAACAAAAGAACTTTCTTGAAATTTCTACAAAAATTATGGAATCCAATGCATTAATGGCAGCAGAAAATCCATTTGGTTTTGGACAGTTGTTAAACACGATTTACATGTATTTACAAAAACCAACTGAAATTACTTTATTGAATACTGTTAATGCTGAAATCCTTAATTCTTTGACAAAAAAATTCCTACCAGAATCCATTCTTGTTCTAGTAAGGGATAAATCACAACTAAATCATCTCTCAAAATATCCATTTTTTACGGGAAAGCAATTTCTAGAACAAAAAACCATTGTATTTGTATGTAGAGACTTTTCATGCTCCCTTCCTTTAGAGTCAATTTCATCGATTAATGAAGCATTATTGACAAAAAAAAGCAAAATTTGACTTTTACATTTAAAAGGAAATTTGAATGTTAAAGTTAAGAATGATGAAGGAAGAGTCCCAAAAGGATCACATTCTAATCATTGAGGATAGCATAGCTACTGCAATACTTTTGAAAAATTATCTTAATAGTATGGGGTATCAAGAGATTCATACTTGCCAAGATGGCAAAACCGGGATTACTACTTTCAAAGATCTAATTAAAGCAAAAACGGACCCAATTGTTCTTTTAGATTTTGTGTTACCTGACATGGATGCTAAATCTATAATGACACAACTACTTGAAGTCAAACCAGACGTTAAGGTAATACTTTCAACAGCTACTGAAAAAACTGATGAAGGTGTGACCGAATTAATTCGTCGAGGTTTGTATCAATACATGGAAAAACCAATTCGATTTGAAAAATTAAAACAAATTCTTGATACACTTGAAGAAGAAAGAAAATATTTTGAAATAGACTCTAAACTTAAAGTTTCAGTAGATACAGATAAAGATCTTTACAAACAAATTGATTTTGTTTTAAAATCACAAAAACAAATCAGCTTAACTATGATTAAACAATTAGTTGGTGGTGATGAAGTAAAAATTGAATCTTACATTAAAGATTTAGAATCTAAAAACAAGCTTACAAAACTTGAGAATAAAAGAGAGATGAGTTGCAATCAATGTGATTCTGTAAAAGTAATTCAGACATTTTACTGTCCCTCATGTCAAAGAAATGATTTCAAAGTAGCTAAGATAATTGAACATTTTAAGTGTGGAAATTTTTCTGAGGAAAATGAATATGTTGATGACAAATGTCCTAAATGTAGAAAAGAAATTAAGGCACTTGGTGTTGATTATAGAGTACTTAAAAATCGATATATTTGCAATAAATGTGGTGAAATATTTCAGGAACTATATTCTTCATTCCTATGTTTAAAATGTGAAAATAAGTTTCCAGTTGAAGAGATCCGATGGAAAACTAGTCCATTTTTTAAAGCAACCAATATGTGATTAGTGGTGTCATCTGTAAATTTAGTTTTTTTCTGAATCATGATCTAGAAACCAAAGATAGCTCTGAATAATTCATAGAGTTCTCTAAAGAAGAAAAACCCTTTTTCAGGCAGCTTTGTATTACCATCAGTTTTTGCTCCCTCAATATCAATTAGGTTAACGTCTGCATTAGATAGGTCTGCTCCAGAAAAGTCAGCCTCTTTGAGAACAGCTTTAAAGAGATCTGCACTTTCAAGGTTACTTCCTGAGAAGTCAGCTCCTTTGAGATCAGCATATGAGAGGTCTGCGCCCTTAAGATCAGCACCCGAAAGGTTGATTCCTGACAGATCAACTCCTGAGAGGCCAATCCTTTTCATATTAGCATTCGAGAAATCAACCTCTTTGAGGATTGCACCATAAAGGTTAGCTCCTGAGAGGTCAGCTCTTGATAGTTTAGCATTTGTAAGGTCTGCACCATTGAGGTCAGCGCTTGAGAGGTCAGCTCCTGAGAGATTAGCATTTGTGAGGTCTGCACCATCGAAGATTGCTTCGGAGAGGTCAGCGCCTGAGAGGTCAGCAGCTGTCAGATCAGCATTTGAGAGATCGGTCCCTCTGAGAACTACTTGCGAGAGATCAACTCCTGAAAGGTTAGCTCCTGAGAGAATTGCATTTGAGAGACTAATTCCAGAGACATTAGCTCCTGAAAAGTCAGCACCATTAAGATTTGCATTTGAAAAGTCTGCACCTTTTAGATTTGCATCCGAAAGGTTAGTTCCGGAGAGAATAGCACCAGAGAGGTTAGCTTCTGATAGATTAGCAGCTTCGAGCGTAGCTCCAGAGAGATTGGACTCTTTGAGATTTGCATTTGAAAGGTCTACCCCTTTGAGAACAGCTTCGCGGAGATCAACTCTTGAGAGATTCACTCCTTTGAGGTCAATACTTGAAAGATCTACTCCCTTGAGAATGACTCCTGAAAGATCAGCGTTTGTAAGGTCGACACCCTTTAGAATTGCTCCAGAAAGGTCGGTTCCTTTGAGGTTAGCTCCTGATAAATCAGCATTTGTGAGAACTACATTTTTGAAAACAGCTCCGGAGAAATCAACTCCTGAGAGGTTTGCCTCAGAGAAGTTAGCATCTGTAAAGTCTGTAGCATTAAGAATGACTCCTGATAGATTAGCCTTTGAGAGGTTGCTTTCTCTGACATTAGCTCCTGAGAGGTCAGCACCATTGAGATTAGCCTTTGATAGGTTGCTTTCTCTGACATTAGCTCCTGAGAGGTCAGCACCATTGAGATTAGCTCCAGAAAGGTCGGTTCCTAAGAGGGTAGCTTTCGTGAGGTCAGCCCCTGAAAGATTTGCATCTTTGAGTTTGCTATTTGAAAGGTTGATTTCTGAGAGATCAATTCCTGAGAGGTTAGCTCCAGTAAAGTCAACATTTAGGAAACCAGCACCTTTTATGATGGCTCCTGAGAGATCAGCACCTGAGAAGTTTGATCCTTCAGCGCTCAAATTTGAGATATTTATGCCTTTGAGAATAGCATCTGAAAAATCAGTTGCCAAGGTGGCGACCTCTTCAATCTTAGCATTTGAGAGGTCTGCACCCCTGAGGTTAGCACCTGAAAGTATACCTTGAAAGTAGTCAACCCCGGAGAGGTTGGCCCCTGAAAGAGTAGCGTTTGAGAAATCTACACGTTTGAGAATATCTCCAGAGAAGTTAGCGCCCGAAAGATCCGCTCCCGAGAGGTTCACTTGAAAGAGTTCTTGACCCCTGAGATCACAAGTACTCAAGTTAACAAATGGTGCAAAAGGTTGTCCACAATGAAAATATGCATTTGTGCCTTGATAACTAAAAAGGGTCATACCTAGCAAGAACACTAAAAATAAAATCAAGAAATTTGAAAGTTTAATCAATTAAAGATGAACCTCCAAGATTAAAATTTAATTTGATCACGCATCTGCTATTTTTATTATTGCGTTAGTTATTAGCCACTGTATCCCTGATACAAAGTCAGTATCAGTGATCACTCCTTGAGACCACCACCTAGCATTGTTTCTTATCCAAGAGGGAATCTCATTAGTTACCTCAGAGGTAGAATCTGGTGTTGATGGAGGAACTCTCATTATTCCTTCATTTATCAAAAACTGAATTCCTAAGACAAAATCAGAATCTCCGATTTGATCATTTGACCACCAACCGGCATTATTCTTAATCCAACTTGGTATTGATATGCCTCCGGAGTAGAGGTCAATCTCTCCTATTGGAACTATTTTCAAACCTTGGGCTTGAATTCTATCTATAAGAAATTCAAGCTCACGGATTTTTTGATCATCCACCTGATTCACATAATTGCCATTCTCTATTACTGAAAATGCTGGGGTTTCTAGAGTGACCACTGTGAAGCCATATTGGTCTAGAATTTTTTGTACCTCTGAAAATGTTTCATCATAAGGAATTAGCTCAATAACTCCAGATTCCGGATTAAGTCTACCGGTTACAACTCCACTTGGGAAATGGTATAACTCCAAGTTGCTGAGTTGATATGGGGGAGGATCTTTTTTAATGGTCGAGCTAACGTGATTAATATTGTTTTCACGCAGAGCTGAAATGGTTGCGTCGTTAAAATTTTCGTATGGTGGAATAAATACTGCTGGCATCGTGCCTAAAACACTCGATATTTGATCATTACTTTGTTTTATGAGAGAGCTTTGTTCTTTCGATGTCAAACCAGTAAAATCTTCATATTCCCATCCGTTGTTTGCGATTTCAATCAACTGCCCATTTTTTTCTAACGTATTTTTTATGTAATCGACGAGTTTTACATCATTGCCAAACAAATTCCCTACGATACCGGTTGTGATGGGAGAGCCTTTTCGTACGAATGTATCAATTATCTCGATCTGAACATTATTTAAAAAATAATCTTGGACGGGAGCAAATCTAAATGCCACACAATCACAACTTTGAGGTGTAACCTGTGAGGCGTCTGGTTTCTTAACCCCTTCTTGTTCGCTTACCTTTCTGGCCTCTTCATTAATTTCGCTTACTGTAACTAATTTTATTCCTTCATCTGTGAGTTCATCAATTAGCTTCCCAACCTCACCAATCATTTGTTTGTCTGTTTCACCAGTGTAGACTCCCAATTCTGTAGTTGAAAATTCGTAGGGATGCATCATCACTACCGCAAAGCCATATTTGTTTAGAAAACCACGAATTTCCTGAAGTATTACCGCACGATCCTGAATTACCCAAGTAACTCCATCAGGCAGCAGTCTGGCCGTTTCAGTACTTGCAGGAAAATAATAAAGCTCCAAATTTTCAAAAGGATATGGTGGAGAGTGAGTTTCCTTTATGTGAGCAGTAAGATGTGTGAAACCAAGCTCAGGCAAAAGAGCTAATGTGTCATCATTGAACTTGTGATGTGGTGTAACGAGTGTTTTCGGGGTTACTCCAAGAACTTCGAGTAATTTTTCATTTGTTTTTAGAAGAAGGGTTTCCTGATCATTCTTATCAAAATTAGTTAAGGGATTGTTGTTCCAACTGTGACTTGCAATTTCAAGCGTTGGATACTTATTTACTATTGCCCTTTTGAGATAATCAACTAGATGTGGATCCTCTCCAAAGAACCCACCAATTATTCCAATTGTAAGATCCGCTTTTTTTTGCTGGAATAATTTCATGAGATCTACTGCTGGAACTCTAATATAGTAATCTTGAACATCGTCTAATCTAAATGCCACACAGTTACAGGTGCTTTGAGTACTTTGAGCTAAAACACCTTTTTTAAAAATTGAAATGAATCTCTCTTCCCCCGTAATAGCAGTGCCTTTGGTAGCCCAGAGTTCAGATTCTTGGTTAGGATCATCAGCACTCTTAATCACTTGAATTGAATACTTTCCAACCTTGAAGTTTGAAAAGAATGCGTCGCCACGGAAGTTAACTGAGGATTGAGCAACTTTGTTGTTTGCTGCGTCGTACAATTCTACCACGAAACTTCCATCAGATTTACTTACTTTTTGCGAAACATCCTTGTAAACTGAGATAGTTATGCGATAATCTATTATCTTCGGCCACGGTGTTTTTATCTTAATATCTCCTTGAGTTGCTGGATGAAAAATAACAGGAGAATATGAATAAACTAGGTCTTCATCCAGTGAAACTTCTGCTATGTAATAGTCATCTTCCACTAAAATGTTTGACTGTAACCAAAATCTCGTGGTTTTTCCATCACTACCAGTGACTCCTTGGTTCCATTGATGACCGTCATCTGATTTTATAGATATTATTGCACCTTCTATCGGTGTTTCATTATCATTGTATAATGCTACAAACCGATATCCTCCCTGAAGTGGAATGTTTAGTTTTATTTGTCCTTCGGTTTCTTCTAAATTAAGAAAACCTGTACCAGCAAACATGTTGTTTACATAAACCTTCACTGTGTATTTATGACCTAACGGAAGTGAGTCAATCAAATACGGATTTGATTCAGGAAATTCAATGGTAATATAGGGACTATCGCCATTATCTTGGAATACTTGTAAGACCGTTTGATAATTATTGATCCTGTCGAGGTTGGTGTACCTGATTTCTACCTCAATCGAGCCAGTGGCTTCTTCAGCAAAGGATATGGTTGAACCTATTATAATAAAGAAAAAAACTAGCGAAGCTGCTAGCAAAAATTTGTATCTCATTACCACGAACATTGATTTTTCAGCGTTCACCAAACCCAACCCTCTTTGTACTTGACCAACGAGTTTTCCTGCCTAAAATTTGTTCAATTAGCTGCATTACTAGAAGAAAATCAAGTATTTGCTTAAATCCGAGAATAAAGAAGACCGAGAAGAATATCAATTTGGGATCATCCCCATCTATTCTCACAGCCAAGGCAACCAACAAAGCTTGAAGGCCAGCAAAGAATGCGAAGGAACCTAAAACAAAGAGATAGTCACCCTGAATTACTGCAATAATCGCAGAACCGAGCATAAAAAAAGCTGTTATCGGTAAAATTATCATTCCAAGCACCATATACGGAAATGCAAGCTTCTGCAAAAACCCAAAACGTGGATTTGTTAGAGCATTACGATGCTTGAATAATACTTGAAGGTTGCCTCTGTACCAGCGTCTTCTTTGCTTAACAAAATCCCGCAGGGATTCTGGTGCTTCTGTATATGCTATTGATTTAGTGGTCCCTCTTACTACCATCCCAGACTTTAGAACTTTTATTGTAGTATCGAAATCTTCTACGAGTGTTTCCTTATCGTATCCTCCTCCCTCTTGAAGCACAGATTTTCTAAATGACCCCAAGGCCCCTGGAACAATTGTGATAGCACCAAATAAATCAAAAGCTCTCCTGGCAATTTGTAATCCAGCAACATATTCAAGAGCTTGACACCAAGTGAGCCAATTCACTTTGTTTCTAACCTTTATGTTTCCTGCAACTGCACCAACATTTTCATCATCACTAAATATTCTTGCTATTTCTTTTAACGAATTCTTCCCAGCTATGGTATCTGCATCTAGTACCGCTATTACTTCTCCTTTTGCAAAGGCTATCGCATAATTAAGTGCAGACGCCTTACCGCCATTTTCTTTATGTAAAACTTTGACCTTATCTCGTTTATACTCCTTAGCAATCTGCAATGTCTTATCTTTGCTTCCATCGTCTACAACGATTATTTCTTTTTTTGGATAATCAATTTCCAGTACACTTTCAATTGTCTTTGAAATTACTTTTTCTTCGTTATATGCTGGAATAACCACACTAATCATTGGATACCGAAGGGGTAGTGGTGTTTGTTCTTCCTTGTTTTTACTATATAGTGCCAAGGGAACCATTAACATAACACTCCAAAAGGTAATTGTCAATCCCCATAAAATTATCGCCCTATATCCAGATTCCCAGAGTGTATATCCTTCATAACCAAGGACTCCGCCAAAAACAAAAGGCAGTACCAAGAGAAGTATAGAAAAAATACCTGGTTTATGTTTACCAGTTCTAAAATTTGATTTTGACCAACGTCTTGCATCCAACATTTGATAAATTACTAAAGATCCACCCAGCACCATCGCGCCTACACTAAAGCCTGCTAGCAAAGTAAATGGTGTCCAAAAAAGAAAAAAGAATATCCCGCAAGAAATAAGAATCAAAACAGGATCGAGTTTAACTTTTGGAAGAACTATTTGCTTTTCCAAATCGACAACTCGCTTTTTTTCAATCTCAATTTCTTTCGTTTTCATAGTTCGTTCTGGTTTCGTTTCTAGTTCCACAACTTTTTCAACAGATGGTTTTGGAATTAGTTTTACTATGGTATCTTTTACTACCTGTTCTTTTTCTAAGGACTTTACTTCAATAGTTGATTTGTAACATTTAGCATGATACCATTTTTTTCCATGTCTAACTGTTCTACCATGAAATTCTAACTCCTTTTCACAAAGTCCACATTTTGGAATTGGTTCTACGATGGTGTCTTTTACTACTGGTTTTACTATGGTAGCTTTTACTACTGGTTTTACTATGGTAGCTTTTACTACTGGTTTTACTATGGTAGCCTTGACTAGTTCTTTTTCTAGAGTCTCCTCTTCAATAATTATTTTTTTCTTAAAAGTTGATTTGTAGCACCCTGCATGATACCATTTTTTTTCATGTCTAACTGTTCTATCATAAAATCCTAACTCTTTTTTACAAAGTTCACATTTTTGAATTAAACTAGTATTTTTCAATAACTAACACATCCTATTAGTGAAATTTAAAAAACTCAAGATAATAATTTGTTAGAAGTAATGAAGCTAATTAACGGATACAATCATTTTTAGTTATTAACCTATTTTTCCCAAATTCACTTCAAGTATTTCACCAACTTGAGGTCGACCCATCCTTTCATACCTGTTTTTTGGCATAGTGATGGTAATCGAGGTCTGTTGGTAGCTCTTGATTTTGATTGTTGGCTGTGCCTGCAGGATTGCGTCAAGTAGAGGAAATACCTGCTTTTTTGTCTCATCATCTAGTTTTTTTGATACTGATTCCATAATCAGCTGTTTTTGTGAAATGGGTTCAGTTTGAACATTTTCCACAAGTGACATTTGTACTACTTGTCCACTGTCAACAATTTGTGCAATTCTATATTCAGTAACTTCTGCCATGTGAGAAATCCAAACGAATTCCATTTATCTCTAACTAAAAGTCTGACTAGTCTTCTAACGCTTGATCATTTTCAGATGTACTTGATTTTTTTTCCTGGGTTTTTTTTGAAATGGCTTTTTTGATTAAGGAAGAACTATCTTTCAAGATTTTGTTAAATTCTTGAATATCCTCAAGAGCAGGAGTTTTTTTCTGATTTTGATATGTCTTCATAAATTCAGAATAAACATTACCTACAATAATTCCAAAGGTAGTATCAGATACGGATTCAATTTCTGGAACAAAATCTTCTGCAATTTGCTTGTACGAGGATATCTCATCAGTATAGTACTGGATTAAATTTTCAATAAACTCTTTAGTTTCCTTTGAAATCACCATCGTTCTACCTAAATGCGACTAGTTTATTTAATTACATACCAAATTTTGTTTGACGATGTGGAAGCTTGAATTAGATGAAAATTATTTTCGAATTTTTGATTCTAATAAACAAATTGCAGGTTATTTTGATCCTGATTATGGCGAAATCCATCCTCCAGAAAAAGAAACCGAATTAATTGAACAGATGCACAAAAATCGAGAAAAAGTAAACGGCGGCTTGATAATGGTTCCAATGTTAAAGTTTGGAATATTTGATTCTGACTATGAATCTGATATTGCAGGTTTACAAAAGCAAATAGATTTGGTGAATGATCGACTTTTTAAGTGGAAAGAATTCCTTTCTGAAACAAATAACCATGCCCATTCAATTAGAATCTCTCACACTGATCAAGATATGCTAAGTATTACAATACCTTTCAAATTTTCAAAACCTACTCCTTTAGATAAAAATGAAATTCTAAATGAAATCAAATCTATCTTAGATTTAATGCACAAACGAGATTTGGTATAGATCTGCTTGCATATCTTGTCAAGATTACATATGTAGAAACAGAACCAGCTAATAATAACAAAGAACCAAAAGGAAACTCTGGAACTGGCGCAAATTCTTCCGATTCCGCCACTAGTGCATAATCAACTATCATGTTAGTTTGTGTTTTTTCTGTCACTGGAATTAAAAAGAAAACCTCATCATTTGATTTAAGATAATCAGGCTTAGCCAATGATTTTGATACCGCGGCAACATTTCCATCTTTATCATATAATGTAGCAATAATTGCAATTGTATTTGCTGTAATATCGCCTCTATTTGCAACGATTCCAGTAATCACCAAGTTGTTAAAATTATCTTGTGAAATCTTGGATGAAGTAATGTCCATCACTTGACTTTTAGGCTCTGTCACTTTGTAATCGATTTCAATGGAATAACTATCCACCAATTTTGCTTTTTGACCCAAAATTACTAGGTCAAAAGGGGCCTTCATGCCAGGCATTAATGTGTTAATCATAGGACTTGTAGTCATCGTATCAATTACTTCATTTTCAGAAAACAACGTCACATGAATATCAATCTGATTCAACGGCATATCAAAATGATTTTGAATTTCTCCAACAACATGTAATGCACCATCACTACCAAGATATTGCTGATCATTTTGGATTGAAACATCTGCCCATGCATTAGAAAAACCAAACAATATTGGGACAACCAAAAAAAGATATTTTTTCAATAATTAACTTTGTGTTTATTTTACTTAAAGAAGTTATGGGTTGATTCCTTGTTGTGCCGCTTTGTATTTTCCTAAAGCAGCGATTTCATATTCAAAAGATTCCTGAAAAAGTGAGTCGGAATGAATCTTGAATGACTCGTCCCCAGTTTTGATCCATTTTATGTATTGCCTATTGCTTTCAATTTGCGTTTCAGTTGATAATTTGAAAAGATCAACCGATGCAATAAAGGACTCTGGGGATGTTAATTCATCATATTTTGGCAAAAGTGTTTCTAATTCTAGAACATTTTTTTGAGAAAATCCTAATAACTGCTCTTTGGTCAAATCTCCTTCTTGCCACTGAATTGTTTTTGATTCAAAATCATTTTGTAATTTTTTCACTTCATCTTGAATCTGTTGTAATTCATTTCCAAAATTGAACCCTTTGACCTTTGTCTGATCTTCAGAGTAATTATAGGAAATGATAGCAACTAAAATAACTGTTGCAATTACTGCTAACGTAATATTTTGCTTCTTTCTTTTTTTCAAAACTAATCTATGTATTTTCCTTCGGCATCAGTTTTTAGCTCTATCTTCATAACAGATCCACTGATAAATGAATCATTTCTAATTGTCCTAATTCTTGCCACATCAAGATGGTAAGGCCAAATCTCTACAACAATTTCTCCAATTTTGACATTTTCTGGAGCATCTGTAAGTACAATGTCTTCTTTTTTTACCCCATAATCTTGAAGTTTTTTTACACTATGTTCGACCAGAGGCTCAGGATATTTGTGATTGATTGCCCAAACCGTACCTTCATACTCAATTTTTTCCATTTTGAATCAACTTTGATATTCTTGTATAACAATCATTCGGGGTTGACAACATTTAACGTCATTGTGCTTACAACCCTGGCCAATTTCCGAATCTTTGAAGAAACTGTTTTTTCGAAATCCTTTTGCGAATTGGCATGAATTTCCGCAATTACATCATACGCACCAAAAGTAAGATACGCATTTTTTATTTGAGGAATCTGCCTGAGCTCTTCAACAACATACTCTTCTGCCCCAAGATCACAATTCAATAAAACATATCCAATATGCATTACTTTATCTTACATCATTTTATTGAAACTAGTCTTTAAATCTTAAAATTAATTGGAATTACCATCTACTACGTAATCCGTAGTATTGTTTTCCGCCACTCTGCTTAGTAAATCGTTTCTTTTTTCCAAAATCTCTCCTTCCATCTCTGGCATCTATTTTAGTAGATCCTTTGTCATCGCTACTGAATGAAGCTGAATCTTTTCTACCATATGAGCGTCCACCACTTTGTCCACCATATGAGCGTCCACCACTTTGTCCACCATATGAG
>SDBU01001491.1_pt1 | contig 33297 bp, 49 predicted proteins | sample 2277071 | NCBI WGS metagenome assembly SDBU01 (sample SAMN10397929, study PRJNA504765) | marine sediment metagenome | isolation source: marine sediment core GS08_GC12, 126 cmbsf | place: Arctic Ocean: Gakkel Ridge, Loki's castle | collected 2008 | reverse complement strand
CATATAGTCCGTCCGTCTTGCTGGTCAACGTAAACCGCCATGAAGATCCGAGACCGAATCAAGGAACTCCGCCGGGTGAAGGCCAGCGAATTGCGGCCCTCGCCGAACAACTGGCGGACGCATCCCCAGGCCCAACAGGACGCCCTGCGTGGAAGGACATGGGGTTGGAACCGAGGTTGACGAACGAAACCACCTGAGCGGGTAGCATGTGCCCAGTACCGCAGAACTCCGAACAGCCGAGCGGAAACTCACCAACGACCTCCGCAAGCTCCGCACAGCGATGGGCAAGGTCGGTGCGTCGTCTGAACGAGAGCGCGATACGGAGCGCAAACGCGAGGATCGGGCCGTCGGCAAGGACGTTCTTATCCCGGACCTCCCCGCGAAAAACAGGGCACGGCGGAAGCGGTATGAGAAGAATGACGCCGCTTGGCTCCGTTACTATTTCGGGCCGAAGTCGAATTGTGAAGAGCCTTTCTGGTATGCGTTCACGCCGCAGCAGCGGGAAATGATCGCGATGATTGGCCACACCGCCAGGTGGGGCGACGAGCAGGCCATGGCGGCGTCACGCGGCGAGGGGAAAACTACCTTGTTTGAGCGACTTTCTACCAAGTACGTGCTTGAGGGCCTGGTCAACTTTATCGTTCTGATGGCCGCGACGGGCTCCCTGGCGGCCGACTCGCTGGAATCAATTCGCAACGCGATCGAAACCAACGACTTCCTCTTGGCCGATTATCCCGAGGTCTGTGCCCCGGTCCGGGCTCTTGAAAATACCCCAAACCGAGCCCACTACCAGACGGTCAGTGGTAATCGGTTCGACAACGGCGAGCCGTTCAAGCGAGTGTCGACGCGGTTCTCTTGGTGTGGCCAGTCTATCGTGTTGCCGAATGTGCCGGGGTCGCCCGCGGCCGGCGGGATTATCGCAACCAAGGGCCTCGACGCGGCGATCCGCGGCATGAAGCGGATGGGCCGACGGCCAGACCTGATCGGGATAGACGACCCCGACACGGAAGACACCGCCCGGTCCGAGGAGCAATCGGAGAAGATCGAAAAGCGGATCGACCGGGCTCTTGCCGGGATGGGCGGTCAGCAGCGTGGTGTGGGCCGGGTGATGCTCACGACCGTGCAGACGCGAATTAGCGTCTCGCACAAGTTCACCGATCCACAGCAAAAGCCCACCTGGAAGGGGAAGCGGTTCCGCTTCCTTATCAAGCCGCCCGAACGGCTGGATCTTTGGGACGAATACATCCAACTCCGCCAGTCCGGCATGGCGTCGGGCAACGATCCATTCGGCCGTGTGGCCCACAAATACTATCGTAAAAACCGCAAGGCCATGGACGCCGGCGCTGAGGTCGCCAACCGGCATCGCTTCAAGCCGGACAGGCTGCCCGACGGCTCGCAAGCTGAGATCTCCGCATTGCAGCGGTACTACAACGAGATTGCCCGGCTCGGGGAAGAGGCGGTCAACACCGAGTACAACAACGACCCGCCGGAGGAAACCGGCCCGATCGACTCCGGCATATCGGCCTATCGCGTCCAACGGCAGGTGAGCGGCTATCCGCGGCGTGTGGTGCCGCCGGACGTGGCGTGTATCGTGCAGGGTATCGACGTGGGCAAGTTCGCCTGCCACTGGGTCGTGAAGGCATTTCGAGCGGACGCCTCGTCCTTTGTCGTGGCTTACGGCGTGCAAGAGGTGTTGGGCACCATTCGGGGCTCTGACGAAGCTCTCGACAAACACATCCTCCGGGCGTTGTATGCCCGTCGCGAAACGGTGGTGACTGAACCTTACGCGACGGCTGATGGTGAGGTTGTGGAGATTCAGAAGAGCCTCGTGGACGCCAGCTACCGCACCGACGCGGTCTATCATTTCTGTCGGGAGGCGGGTATCGGCTACCAGCCGGCGATGGGCTTTGGTAAGTCCAACGGTTGTGTGAAAACCAACTTTAGTGCCCCGGTGCGGGTCACCAACGACAGACGGCCGGGCGACGGGTGGTTCTTGTCGTTGCGGCCCCAGGGCGTCTGGCTGGTCTGTATGGACGCCGATAGGTGGAAGGGCTGGGAGCATGATCGCTGGATGACACCGGCTGACCAGCCGGGGACGTGTCTGCTGTTCGGCGAGCGTGGAATCGGCGACCGGCTCAGCGAAGACCAGAAGGGGCATTTCTCATTTTCCAAGCACATCACGGCGGAAGTCGAGAGTGAGGTCCCTGTCAAGGACAAGGGTATGGTCCGTAAGTGGCGGGTCAAGAGCGATACCAACCACTACCTCGATGCGTCCTACATGGCGGACGTGGCGGCCAACATGTGCGGCATCACGCTGTTGCGGAAATCAAAGCTTACGGGCGGCGCACGGAAGACCGCTGCTGAACTGCTGGCAATGGCGAAGGCAGGATAATGGAACCGGAAGAGCGACCGACCGCCGCCGAGTTACTGGGTAAGGCCCAAGGGCTGGAGTGCCGGAAGTGCGGCAGCAAGAAGTTGTGGGTTGTGTGGACCCGGCGAGCGACGGGTGGACGGATCATGCGGAAACGCAAATGCAAAGACTGCGGACACCCTAAGGTAACTTTTGAACACGAAGCCGGCACCGGGTCGGGAGGATGAAACACAATACGACACATCGCGGCGCTCCGCTATGCCCCGCTACGCAGCGCCCCGCCACGCAACGCAACGCAACGATTTTTTACTTCACCACCACTACAGGAGATTAAGTTATGGCTTCGGTTGTCCAAGGCCCGCCGGCACCGCCGGTCCCGGGCCAGCCCCATCCCGACGTGAAAATCGTCGAGGCGATTCTTTCTGAAGTCCCGCCCGGGGGTACTATCGCGTACACCGAGATCGGCAAGGCCATCGGTGTCGCCGATCTTCAGATCATTCAGCGCCGCGAGCGCACGGCACGCAATCGGCTGCTGTATCAAGGCGTGCATTTCGAGGCAGTGCCCGGTGTCGGGCTGACTCGCTTGACGTCTTTGCAGACACTCGCTCGGCATCAAGGGCGAGAACGCCGTGGGATGTCACGCAAAGCCCGCAAGGCTGGCCGCGCATTGGGCACTGTGAAGGTCGAAGAGTTACAGCCCGACGAACGGCTCGGCTACTATGTCGAGCGAACCTTAACCAACGTGGTCTACCAGGCCACACAAGCCACCTCCGCCAAGAAGATGCTGGTGGCCGTCAAGGCAAATGAAGCCTATTTGCCAATGGCAAAGGCATTGGAGGTGTTGAGCAACGGAGACAAGTGACAGCGCTGCGCCGCGCGTCGCGTCGCAGCGCTGCGCAATGCCTCGCCTTGCTACGCAACGATTTCATTTCACCCAAAGGAAACCGAAAATGAGAAATGCCGTTATCAAGATCAAAGGGCTGACCCCCTACTCGCAATCCAGGGCCTTGCAATCCGAAAAGACCCGGGAAGAAACGCACGAAGATTTCGACAAGCGAATCTGGCCGGAGCGGATGCACGTAACAGAAGACGGGGAGGTCTTTATCCCCGCCACTGCCATTACGCAAGGAATGGCGGCAGCCGCCAGCTACCTTGGAAAAGGTGGCAACCTCAAGAAAAAAGGCAACGCCACGTGGGCGCAAAACTTTACCTGCGGTCTGGCGATTGCGCAGGGCCCGCGGCTTGGGGTTCAAGCGAAGGACGTTCGCCCCGAGTTGGTCTATTGCCACGTCAATGGTCAACGCGGAAGCGGTGCTCGCGTGTGGCGGAGATATCCGATTATCGACGAATGGAGCACGACGTTCACGATTCACATCCTGGACGACAGTATTCCGGACGCGATATTCCGGCAGGTGCTGGAAGCGTTCGGGCTGTTCGTCGGCATCGGCCGCTATCGTCCTTTGAACGGCGGATACCTTGGCCGGTTTACGATTGAGGATCTGGCTATCCGGGCGGCGTGAAAATAGACGGCAGCGCCACGCACTGCTGCGCAACGCTTCGCAATGCGTCGATTTGCGACGCACCGCCACTCAACGCAACGATGGAATCATAACTACAGACCGGCGCCGTGCCTCGCTCCGCAGCGCTGCGCATCGCATCGCTTCGCCCCGCTCCGCCACGCAACGATTACTTTACAAACCCCCCGCTCCAGTACGGCCCAAGCGCTAGATGCGTAACTATTTTCCCCAAAGCACCGTTCTCACCTTGACCCCCAGGACACTGCGCCCAAAATGCGGATAGACAACCGAACCGGGCTGACCGGCGACTGATCCTCGCCGGCGATCCAACAACCAAGGTCATACGGGACCGTATTCCCGTGTGGCCTTTTTTGTTGCGCCCACCCGAACGCGAGTCAAAGCAGTGTCCGTAACCACCATCGCAGACAAGATCGAAGAGAACGCCAAGAGCCCCGCGCGGGTGACGGTGAGCGATACCACCGTCGAGGGCCAGAGCATTCCCGATCAGATCCTCGCCGAGCAACACTTGGCGGCAAAATCCGCCATCGCGAAGAACCACCTCGGTCTGACATTTCGTCAGTTCACCCCGGGGGGCTGTGGCTGATGGGTTTCTTCTCCAGGTTATTCCGGCAGCCCCGAGTCATCACCGCCGAGCCCCCGGACCGCCAGGTGCGCGGCGGCTACGACGCGGCCCGCGGCGGCAACGAGACGGTGAATCTCTGGCGGCTCGCCAGTTCGCTCGACGCCGATGCTTGCAACTCATTGGGCGTGCGGAGAAAGCTGCGGAACAACTCCCGAGAAGAGCAATCGAACAACGGCTATTGCGCCGGGATCGTGTCGACGCAAAGCAACTACGTGATCGGCACCGGCCCGAAGCTGCGACTTCTCACGCGGAGCACGCCGTTCAACCAGATGGTCGAGGCGAGGTGGGCGGCGTGGTGCAAGGCCACACACTTCGCTTTGAAGCTGCGCACGATGTGCAGCGCGAAGACCGGCGACGGCGAGGGGGTCGGCATCCTCTTCGACAATCCGAACGCTACCGACCCGGTCAGCCTCGACCTCCGCCTGGTGGAGTGTGACCAGTTGACCGCCCCGGTGATGCGAACAAATGACGCGAACTATATCGACGGTGTCCACTTCGACGAATTCGGCAACCCGACCGATTACGACATTTTGAAACGGCACCCCGGCTCAACGTGGTACGCGGCGATCGTCAGGCCGGAATACGACACGGTGCCGGCCAAGTTTGTGCTGCACTGGTTTGCGCGGAAGCGTGCTGGGCAGCATCGTGGTGTTCCCGACCTGGCCCCGAGCCTGAGTCTCTTTGGCACCAGCCGACGCTATCGCGAGGCGGTTGTGGCGGCTGCGGAAACGGCGGCTGACTTCGCGGCCATCATGGAGATGGGATCGGCTGGCATAAGCGACGATTTGGTTGCGCCATTCACATCGATTCCTATTGAAAAACGGATGCTGATGATGTCCCCAGCTGGGGCCACGGCCAGGCAAATGAAGGCCGAGCAGCCGGCGACGACATATGAGTCGTTCAATCGGGGGATGATTTCCGAAGAGGCTCGACCGCTGAACATGCCGTACAACATCGCGGCGTGCGACTCTTCCCGCTACACCTTCAGCGGCGGCCAGCTTGACCACTTGACCTATTTCGTGTCGGTCGGAGTCGAGCGGCAAGACTGTGGTTTCATGGTGCTCGACAAGACGTTTCCGATGTGGTTCGAGCAAGCCGCGCACATCTACGGCTGGCACGTTGACGCTACGCCCGCGCCCAAGCACACCTGGGGCTGGAATAAAAAGCCGCAGAACGATCCCGTTAAGACGGCCAACGCCCGCAAGATATCCGTTGGGTTCGGTGGAACGCTGCTCTCGGACATCTACGACGAAGACGGTGAAGACTACGACGACAAGATCGAGCGGATGGCCGACGGTTACGGCGTGACCGTGGAAGAAATGAAGGCCGCGCTCTTTGAGGCCACCTTCAAGAGGTCCCCCGCCGCACCTGGGCAAGGCGAGTCCGGCAAGCAACCCACCGAGGCCAGCGCAAACGGCAACGGCCACGCAAACCGCTTCGCGGGGGCCAGCGCATGAGCAAACAAAGCGATCGGCGGCGCAAGGCCAAGATTCGCGCGGCAGCCGAGTCGGGCAAGATGATCCGTTTCGACGCCGGCAGTGTCGACTGGATCAAGGCGGCTGAGGGCGACGGTGAAACATCGTCCAAGAAGTTCACGATGACCGCCTACACGGGCGGCGCGATGCGGGTGAATTATTACTACGACCCCGTCGTAATCGAACTGACTGGGCTGACCGCCAAGGCGCCGCTGCCGATCCTGCTGGACCACGATGAAGAGAAAATCGTCGGGCACGCGGACACGGTCGACGTGGGGGCCTCGACGCTAAAGCTCGCCGGCATTGTGTCGGGTGCAAATGAACCGGCCAGACAAGTCACGGAAAGTGCCGCCCTCGGCTTCCCCTGGAAGGCGTCCGTCGGCGCCCGTCCCGACAAGATGGAGTTCATCGGCGAGGGCGTTGAAACCACCGTGAACGGAAAGACATTCAAGGGGCCGCTCTACGTGGCCCGCAAGTCTACTCTTGGCGAAGTCAGTTTCGTACCGATCGCCGCTGACAACAAAACATCAGTCAAAGTTGCGGCCCGCGCCGCTCAAAGAAAGGAAGATAACATGGACTTTCACGAATGGATCAAGGCTCTTGGTTTCGACCCGGAGACAGTGACCGACGCACAGACTGCAAAGCTGGAAGCCAAGTTCGAGGCCGAGATCAAGGCCAATATCAAGGCCAAAGCGAAGGATGCCTCCGGCGACGGCAAGGTCGAGGACAAGGTTCTCACCGCCAGTGCGCCGACGTTCGACCCGACGGCCGTTTGTCTCACTTACGAAAAGCACATCGCGACCGTGCAGGCCAAAGCAGCGACCTACACCGGCAAGATCGACGCGGACAAGCTTGTCAAGATCCAGGCCACGGCCGGGACCAAAGCCGTCGAGTTGAAGGCGCAAGCCCTCAATGAGGAAAAGCCCGCGACCTGGCTCGAAGTCGAACTCATTAAGGCCCAGTCCGCGGCGGAAGTCGAACTCATTCGAGCTGAGCGTCCGAAGGGTCCGGCCATCCACGGCAGTACCCGCGATCAGACTCCGGAGGTCCTTGAAGCGGCCTTCTGTCGCACGCTGGGACTGCCGGACATCGAAAAGCAATTCAAGCCCGAGGTGCTCGAAGCATCGGACAAGATCCGCGGATTTGGCATCCAGGAGCTATTGCTCCGCGGTGCTGCTGAAGGGGGTTACAGGGGGCGGCAGCACGTCAAGCAAAACAACGTCCGGGAGATCCTCCAGGCGGCGTTTTCGGTCCACAGCGTCACCACGATGCTGACCCAGCTTGGCCACAAGGTGCTGCTGAGTGGGTTCTACGCAATGCCGCAAACGTGGCGAGAGGTTGCCGTGCCCAGCACGGTGTCTGACTTCAAGCAGGTGACTGCGTTCCGTTTGACCACCAGCCTCGAATACGAGGAGCTGTCACCGGCCGGCGAAATCGCACACGGCACGCTGGGGCAAGAAAGCTATACCAGGCAGGCCAAGACCTACGCCAAGATGCTGACCCTGACGCGCCCCGACATTATCAACGATGACCTCGGTGCGTTCAACGACGTTCGCCGTCGGCTCGGGATTGGCTGTGCCCTGAAGGTGCTCAAGGAATTCTGGACCGTGTGGCTTGCGGCTGCAAACGCTGGAACATTCTGGACGGGGGCCCGGGCCAACCTCATTACCTCGTCCGCATTCGCCGACGCGGGGATTGCAACCGGCGTCAAAGCGTTCCGGACTCTTCGCGGCCCCGACGGGAACATGATGAACTTGAACCCCACAAAGGTTCTGGTGCCACCCGAGCTGGAACCGACCGCGTTGAAGTATCACAAGAGCGCCGAACTCCGCGACACCACGGCCAGCACCAAGTTGGCGGTCGCGAACATTTACCAAAACCGTTTCAAGCCGGTCGTTGTGCCCGAGTTGAGCACGGCGGCCTACACGGGTTACTCGGCGACCAACTGGTGGATGCTCTGCGATCCGGCGATCCTCGCGTCGGCCTCCGTCTGCTTCCTCGACGGTGTCGAGACGCCGGTCATCGAATCGGCGGCGGCGGACTTCGACACCTTGGGAATCCAGCTTCGCGGCTACCACGACTTTGGCGTGCAGATGACCGAGTACCTCGCGTCTGTCGAAGCGCAGGCGTAACCAAGGCAACCACACGCAAATCAAAACCAAAACCTCGATTTTTGAAAGGTCAATACCATGGCACAAACACCATGCCTTCTACACAAAACCGGCGACTATGCAGACTACACGCCCGGATCGGGCGTACTAGCCGGTGCGGTTGTTGTCGTCGGAACCCTTCCCTTGATTGCCCCGGTGGCGATCGCCGCCAACGTCAAGGGCGTGCTTGCCCTGAACGGCATTTTCAAGGTGCCGCAAAAGGCCGAAATCATCACGGCCGGCGATGCCGTCTACTGGGACGCCTCCGGCAACCCTTACGGCGGGACTGCCAGCAGTGGTGCCGCGACGGGCGCCACGGCCAGCGTCTACATCATGGGTGTTGCCGTCTTGACCACGACGGCAACCGACACGTATGTCTACGTGTCTCTCCATTCCGCAAAGCGAACCGCCACGATCGGCGGAGCCGTGACGGCCAGCGACATCGAGGCGGAAGATGCCACGCTCAACATTAACGGCCTTGATGCCGCTCAGGGCGGCACCGTTCCGATTGCAGGCGGGACCAGCGGAACGTCCGGGAATGCCGGCGGTGCGGCATCCATAGCTGGTGGCGTGCCGGGTGTGACCGGCGCCGGCGGCGCAGCCTCGGTTACCGGCGGCGTGGGAGGCACGACGTCCGGCACGGGTGGCGCGGCATCCTTGACTGGCGGAGCGGCGACATCGGCGGCCAGCAACGCTATCGGCGGAGCTGCTGCCGTGACTGGCGGCATCGGCAAAGGAAACCTGGCCGGTGGTGCCGGAAGCCTTATCGGCGGCGTCGGCGGCGCAACGGGTGCCGGTGGTGCCATTGCCGTCACGGGCGGAACCGGTGGGTCGGGCTCGGGCACGGGCGGTGCAGTGGCCATTGCCGGTGGTGCCGGATCGGCTGGCGATGCCGACGGCGGTGCCGTGACTATCCTCGCCGGCAACGCCAATGGCTCGGGAACCGACGGAACCATGGGAATCGGCACGAGCAACACCTCGGCCATCACGATCGGAGCCACGAGCATCGCCACAAGCCTTCCTGGACCACTTACCCCCGGCATCGGGGCGTCGACAGCGGCTGCCGGCACCACTACCGCCGATGACGGCAACTTGCCTGCCGCTACCGCCATGATCTACCCGACCACGGCTGCGGACGATACGACGGGCGTCGGCATTCACGCCGACGACAAAGTGACCGGCCGGATGCTGTTCATCGGCAACGGTGTCAGCAACAAGATTCTCAAAGTTTATCCGCCGTCGGGCGGCACCATCAACGGCGCTAACGCGGATGCGGCATTCAGTTCCGTGACCGGCAAGGGCGTGCTGATCGCGTGCCTGAGCAGCGGAAGCAACACCTGGCTTGCGATGTAGGCCCCAACGAAGCGAAGTGACACGTAATGCTTTCCGACCGCGAACACATCGGCAACCTGTACGTCGAACACCAACGACTGCTCGACGAGTACCGCAATCTCCTCGGACTCGTCGAGCAGGTCAGCGTGGGCAACGTCAAACCGGAACAGGTTGCCGTCGACGCGGACAACCTTAGCTGGTCGTTGAAACCGATCAGCGAAGATGCCGCAGAGGCCGAGGCAAGTCCGTGCCCAACATGATCGCAGAGGGTGTCGGCTGGTTGACGGAACAACTGCAACAGAGTGCCTCCGACCGGGCGCTCTACCGGCGGGGGACGTCGGTTGTGACCGTGCATTTCACCCGGGGCCAGACCGAGTATTCGACGTTTGACGACGACGGGGACGTGGTCACCAAGTTTACGGACGCGACTTTCATTTGTCCCCGGGCGGCCCTGGTCCTCAATGGGACGATTGTCGAGCCCGTGGCCGGCGACCGGATCAAACTGAAGGACGGCAGCCGGACCTTGACATACGAGGTGATGCCGCACGGCGACAAAAGGTGTTTCAGCCTGGACGCGAGCCAACAGAAGCTCAGCATCCTCGCGAAACTGGTTATCAAGCAATAGGCGGAACGAATGGCAACGGACGCGGCAGTCGAGATTTGCGAGGCGGTGAAGGATCTCCTGAACACGTGGCAGGAAGCCGATGATTTTACTCCGCACAAGTTTACGGCAGCCCGCGCGTACAATCTGGCCCCCGAGCTTCAGGACGACGGCGTGACGCACGTCGATGTGGCGGTGCGAGAGGAAGATGGCGAGGTGGCCAGCCGGGGCGAAACGGAGGAAGAGATCGCTATTGATATTGTGGTGCGGCGGAAGTGCGACGTAGACGACCTTGACGTACTCGATCCACTGATGGGCTTGCTAAAGCAGTTCAAGGACAAGCTCGTGGCAACGCGGGTTACCACTGACAACTACGGCGATGCGTGGTGTCATGGGTGGGAGCGGTCGCCGGCGTATTTCCAGAATCACATACGGGACTTTCGGCAGTTCACCGGACCGCTGACCTTGCGATTTAGCATAGCGTTGGATTTGCCATGATCGGTTTTCGGGTCAAGATCGTCGACAAGAGCAAGGAAGCAGAGAGGGCGATCGCGCGTGCTTTGGCACATCCCCTCAACCGCCTCGCGTATGACATCCGCTTGGCTGCAATCCGGCTGTTTAAGACACGCAAGGGATCTTCGCCCGCTGGGCAACCGCCGCACACTCGCAAGGGCCGAAGGCTTCCGAAGGCCATCCTCTACGCGGTTGACAAAGACAAGCTCAGTGCGATTGTCGGCCCGGTCCACAGTCGTGTCGGCATCGTCGGCGAGGCGCATGAATTCGGCACAACGTACATGGGGGCCAAGTACCCCGAGCGGGCCTTCATGGGTCCGGCACTGGCGGAAAACATCGATCGGATGCCGTCGTACTGGCTGCACTCGGTTGGCAATTGATAACGAAAGGACGGAATCATGGCTGTTCGCAAAATGGGTTTCGAAGGCTTGATCTACGCCAACGCGGCAGACGGATCGGCGGCGACCACGCAACTGTTATACACGCGCGACATGTCGATCAGTGTCGACCCCGAGTTCGGCGAGACTACTGTTCGGGGAGACGGTTCTGCGCCGCCGATCAACACCAAGCGAGTTACGGCTTTCGAGTGGTCGGCCGACTTCAACATGATCGAGAAGTCCGACGATTCAAGCGTGGAACTGCTCAAGGTGGCCGCTGCCGCCGGCACCGCCGTTGCATTCCGCATGAAGGATTACAGCGGCGGCAAGGGCTTCGACGGCGACGTTGTCCTGTCGTGCAAGCAAGGCAAGCCGCTCAAGGGCGAACAGACGACGGACTTCACGGCCGTGCCGTCGATTGATGCCGACACGCCGCGAACGCCGGTGCTGTACACGTAACGCAAAGTACGACGCCAAAACAAACCGTTTGAAAGGATACGATCATGCCCACCGGGACTCTCAACATTACCGCCAACATCGGCGGCAACTCGTTTATCAGTTCGGTGAAAAAAACGGCCGACCATCCCAACCCGTACATTGTCCCCCTTCCCGTTGGCACGCTCGAAGCATCCTACGCGCAGACGGACGTTGATACCTGCGTGGTAACACTCACCGCCGAACACGGGCTTTCGAGCGGCGTCTACGATGCCTTCTGGACGGAAGATGGCGTCAAGAAGATCGCCGTCGGTTGCACCGGTACCCTGTCGACTAACGACATGACGTTGGACGTGCCACTCAGTCAGGACAACTTCCCCGTTGCCGACCCCGGCGACATGGTGATTTGCGAGCAGGTCATTATCAACACGACCATCGACGGCGATGCGGTGAAAATGTATGCCATCAGCCCGGTCTTCGCCGATCAGACCGAAACATCGGATTGCAGCATCGATTTCCACGACGTCAGTCACAACCAGATCACGACAATTCGCATCACGGCCAATGAAGCGGACACCTGGTGGGTGGATGGCGGAGCGGCCAACCCGATGACCGGCGCCCCGATCACTCATTGCCACGCCAGCAACCAGAGCACGGCGCAGGCCGCCACGCTGAAGATCCTCGTCTTGGAAGACTCCACCCCGTAATGAGTTGAGAGTCGAGGGTAATGAGCACAAAGCGCGAAAACGACGTGAGGCTTCTGCGGATGGAGATTGCGTTACATCGTCAGGCCAGAGGGTTGGAATTCCGACTCGACCGCGACGGACAAGTGCGGATCGGACAGGGTAATGACCTGCGACCGTTGCGGGAAGTATATAGAGGAAACAATGCCGAAATTCACCGACGAAAAGGGCCGTGATTGGGTAGTGCGGGTTGACGTGAGGGCGATCAAGCACGTGCGTGCTGCCCTTGAGATCGACCTCGGCAGCCTCGGCAAGGTGGCCGAAAACCTTATCCAATTCGCCGACGATCCGGTCTTGCTGTGCAACGTGCTCTACGTGCTTTGTGAAGAGCAAGCCGAAAAGCTCAGCATCACCGACGAAGACTTCGGGCGATTGCTGGCGGGCGACGTGATTCTCGATGCAACGATGGCTCTGGAGGATGCCATCACGGATTTTTTCCCACAGCAGAAGAGATCGCTCTTGCAACGCCTGCGAAAGAAAGTGGACCGGGTGCAGGCGAGGGGGATGGATCTGGTGGCGGAGAGACTGGACGCCCCGGAGTTGGAGGAGAAGATCCTGGCGAAGATGAAAGCGAGGATGGATCAGGCGATGAGCTTGACGCCGTCCAGTTCTGCTACGACCTCGCCGGACAAGCCGGAGGCATCGACCCCGCCCGACTGACGATGCGGGAATTGTGGTGGATGGCCCGAGGGGCATGGCAGCAGACGGCCAGGCTGGCGTCGATCATGGCCGTGCCGGAAGAGGGCGAATCGTTTGTCCCGGCCGACTTCAATCCGTTTACGGTGGGGCACAAGTCGCAAGGCAAGTCTAACCTGGCGCCGTATGACGCTCAGTACCTCCAGCAGCTTCAGGATGCAATGTAATGGCCGGTCGACGCGACATCCAGGCGGGGCGGGCTTACGTAGAAACCTACGTGCGCAATGCCAAGCTCCGTCGCGGGTTGCGCATGGCAACACAACACCTGCGAAACTTCGGTGATGCTGCGCGAATGATCGGCCTGCGAATGCTCATGATGAGCGCCGCCATGACGGCGCCATTTGCCCTGGCGGGTAAAATCTTCATGGGTTTCTCCGATCAGATGCTGATGCTCAAAGGGCTAGTGCGAGGCACGGCAGAGGAATACGAGCACCTGTATGGGGTCATCAAGAAGCTGGGGCGCACACGTCCATTCATGGCATCGGAGATTGCCGCCACCGCGGTGCAACTTGGCCGGGCCAATTTTGACGCCCCGGAAATCGAAGCCTCACTCGACCCGATCATCGACTTGGCCAGGGCAACCGGCACGTTGTTGCCGAGAGCGACCGAGATTGCGGCGAACACGCTACGGGCATTCAAGCGTCCGGCCACCGAGATGCGTCACGTGGTCGACATACTAACCGCGGCGGCCAACGGCTCGGCACAGACTTTAGACGAGCTGGGCGAGTCGATGGTATATATCGGCCAAGTCGCCCCTGAGGCCGATCAGTCCCTAAAAGACACGGCTACGGCAGCGGCCGTGCTTGCCACACTCGGCCTAAAGAGCTCCATGGCTGGCACAGGCTACCGCCGAATGACCGCGGCGTTTGCTGAACCAAAGACCGCCGTGGCACTTAACAAGCTGGGCGTGGCTATTGAGCACGTCGTGGACGGGACACGCAAAATGCGGCCCATGATCGATATCTTCACCGATCTCGGTAAAGCCACCGCTGATTTGTCATCTTTGGAGCGGCTGCAACTATTCCGCGACCTCTTCGATCTACGGGCCATGGGGGCGGGCCTCAAGCTCACCCATGCCCAAGCGGACATATTCGATCGGCTGATGGTGTCGATGAACAACGTCGACGGCACGTCGCGCAAGATGTCCGACACGATGGAGTCCGGGTTGGGTGGCGTTTGGCGAGTGCTCCGAGCTGGGGCGGAGGGTTTGGCGATTGCGGTTGGGGAGGATCTTGGAGAAGAAATGGAGGATCTTGGCAAGATAATTACTGTTGTTACTTCAGGAATGACGGAGTGGGTCGAAGAAAACGATAAGGCCCTTCTCTCAGTGATAAAAGTTGCGGCGGGCATCGGCCTCTTGGGCGGCGTGCTGTTCGCGGTTGGGACCGCGGCAAGTGTTGCCGCAATCGGCATCATGGTCTTTACTACACTTTGGGGCGGAGTAGCGGCCATCTTTTCTGTGGCCGCAGGGCTGATCGGTGCCCTTCTCTCTCCGATCGGCCTGGTTGTCGCGGCAATTGTTGGACTGGCGGCCCACTTTCTCCAAAAAAGCGGTGTGATAACCGACGCCCTCAACTCACTTAAGCGCGGGTTCGACACGCTCAAGGAAGACGCCCTGGCCGCGTTCGGTGGCATTTCTGACGCCATGGCCGCCGGGGAAATGCAACTCGCCATGGACATTCTGTGGGCTTATCTGAAGCTCGAATGGGAGCGCGGCATCAACTGGCTGACTGGAAGGTGGGAAGGTTTTCTGGAGAAATGGTCAGAGCTAACGAAGGACTTAGTCTCGCCCTTTCGCGATGCGGTTGGCGAAATGAAGACGATCTGGACGAGCCTGACTGACTCGATGAAGAAAGACAAGTCAGGGGGAATTCCCGGATTTGAAGATCGTCTGGAAGTCGTCGAAGCGATCGCTGGAATAGGGGGCGCACCGTTCGTATGGTTGGAGGGCCTGTCTGTAAAAGATTATTGGAAGTACCTCCAAGAAGACACAAGGCAAAAGAGAAGGGGCCAACGGAAAGGGCGTAAGCCGACTGCTCGCGAACAGGCGGCCCAACAGCGTGTCGACGATGCTGAGGCAGACTTGGCAGACCTTCTTGATAGGGCCAGGCGAAAGAAGATCGCGTATGTGCCTAAAGCCTCGGATAAGTCTGGAGGCGTACCCGTGCCTCCCACGGCAAAGGCAATCGGCGGTTCCGCCGTCGGCACCTTCTCGGCTGAGCAGTCCCGCTTATTCGGCGGTCGCGGCGTTCAGTCCCAGCAACTTACGGAGTTGAAGAAGATACAGCGATCCCAAAAGATACGCGAGCGCGTTGAGGCCCAACAGCTTGATGCGATCGAACGAATTGACTTAATGGCGACCGCCTAACATGGGAATCCAATTCAACGAACGACCGAAGAGCCGCAGCGCAATTTCCAACCCGGGGAGCACCATGCTCCTCTACTCGCTGAGCGGTATTTTCGATGACACGGAAGCCAAGGCATACGTTACGGCCGCCACGCCGACGATCTACAGCAATCTCTACCGGCAGAAGATTCACCTTAACAATGAAGGCGGCGGCTTGTGGGACGTGAGGGTGCCTTACGGTCCGATCGCCACGGGCAAGGGGGCGGAATCACAGGAGGGTGGGTCGCTCGCGTATGCCCTCTCGTTCGACACCACCGGTGGCACGGCTCACGTCACTCAGGCAAAGGAGCATATCAAAGATTACGCCAAGCCTGGGGTCGATGACGAGAATGCTCCGAACCACAAGGGAGCGATCAACGTCACCGAAAACGGCCCCGAGGGGACAGACATTGTCGTTGGCCAGTTTGCCTGGCGCGAACAGCACGAGATGCCGATCGCGAGGGTGAGTTTCGATTATGCGAACATCCTCAAAGCCATCACGGGAAGGGTCAACGTAAACCCGTTTCGCGGTTTCCCCATGGGAACAGTTCGCTTCGATGGTGCCGTGGGCGGCGCGTCTAGCAAAGATCCGACGCTTGCTGAACTCACTTTCCACTTTACCCAATCCGACCACTCGTTTGATGCGGTGCCCAACTTCAAGCCCGGCATTGCAAAGATGGGTTGGGAGTATTTGTGGATGGAATATGAGCGAGTCGAGGATACCGACTCTAGCACGATGGTTGGTACACCGCTGGCCGTCCACATCGAGGGCGTCGTAAGCGCTGCTGATTTTTCTCTGATGGGCATTGGCTCATGACCGATCCGTATGGAAAGATTGTCGCTGGCGAGCCGTATCCACGGTCGGCCATGGTCCGCAACGACTGGATGGACATGCTCCGCTGGTGGAAGCAACACCAGCGTACTGGCGGCGGGCCACTGAAGCAGGTTGTCCGCCAGACCGGCATCGTCTTTTGTAAGAACGTCTCCGGCGGTGACCTCACGCGCTTCGCCGCGCTGGCCGTTACGGACGTGTTCCCGGACCCGGGCGATAACGAGACCACTTTCAAGAACGGCCCGGTCCTCCACGGCAACACGCCCGATGCGTCGACCGAGCCGGGCAACTTTGTTGTGCTATTGGCCCCGGCGAAAGTCGACAAGATCGTACCGGCGTGCGCTTCCGGTGTTTGCGTTGCGAAGGTAGACATCAACGATGCGGACGATGTGACGTGTGGGGTGGGGACGTCGACGGTGTTGCAGAGCGGAAAGCAGGGCGCGCAGATCCTCTGGAAGGAAAGCGGGACCGGGCTGTTGTGGGCGGTGATTCGGATTGGCGGTCTGCCCGGTTACGACCGCTGTACTTGCCTGCTGAAAGGTGCGCTGGACAGCGGCGACTCAACAACCACGGTGGACAACGTGAAGATCATTCGCGGCACAAGCCCTCTCAGTGATCCGACCAGCACGTCGGAAGAGTTGACCGTCTACAACACGCACTCGTGGGACGGCGACGATAACGCCCTTGCCAGGATCGAGTGGAACGTCACCGAAGAGCGGTGGGAATTTTATCAGGTAACATGTCCCGCATAGCAAACACGCTTCGGAGACTTTTTCGGCCGCCGGTCTTGGCACCGGCGCGGGTTCCGTCGTTGGACCCATTGAGAAAAGTCTACCAGCAGACGGGGCTGTGGGTTCCGCAGCCGTTGCGGTTTGCAGGGTATCCGTGTGGGTGTGGTCTTCAGTGTGAACATTGCAGCAACGTGCCTGATAGTTGGGAAATCATCATTGCAGGGATGGCCGCGACGGTCCCCGAAGTATGTGCTAATTGCCCCGATTTAGACGACACGTACATAGTTTCAAATTTGACGCAGGTAAACGAATCTTACTGTGCTTGGATTTACACGTTGGACGCGCCATCGACTTGCGATTATGCAGCGGTAGAAGCGTGGTTAGTTTCTGGTGGCAGCCTCACCGTGAACCTTAAGGACGCAGGTGGATGGACCCACATCTGGACGAAAGCGTTTGGGGCCCCGCTTGATTGTTCTGATATAGACGGTACTGATATACCGTTTATTATAGACTGGAGCACTACAGAGTGCCTGGGGACGGGTGCAACTTGTACCGCAACAGCTCAATATGATTGACTGCCCCTTTGAACAACAACCTGACGGAACTTTCAAATGCCCGCAGTGCGGCTGGAGCTACCACAAGAAGGCGAGGCGGAATTGCCCGAAGGCACGCGAAGCCATGATAGCCGAGTTCGACCGGCTCATGGCGGCCGGCGACGAAGACGCGGCAGACGAGGTGGCGAACCGGCTGTTGTGCTGGGAGCGGTGCAAGGCGAGCAAGGGCAGGCAATGCGGGAAGGCTAAGGCCGCGGACAGTTGAGAAATCAGCATTTAACCAAACCAAAACATTGACCCACTATTACAGGAGAAAGTTATCATGGTAGAACCGACTAGATTTTCCGGTCCCGTCCATTTTCGTGATGACGTTGTGTTTGGAAAGTCAGCTGCGCTGCCCGCCGGCTCAATCACGGCCGCAATGATCGCCGCAGGTGCTGGCCTCCCGGCCGCGACGCTGGAACACCAGCACGCCGAGACGCTTGCCCAGCAGACCGATGAAACGGCCCGGGCGGAAAAGCGAATCATCTACAGCGCCTACGGCGCGACGGGCACGGTCGTCACCTTCGAGGCCGGCTGCGCGGTCCTCTGCACCTCCACCGCCACGATCGACGTGGACCTGCTCAAGAACGGCACGTCGATTCTCTCCAGTGCAATCAGCCTTGATTCGGCCGATACGGTCTACGGTCCGGTTACCGCATCGGTCAGCACAAGTGCATATGTCGACGGCGACGTGTTCGAGGTGGTGATTACACCGCACGGCCCCGACACTCCCGATTTCGAGTACGAGGAGCATTTCTTGCTTGACGCCGGCGACACGCTGCCGGCTCTGTGGGCCATCGACACGTCCTCGGCCAACTCGACCGAGGATTACGTGACCGACCAGCCCAATGGCGTCTACACGCTGACCCAAGAGGGCACAAGCGAGGCGCAGAACGCGCAGTTGTTCACGTCGAATAACCTTTGGATCGATCTGTTTGAGCGGCCGATCATCACATGGCGGGCCCGGCTGGACTTGACCGGCACCAACGCCCTCGGTTCCGCCGACCAGCGGGTTGTCCTCGGTGTCTGCTCGGATCACACCAACGCCGAGGACGCCCTTGACGACGTCGCCACGTCCGCGTGGTTCAGGATGGAGGGCACGTCGGCGAATGTCCTGGTCGAAACCGACGACGCCAGCACCAACGCCGATGATATCGACAGCGGTGTTGACCTGGTCGACAACACGTGGACGCACTTTAAGATCGACTTTTCCGATCTGTCAGCCGTGAAGTTCTACGTCGACGGTGTTTTGTCGACCGGGCAGACCATGGACATGAGCAACATCAGCAGTTCGACGATGGTCCAGCCAATCGCCTGCATCCAGCGGGACGCCGGGGCGGAAGCGGAGATCGTGTACCTGGACTCGTTCGACATCCGCAGCGGCGCGGCACTCGGCACGCTGGGCAAGGGCGTCTTTGCTACGCTTCATCGGCGGGAAGACGCGGCGTAAAGGCTTGAGAGCACTCAGTCCCCGGCAGCAGCGGTCCGATGGTGACGGTCCATTCGGTCGGCTGGCACGTCCAGGGCTCACAGTAGGGGCACGGCTCGGGCTCACTGACGGTGCATAGCTCAGGCGCCACGTCGCACGGCTCGGGCCTCTTGGGAAACGCGATCATCGTCAACCCTACTCCCGCGGTCTATTCCAGATCGCCAGCATGGCCGCCCGCTGATCGTTGGCGTTGGCCTGTAGTTCGTAGGTCTCATCCAACGTTTCTTTAATCTGCCCCAACAGGATGTAGGATCGATAGATGAACCAGGGCGTAAAGATGGCCAGCACGGCCAGGACGAGGCCGAGCAACAGCACGACAAGCAACAGCGTGCCTTCGATCATCGCCCCACCTCCCCGCTAGTGCCTCGATCGGTCCCCTTCTGCCCCGACAATAGCCTCCCGTCCCCCGCGCGTCAAGCTCCGGCCACCCCTCGTTTCTCCCCTGGTAGAACGCTCTGCCGGGGGCTTTCTTTGCGCGCCCCGACTCCAGGGCCGAAAAAGATTCCAGGTAGACACTTGGGGTTTTGCAACACCAACATGGCCAATAGTGGGGGGTTCCGGAGGTTTGATTCTCGCGAGGCTCATAACCTCGAGGTCGCAGGTTCGAATCCTGTCCCCGCCACTTGACGTAAGTATAGCCGAAATCTGGATTTAGGCTACCTGCCTATGGTCGGCAGTGCGGCCCGTAAGTCAGAGCAAAAAGGGGTAGAACACGGAAGCTGTATGTCCGACTTGAAAACCGAAGGTTTCTGGGTGGCGGTAGCTTCTGGTGTTGTGGTTGCGGTCGGGAAGACATGGCACGTTCTCTCTGGGCGACGGCGGCTGAGGCGTGATGTCAAATTGCTCGACCCAGACGAAATGGCCTGTCTCTTCGGTTTCCCTCAGGCTTGCCGGAACACGCTCGAATTGCAGTACGAAGACCCCGTAGTGAGCGGTTTGGTCAAGAAGAAGATTCTCGAACTGGTGGACCGAATGCGGCCCGGCATCCGCCTTCAGGCAATGCAGATATCGCCAAAAGCCAGGCCTTTAATCGAGGCCCGGCTTAGAAAAACCAGAAATGAATAGTCCAGCAGCTAAACCAAAGCGCGGCGGGAATTAGACCACACGCAGTAAGGAGCACACCGAAACTATGAGCAAAAGAAGCCTCAAACTCAAGTCGGTCTTTGTGATGCGCTAGGATTTGCTCGATTTCCCACAGGATCCCATGGAAGCAGCTGTCGATGGCCCTGGACAAGCTGGCCCATTGTTCGTCTGAGGACGATTTTGACTGGTCCGGCGCCGGATCGTTCCCGGGAGCAGCGATCGGAGGATCCGCGTTTGCCTGCGGTTTGCCCGTATCGCCCTCGGCGGCAAAAAGGTCAATCTTGTCGGGTTCCGGCATTGGCGGTTTCGGGTCCGGTGCCATAACTCACTCTCCTTGTGGGGAACACGGTAAAGGACGTTGACAAAACTATTGCAGATGGAGGTGCTCAAGAATGCAGATTTCCGCCACCGGAATCGCTTGGTACAGGACCCCTAAGGACTACCAGAGCCTTCGAGCCGTTTTCTCGGATGCCGACACGCTCCCTGGCACCTATGAAGACTGGCTTGCTAAGGCCGAGCAACTTGAAAAGCGAATCAAAGCTCAAGGTGGTCGGCCGATTCGCGCCTACATGGATCCGGTCAATTTTCCCAAATGGTGCAAGGACAACGGTTGCGATGTCGATGCCCAGGGTCGTACCAATTTCGCAAGTGCTCATGCCGCTCAAATCCTTTTCAAAGAAAAAGAGGAAGGGTGACCGACTCCGGTAAAGGACGTTGACAAATCTACGGTTGTGAAACCCCGTTTTTCTGGAGGCAACTATCGTGAATGATCAGGAAAGACTTAACAAAATTGAGGATGACCTTCGCGAGATCGAGGTCAAGGTGAAAGTTCTTGAGCACGACCAAGCGGGCATGCAGGTTGTCATTGAGAAGCTCACGGCAATCGGCGAAGCACTTTGCGGCCCGCTCCCAGGGGATTCAACAACCACTTCGACTGACGACGCCAAGACGCCCGGCCCGCCCCCCGCTGGCTATGCGGTACCGTCTTCCTCACCGTCTCCCTCTTAGTAAATGGGCCAATGCAATTCATGGTGGGTGCCGGTAACCGCGAGGTCCGTGTCAACCGCTCCGGCTCTTGAAAAACCCGGGAGGGGCCGGGTCGCCGCAAGGTCTCGGACGGTTCGCTTTAAGACCGTGGGACCCCTCCCGTTTTTTCCTGTTGTTTCGGTAAACGACGTTGACAACCAGTAGTATACATCCTACACTAAAGGAATGCAAGACATGGCTGACATGGCAACTGTCGAATTTCGCCGTGCCGAACATCTACGGCATAACTTACGCCGGATTTTCTCTTGCTGGGGAAATCAGACGCGAGTTGCCAAGGATGCGAAGCTACATCGCGTTTCTTTGGCTGAGATTTTAAGCGGAAAAGCGAACAATCCAACAATTGGGACGATCGAATCGCTATCAGTGGCCCTTGAAATCTCTGTGGAAACACTTCTTTCGCCAGCCCCTTCGGATGCCGACTTGCGAATCGCGCAAAAAAAATCCAAGAATCAGGGTTGACGCCACTGTAGGTTTTAGCCTACAATCACCACTGACGCTGAATGACTCAGCGTTGGTGGATCTCTGGCCGGCTCTTCCGGCCCCCTGACGGGGTTCACCCGTTAGCAAGAAGCCCCCCCCGACACGGACGTCGTGCTCAGCACGGCGGCGGCAGCATGTCTTGCACGGAAGTGCTAACCCGACCAATTTGTCCCGGTAGGGTATTGCATACCCAGATAGTTGTAATTAGAGTGGAAGGTGCGCTCCTTACGGACGTACCCACCGCCACGGATGGGAATCCCCTCGAGGGTTCCCGCTATGCTGCTGAGCGATTTCCTCAATTCGATCTACGTCCCGTCCAAGATCGGACTATCCGACGGGTGGGTCCGGCAACTGGCCGTGACGGCCGGGCAGTTCGAACGGTGGGCCGGGCCCACCGACGTCGCCGATCTGACGGACGATCTACTCTCTGGCTTTCTCCGCCACCGCTACCAGTCAGGGACCGCACCGTCGACGATCAACTCTCAGCGGGCCAGGTTGCTCGCCCTGTGGCGTTGTGCCTGGCGGAAGCGGCTGCACGCCGAGCTGCCACGCGATGTGCCTCGGGCTCCCGTGGTGGCCGAGGAGCCCGAGGCGTGGCTGCTGAGCGAGATCGAGGCCCTGCTGCACGTAGCCCAACGTTGGGGCGGCAATGTCAACGGCTCGCTTGCACAACGGTTCTGGCCAGCGCTCATTCTCACGATCTACGATACCGGTCTGCGGATCGGGGCAACGCTGGCAATACTCGATGCCGACGTGGACTTGGAGCATCGCTCCGTCATGGCTCGTGGACGTTCGCAGAAGAACCGCACGGGGCAACGATTGCGAATCAGCGAACAGACAGCCGCGGCGTTGACGTTCATCCGCTCGGCAGCTTACCCAACACTGTTCAACTGGCCGTTTACTCAGCAACACCTCACACGCCGTTTCCGGAAGATCATCGACGCCGCCGGCCTGCCGCAACCAGACAAGCCGTTCCACAAGCTGCGCCGGTCCAACGCAAGCTACTGCCTCGCCGCCGGCGGGGATCCCACAGCACAGCTTGGCCATTCTTCGCCGAGCGTGACCCGGGCGTATCTCGATCCGCGCATAGTTCGCCGCCAGCAAGCGGCGGACATTCTCCCGCGACCGAAGTTCTGACCCAGCCGGAATTCGGGATGGCCCTCGTTCGCCGGCGTTTTCATTGCGCGGTTGGCCCAGCGCCAGCCGCGCTTTTTCTATGCCTCAAAGGGGACGGACCCATGGCGAAAAAACACGTCGCGCTCTACCTCACCAGCTCGTATTCCACCTACCCGGCCGAAGTCGAACTGTGGACCGGGAAGCCATCTTGGAGTCCCGTTACGAAGGAGTTTTTCAGAACGGGGAACATAGAGGACGTCCCTGTGAGCTTGTGCCAGCAGGCCGTTGCGGACGTGCTCGGCATCACCCTGGAAATTGGTGAGTGCTTGCGCATGGAGGTGAGGCCGCAGGGGTTGGTAAGGCCGAAGCGAGCCAAGCAGCGGCAATAGATTTTCGCCGCGGCCGCACAATCGAAAGGGAGAAGCTATGCCTGAGTCAGTAAAGTCCATCGTTCAACGGCTGGCTGAAACAATTGCCCATCTCGACACCGCAACTTTCGACAGCGATGGCCAGCCGTGCCATTGCGACGCCTCCGTTGGGGCCGTGCCGTGCGAGATTTGCGGCGAGCGGGAATTGCTGAAGGCTGCCAAGGCTGAGATCGAGCGGCTGCGGACGCTCTACGACCGGCGGGGCAAGCGGATTGAGGAGTTGGCAGCCATCGCCGACCGACCGCTTCACGATGACCTCAACGTGTTGCTGGCTCGTTGCGAAAACCAAGAGCCTCTGTCCCTCGCCGACCAACGAGAGCTGTTTGCATGGCTCGAAGAGAAAGACCTGATTATTGCAGACATGGACGAGCGGCTGGTGCCCTACACGGTCTTCGAGGAGTTGGCCCCGCCCGACGTGCCAGTGGCAGACTTCGCACAAACTTGCTTCGAGGCCTGGGAAAAGGCGGCGGAACAGAAACCTGACGGCGTGCCCTCGGCGCGGGACTTCTTCGAGACAACGTACCCGGCGATGGACGGTCCAGGTTGGATAACGCGGGATGCCGAGCGAGACATTATCAAGACGTTTCTGCGGCGGTGGGAAGCGAGTCGTGACACCGTAACTGCAACGCAACCCGCTCCAACGGGTTGACCACCCGGTACGCCGCCCGCCGGGAACCACAAAGGGGCGGCAACATTTGCAAGGTGCAGCAAGACGAAAGGCTTGCACAGCACAGCAAAGAACCATCAACCAAGAAAGGGAACTGCGGACTGGTGGTCCGTGATGTGTGAGGTCCCGTGGCGGAATGTAGACGCACTTAGGTTCACTCGGTTTTGACTTGGTGATCCAAATGGAAACCGTAGCTACTCAAGCGAACAGCCTGTTTGAATTCCACAATCAAAGGCCAAGTAGAAGCAGCAGCCGGAAAACAGTTGCAGGTTCGACCCCTGCCGGGGCCACTGGAGAGAATCATCGAAACGGAGGAACCGGTGCACGATGCGCCGGTAATGGATTCCGCCGGGGAGGCACGACGCCGAACCGGCGTGGCTTTAACACGGAGAAAACGCAATGCGACTTCTTATTGAACTGGGGTATGAGAAATTCCTCTTGCGGGAAGGCGCCAACGTAGCCGCCGTCCTCGAAGCACTCGCTGAGGCGACACCAGTAGAGGAGAAACGGACAGATTTCAGCAAACCCGCGCAATACGTGCTGAAGCGGGGCGGAAGTGGCTTTACCGCCCCAGTGTTTGTTTTGGCTAGCCAACTCATCGACGAAGACGAAGCAGCAGAAATGGACATTGACGCTCTCAAAAAAGAAAATGCTCGCCTCCATAAGGAAAGAGCCGAAGCAAAGGCGAAACTAAAAACCCTCGAAGAGAAGGTTGAGGGCCTCACCGTAACGGAATCGCAACCTTAACAAGGAGAAAACGCAATGCCAGGTTCAGCCACGTCCTGCCCACCTGCGGCAGCCCCACCACCCAAGCCCGCTGAATTGTTTGGGTTTATCTTCAAGTCAGAAATCGGCACCTTTGCGTGGTCGACGCTCTCAGAGACTCGCGAGGTATGCCGCCTCCAGGCCGAACGTTATTTTCCAGACATGCTCGACGACGGAACAATCGTCCCGGTCAAGCTCGTGGAGATCACCTGAGCCACCTTCGATGCCCCGCGCCCCCGTTCGGCTTGTCGCCGGGCGGGGCGCAGGGGTTGAGGAGAAGCAATGAACGACGAGCAATTATGGCAAGGCGACTTGTCGATCGACGGCTCGCCTGCGCACGAAGAGCGTAGCCGGCCACACAAGTTCGTTCGCCACGGCGCCGGCCGGTACGGGTATTCGGAACCAATTGGCCGTGACGACGACGGGCTCAAAACAGGCATGATATTCCCCGGCAACCCGCCAGAAGGGAGTGACGATGACTGACGTATTTCTGCCAACCGACAAGCACGAACTCTTGAAAAGAGAGAAGTGTAAGGACTTCACAAACGACCAGTTTGCCGTGTTCCTGCACGCAATTGAAAGGTTTCGGCTCGATCCGTTTAGTAACCAGATATATGGGATCATAAGGGCCAAGCGCCTTTCGGTCCAAACCGGGATTGACGGCTTTCGCCTGGTGGCCGACCGCACGAAGGCTTACGCGGGCAATGACGACCCGGTCTACAACGATGAGCTACGGCCAACGAAAGCCACGGTTACAGTCTACAAGTTTGTAGGCGGCCAGCGCTGCCCATTTACGGCCTCCGCTCGGTGGAGCCAATACTGCCCCAAGGGCAACGCGGGGCAAATGTGGGAGCGCATGCCGCACCTCATGCTAGGTAAATGTGCCGAGGCCCTCGCTCTCCGGAAAGCCTTCCCCGCCGAGTTGTCCGGGCTCTACACGGCGGACGAAATGGCCCAGGCCAACACGCCCGCTCCGCCAAGCGACACCAGCCCGCCGGCCGCCACCAACCCGCTGGCCGACACCAACCCACCACCACCGGCGCAGTCCGGCAAGCACGCCATGGAGAAGCACCCGCCGAAGAAGGTGCCCACCGACGAAGAGATCCAAAAGCTCTTCGATAGCGCAACCTCTACCACATACCTTCGCTATTTACTCAGCCAGGTGTTGGCGGCAGTGCCCAGCCTCGACAGGCAAGACTATTGGGAGAAGAGGATCAAATTGCAAATTCTCTTCCGTGACGGGCCGCCGCCGCAAGAGCAATTGCAAGAAGTCTACGCCGAGCACAACGACAACGTTAAACACCTTACCCAACTCTATGGCCTTATCGACCTTGTGTCCAACTCCTTCTACAGTCCCGGACAGAAGGCACACTGGCGGGAAACCATAGCCAACCGTATCGGCGAGTTGTCGCCAACCACCACGACACCAGCGGCCACGGAGTGAATCAATGAAGAAGAACACAATGCCAGTCAACCAACGGCCGACCATCGAAGTAATCGGCATGACGTTGCCGATCATCGCCGATTTAGGTGATGGCTGGTTCCTGGTCGCCCACCCGAACGGAGCGGCGATCGCTACGGCGCATTCGCTGTCTGCCCTGTGGACAGAAGCAACAGAAACAAACCTGCGGGCGGAAGGTCCAGTCGACGAACCAGACGGTTCCCGAAGCGGGATACCAGAAACGATTCGGTCAAAAGCTGTAGAAGCATTCGAGAAATTTGCTTGGCCGTTCGTGCGAGGGCAGTTTCATCCATGCCAAACCTAGCCTAACCCCGCGGGGAGCGTGGAACGCAAGGCGAAGGATTCGTAGAAGGGGACGAAAAACGGATTTTGGCGGTGGTTGGGTATTAAGACAGGAGACGGAATGATGGCACGGAAGCGAACAAATTCAAAGGTGCCGGCCAAAGGCCGATTACGCGACATCGCGGATGAGCTCTTTAGTAAGGCCGTGTATGCGGACTGGGGAAACCAGTGCGCGATGTGCGGGCGGCGAAGCGGACTGAACGCCCACCACCTTGTGCCAAGAACTCACATCGTCACTAGGTACGACCTTCAGAACGGTTGTTGCCTTTGCAAACACTGCCATCAGTTTGATGCCCACCGATCGCCCCATCTCAATGCAGCAGGGTTCATCCTGTGGCTCAAAGAACATCATCCACTGATGGCCAAGTGGTACATGAACGTGACGGAATCGGGCACCTACAAACGATTTGACGGCACAACGAACGCCGTCTATTACTGTGAGGTTATTCGAGGGCTGAAACAGTACGTGGAAGAGGACGAGTACACCCGAATCGTTGGGCAGCGATTCGCGGCGTGGCTTGATTCCCAAGCTCGGCTGACAGCCACCGAGGAAATGACGGAATGGATGGGGGTGAAGAAGTGACCGAATACCAACGCGGATACAAGGCGGCCATAAACGGTGAGCCATGTCGGCTGAACGAATCCGAAGACTGGATCAGGGGTTTTCACAAAGGCATGTTGGATTTATCTAGGGTTGGAAAGGCACCCAAATCGTCTGGAGACGAAAGGGCATGATGACTGACCACCTATTCACGCGAGAACCGAGGAAACGACCAATGAACGAACTGCAAGCGGTGCCGGACCGAGTGCAAATCAAGGAGGGATGGGATGAGGCGGGTCGTGGCGGAACAAAGCTCGGCGGCGACGTGTACGTACAACAGTATTGGACACCAGTTCTCATGGATGGCGACGAAGACCCCACGTTCCACAAGAGCGGGGCGCTGGAACCAGAACACAAAAAGACGATGAATCCAAGTGACCGTTGATTCCTTATTCACGCGAACCCCATGGCCCCACCAACGCGAAGGCGGAGGAAACGATGAGTGCCTTGTGTAAACTGAATGGGTTTCTCGTGTTGATGTCGACCGTGGCTGCTACTGCCGGGAAAGGCAGATGCCCTGTATGCCTAAACACCGAGTTTCGGGACGCGCCTTATGGATGGGTGGAATGCGCCTCCGACACATGTGATTTCGCTGTTTTGGCAAACCACTTGAAGCGAATGCCGGATGATGTCGCCAACCAAATAGGCGCGGGAATATAACCACCGACCACCTATTCACACACGCGAACTGAGGAAATGACGTGATGAGAACTCGCGAAGCAAAGGTCGGAATGAGGGTGTGGACCGCAACAACCAGCGGTCAACCCGTCCGGTGTCGCATCGTCGGGTTTGAGGAAGGAGAACTTGTGCTCGACTCGCCGGTATATGGCTACGTTATCCGCCGACACGCGGCTGAATGCGAACCGGAGGAAACGACGTGACCGACCACTTATTCACGAGAACCCCCTGGCCTCACCAACGCGAAGGCGTTGAGCGATGAATAAACCTCGACTGCTAGACCTGTTCTGTGGTGCTGGCGGATGTTCGATGGGTTACCATCGCGCCGGGTTTGAAGTGGTCGGCGTGGATAATCGGCCGCAGAAACGATACCCGTTTGAATTCCATAAAGCGGATGCCTTGACATTTTCGCTAAATGGTTATGACGTGATTCATGCGAGTCCGCCTTGCCAAGCATATTCGGCATTAAGGCATCTGCGACCCGAGAATGATTATCCAGATTTAGTGGCCGCGTGTCGCGCGAGAATTGACGTAATGCCATACGTGATAGAGAATGTGCCACGATCGCCGTTGCACAGCCCAGTGATGTGTTGTGGGCGGGCGTTCGGATTGAAGGTAAAGAGGCATCGGTTGTTTGAGTCAAACTGCCAAATAAGCGGCGTGCTGTGCTGCTGCAAGGGCGCAGGATCACCGATTGATGTTTCCGGTACGGGCGGCCGACGAATAAACCGACGCCCTAACGATCATGGCGGCAACACAAACAAGCCACGGAACATTGCCGAGGCACGCGAAGCTATGGGCATCGACTGGATGACGCGGAAAGAACTAAGCCAAGCGATTCCACCAGCCTATACGGAATGGATCGGCAAGCAGCTATTAGAGCAACTTGAATGGTAGACCACCTATTCACAAGGCCGCCATGGGAGCATCAACGCGAAGGCATGAACCAATGACAACGGAACTGACCACAATTACGAAGGCCAAGGCCAATACGCTCTGCGAGCATATTCGGGAACGGCTCGGCGACATTTGCGTCATGGTCACGCAACTGCACCACGGCCGCGGCTGGGCGGTGCTGGGGTACGACAGTTGGGACTCTTGCGTCCAGCAAGAATTTGGACGGAGCAAGCGGTGGGCCAACCTACTGATCGCCACAGAGGAAGTCAGAAAGCAAATCGCCCCTGGTTCCCGGCCATCAGGTGGGAAAAGTTTTCCCACGGGGGACAATACCCCCCGCATGATACCCGACAGCCACATGCAGGCCCTAATGCCTCTGCCGGACGATGAGCGGGCAGACATCTACCAAGCCGTGTTGGACGAGGCCGGCGAGAAGCCCCCAACTGCCAAGGCTGTCACCGAGAGGGTGAAGACCGTCCTGGCCGACAACGAAAAGCCTATCGATACGGCCTTTGTCCACGACGACGAGACGGTGGTGTTAGAGAACCCGCTCTTGACATTGCGGACGGCAATCATGGCGGCGCGCCGGCAGGTGGACGACATGAACGGGCTGCCCGAGGCGTGCTACTTCGCGCCGGCTGCCTGCAAAGTGGCGTTGCACCGGGCCGCCCGGTTCTGCTGGGACGCCGTGGCGGCTGAGGAGTGCCCCAGGTGCTTCGGTGAGGGCTGCGACTACTGCCGGCAGGGATTGGTCACCAAGAGCATGACGGACACAGAAGACGCCTCGGAGGCTCAGAAGGCGTTGCTGGCAAAGATGGGCCAGCCCTCAGACGTGCCGAAGGCCGAGGCGTCGAGGCTGATTACTGCCCAGGCCGTGGCCGAGCAGTGGAAAATCAAGTAATGAACTGCTACCGCTGCAAAGCCTGGCCCTGCGAATGCCCCGATGGGATCACGCTGATCCACGGGGACTGTAGGGAGGTGCTCAGGGAGATGGACGCGGGGAGCGTGGGGCTGGTGGTGACTGATCCGCCGTATGGGCTGGAGTTTATGGGGAAGGAATGGGACAAGCTGAAAGAGGCTGGACGCGATCGCAGTAAAGCTATTGCAGATTCGGCGTTTGAGCCTCTCTGTGGTGAAGGGGCGGGCCTTCCAAGAATTGTGAGAAGCAAACGACGGCGATGTGCCGCTTGTGGGCTTTGGTCTGGCGGTACCAAGAATATGCTTTGCAAGTGCGACAAGCCGAAATGGGAAGTAAGCAATTACGGTAGGGTTATGCAATCCTGGTTCACCGAGATGTTCACTGCCATCCTCGCCCCCTGCCTCCCCGGCACGATGCTCGCCGCATTCGGTGGCACGCGAACCCACCACCGCCTGACGTGCGGCATTGAAGATGCGGGGTGGGAAGTGCGCGATTGTCTTATGTGGTTGTACGGCTCGGGATTTCCAAAATCGCTGGACGTGTCGAAGGCGATCGACAAGGCGGCGGACTATAAACTTCAGGCCGAAATACGCCGTGTTGCGGTCGAAGCCGTCGAAGCCGTGGGACTGAAGTTGCCTGGAAATTCGCGATGGGATTGGACTATTGGTGAACATGCTCCAGGTAACAAGTGGTGGGCAAAATTTCAGAATTGGTTGCCAGGATTAACCGATGAACAACGCGAGCGGATAGAGGGCGAAATTGTAGGCCGTGTACGGAAGGCAGCCGGTTGGTTCACCAGCCGCGATATCTACAACATCACCGCCCCCGCAACCCCCGCCGCGAAGACGTGGACCGGCTACGGCACCGCGTTGAAGCCCGCCTGGGAACCGATCGTTCTGGCTATGAAGCCCCTCGACGGCACGTTCGCCAACAACGCACTACAGCACGGGGTCGCGGGGATCAATGTGGATGGGGCGAGGATCTCGCATGACGAAACGTACAAGACAACAACTGGACGTAAGCACACCAGCGGCCAATTGAATCGTAGCACAAATGATGGGCGAGACATGGATCAGTGGGAGCGAAGTCACAGCGGGGAAGGTCAAGAACTTGCAGCAAGCGCTAACCCAAAAGGCCGCTGGCCTGCGAACCTGATCCTCTCGCACCACCCCGAGTGCGTCCAGCGGGGGACGAAGAAGGTGAAGGGAAGCAATGTGCCGGGGAGAGGGCAAGATCCTGATGGCCGCAAATGGTGTGAGGGCGGAGGCTGGAAGCAAATTCCTGGAGCAGCAACGGACCGTCTTGCAGAATTGACCGACGCCGACGGCCTCGAAACGTGCGAGGCGTGGGACTGCCACCCCGACTGCCCCGTAGGGATGCTCGACGAGCAGAGCGGGGAACTGAAAACAGGTGGGCCAATTTATGTTGGTCCGTATAAAAACAGTTCAGTTCGTTTTACACAAGGTACCAAGGAGCGATACGAAGACAAGCGATTTGCTGGCGACACCGGCACCGCTTCCCGCTTCTTCTACTGTGCTAAGGCCTCCGGCCGCGACCGCGGCAACTTGCCCGTGGAGAGCCTGCCCCTGTTCGGCGAGTCCATACCAGAGTTTCGCAATCAGCATCCGACGGTCAAGCCGCTGGAGATCATGCGATACCTACTCACGCTGCTCTACCCACCCAGCAAGGACATCGTGTGCCTCGACCCGTTCGCCGGTTCGGGTACCACCCTGGTCGCTGCGAAGCAACTCAGACGCAAGGCAATCGGGATCGAGATCAACGAAGACTACTGCAAGATCGCCGCCGAGCGGCTCAGGCAGGAGGTCCTGTTTTGAAAGCCAAACCCCTGCCCAAACCGAAGCAGCGGCGACGGAAAGTCGCGTGGCCGCCGTCGCCGCTGCCGAGCGCGGAAGAGTTGAAACGACTGAGTATCGAGGCCAACCGCAAATGCCCGTACTGTCGTTCCCGAAACGTGGTGATTGTCGACGCGGACAACGATTACTGCGAAGACTGCAAGAAGAGCTTTTCGTGTGGCTAACCGAGACACTGCCGAAGCTCCGGCTAACCAAGCCGGTGGAGAAAGGAAAGAAAACATGGGAGAGGATACTAAGTGCCCGCGTTGTGGTTACGTGTTCGACGAAGAAGACTTGCGGGAATTGGTCACGTACTGGGGAGACGCCGGGCCGCAAGCGGTGGAATGTTCCGAGTGCGAGTTGGCGTTGCTGGTTACGGAGCATGTTAACCGAACGTTTGAGGTCAAATGCAGATTGACCACCGGATCACAAGAACGGGGGAAGAGAAAGGAGACAGTGGTGACTGAGCAAGACTATATCGACTTAATGCGCGAACGCAGCGACAGCGGCACTTGGCCCGAGAAGGAGCCGACATGAGCAGCCAGGACGACAAATTGCGAAACGCGGTGAGTGCGTTGTTGGCGGCACAGAAGGCCGAGACCCAGCTTCGCCACAACTTTGCCATTGCCGTCAAGGCGGTCCCGGCGGCGACAACACGTTTAGTGGACGCAATCCGCGAGACGGGCAAGTCGGAGATCGTTTGGCAGGGAGTGAGGTACCGCAGGATTGCGACGGCAGCAACCCTGCCCGACGAGTTAAGAACGGAACCATCTGACGCGATTATGCTGGACGAGTGACGCCGCCCACATTGGCGAGCCGCCGTGACTCGCTCACATACCGGCCCTGACCGCCGGAGAGTATCGCGGCTTGGCCCACCGGAGATCCGGCCTGGGGACCAGCGGGGTGAAACGGTGCGATAAAGACCCGCTTGTTCTGGGTGACGCTAGTTTTCGTCTTATGGACGACTTGCGCGCTTGGCACTTCACGATCGGTAGGCAACGACCCACGTAGGGGTAACGATAGAAGTCTCTTAGAAAGGGAAGTGAAATGAGTAAACCAGACGGAGGACCGGCGTTTCCAAGGGATGATGGGTATGACGGTCAGTGTCCACAATGCGGGAAGAATATGCACGTGGCAGAAGACTGGCCTGATATGTCGCTCCGCGATTGGTTCGCGGGGCGTGCACCGCCCTGTCCTAACTGGTTTGCTCTTACTGTAGCAAAAACTGGTTGTTCCCAATGTGGCAGTGGATTATCAGGAAAAGAGCGTCTTGAAATAGTAGCTAAATGGCGATGGGCTTTTGCCGACGCCATGCTGGACGCCCAAACTGAGTGAGAGACAGAGGCAGCGGTTAGTTCTCTCTGAAAGGAAGACGTGATGAACCTTGTATGGGAAGAAGCGTTCGACGACAACGACAATTCCAGTTGGAGAGCCGGGTCGCCGTATCGCGTCGCGGGCAGGGTGATTTGGTGGCGGCTCAAGCAACGGCTGCGAGAGAATCGGATCGAGTGGTACGCTGCCCATGACGCGGAACTTAGCGGAGACTGCGAAGGTATCCTTTGGTTGTCGCTGGATGAAGCCAAGGAGGCCACGGAAGTTGCCCATGCGGAGATTCTGAACGAACTGTGAAAGGAAGAAAGACATGAAAACCTGTAAGCAACCTGACGTTGACGATTCGCGTCTAGTGTGCGGTCATCCGCTGCCATGCCCCCGCCATACGGCAGTTATCCACGCAGACAAGGTTCCGCCATCAGTGGAAATCCCCATAACGGCGGTGGCGGCCCGCCACGCCCATGCAAACCTCCACGAACTAGCGTGGCTTCTCGGAAAGGAAGACTCATGAACCTAACTGAAAATGAACTGCACGCCCTGGACAGTCCCCACGACGGCGGCGACGCTGTTGTCCTCGCCGGCTTGGTGCGACGGCTCCAGGATGATATTAAGCTATTGCAAGCCGTCGCCAGGACCCTCGGGGAAACGACCGTCGACGCGGAAGAGGCCGCTGCCGGGCTCATCAAGAGGGTAACTGAGAAGGACGCCGTTATTGAGCGGTTGCGAGCGGACGCTAAGAC
>SDBU01001490.1_pt1 | contig 33298 bp, 27 predicted proteins | sample 2277071 | NCBI WGS metagenome assembly SDBU01 (sample SAMN10397929, study PRJNA504765) | marine sediment metagenome | isolation source: marine sediment core GS08_GC12, 126 cmbsf | place: Arctic Ocean: Gakkel Ridge, Loki's castle | collected 2008 | reverse complement strand
CTGCGGCAGTGGGGTCCAGGCCGAAAGGCTGTCTCGGATTCCTGCGAGTGCCGTGGACGCTGCAGGCAACCTCGCCACTCGCTGGATCATAGGTATATTTCCCACCAGCGGGGCAGAGCATGACCTGGCCGAAGAGGCGCCCCGAAGCCTTGGGCAGGTCGGCCTCACCGACACCGAAGTAGCGACGCAGGACATATATGGGCTCGAGATTGTTATGGCAGGCCATCCGCATGCGTTCCTGCCAAGCCATACTCGCAACGGCGCGGAGTCGGTCGAACGCCCGGGCATGAATCTCGAAACCGATGTTGCCGCGCCGCTCCTCCGCGGCACTGAAAGATGCGCCTGCTTCGACCTTCTGCGCCAAGTGGCGATCGATGAGATCCGTGATGACGAACCGCTTATTCGACAGCACGAACCGGTCGCCAAGGATGGTGTAGAAGCACCGAATCTTCACGATGAAGAGCCGGAACGTGACGCATCCGATCCTCTGTCCGCGATAGTTGTCTATCACGTAGTCATCCGCACCGACCTCTTCAATATCCGTTTCCCGACTCATCATGCGGGCTAGGACGGGCATAAGCTGCCACGCCCGGTCAGGCTGCTTTACTTCGACCTCCGCGCATAGAGGCAAGTTGAACGCGGAGACCATGAGTCCAATCAACATGCCCTCCCCGAGATCAACCCACGGGAGGAATTCGGCACGGGATGGGTCCACTGAAAAGAGGACATCGTGGTCGCGGAAATGCAGTGCGAACCCATCGCCGAACCACGCGAACGGGCTCTGGGCAGGCGCAAGTCCCATGGCTGTGGAGAACTCCGACAGGCCGCCCAGGTCCGCGAAGGGCAACTTCGGAACCTTGAGATACACGGTTCCGACGGTCGCCTCGATGGCCATCCGGTTCGGCAGCCGAACGGGAGCGCCACCAAGTGTTTGGGAGACCGTCTGGTAGATGCTATTCTCGATGAGAGGCAGAATACACGTTTCGATAGTAACCTCGTCTCCCAGTTTCATCCTAACCCCAACCGGGTCAAAGTACGTGCGCCAATAGCTGTTGTAGCGCTCTACAAACTCAGCGTAGCCCTCTGCCTCTTCCTCCGTGACGAGCTTAGGCACTTGTTCGCAAACCGGCGTGATGTAGCGCAGACGGTTGTGCACGGTGCAGACCGGCTCTCCGTTGGGGCCTATCCGATAGGTGCCTCCGTCCGGACACCGCAAGAACTCCTTCTTCAGGAAGCCATGGCGGACAATGTCTTCGATCGTCGGCTCGCGCCTCAGCTCCGTGCGGTGGAGCACAGCAGCATTCGCGATTGCCCGCAGATGGCTGATGCAAACGATGCGCCGCCTGTTCTCGGTCTTCCAGGCCGGACCGATGAGCTTGCGAATAAACGGGTCGGACAGGTACAGAAAGACGTCCTCCTCTTGATCGAGCGGAAAGATCGTTCGCATGTACCCAAGTTCTTCAGCCTTAGCGAGAGATGGGATGTCTCCGCGTTTGGCGTCTATCACGCGTTGGATGGCGGCGCGGGAATTCGAGATGATTGCAAAGTTCTCGATCGCGCACGAATAGCTCGACACGTGACGGTCCGGTGTCGTAAGCCCACGAATCTCTATACCCTTGTAGGCGAACGTCTCTTCTTCTGCATCGGGCCTGGCGGCTTTTGCTGCTGCCCGGAAGGCCGCCATTTGCACGTTGAAGAGGCCCGGGTTCTTGACCCTGTGGATGGCGGTGAGGTCGGAGCCAGCTTTGAGGAAGGGGTCGCTTCCGGTGAACGCGCCTTCGCCCACGACCAGGGGGCCGAGCAGACGCGCCATGATGTCGACTTGGATGGCCATTTGCTGCTGGTACTTCTCCCGCATGAGGTCGCGACGGCCGGATATGGCCAAGGTACGAAGCAGGCTGTTACCCCATCTGTCCATGAGGTCCATCAGCTCAAGCTGCTTGGCAAGCGAGGAGAAGCGCAGGTAGTAGTTGTCATGAGGCACGAATTCTGCCAACGGAGAGCGTTCAGGCTGCTTGCTACCAACCATTTCCTTGAAAGGATGGGACTTGACGTCAGGGCCAGCAAGGTCGGAGATCGGACGGTTCGGTGCCGAGGCAGCGGCTTCCGCGTCCACGAATTCGTCGAGCTGCAACGTTTCTTGGATGGCAAGCGCGCCGGTAGTCATAGCATAGAGATCTATCTCCTGGCGTCTCCGCCATGGCCTCCTTGGCGGGGGAGCTTCAATGCCGGAACGCGCCCGCAAGTTCCGGAGCGCATGACTGAAGAACCCCGTGTCGTCGCCGCGCACATGGGTGAGGTATTCCTGCTCCTGGGCTCTGGCCCACGCGACAAACACCTCACGCTCGCCCGTGTCCTCGGCAGGCAGCTCCAGCGGAATCGTGAGGAGCTCTCCCTGCACTACTGCTGTCGCCATCTTCTCTACAGCCTCCGCTTGGCCGAGGACCCATCCAAACAGGCGCTCGGGCGTCTGCACGTCGTGAGGCGAAGGGATGGGATTCAGAAGCCGTCTCGCCGCCTCTGTGGTCCTGCGTGACGAGTCGGCCCGCAGTACAACCGTGGCCTTGCCTGGCCTGTCAAATCTCCCCAGGACGAAGAGCCTCGGCGTCTCAGCCAATTTCTTCCTTTCCAGCGGCCTCTTTCTCTCCTGGAAACGACCCTCGGCTCTATGCGACCTCCGCAGCTCTTCTGCAGCCTTTTTGATTTCCTCATCGATTTCCTCATCCAGGTCCCGTCGTTGTTTGTCAAGCTCGGCCAGGCGTTGGTCAAGTTCCGCTTTGAGCTCTTCCTGCGCCTTGAGTCGTTCGCGCTCTAGTTCATCAATCTCATCAGCAAGTGCCTCCTTCCGCTCGAAGAGTGCCGTTATCTTGGCGGAACGCTCTTCCTGCTGCTTGCGCCGACGCTCGGCCTCCATTCGCGCGCGCTCGCGGGCAGCCGCCCTCTCAGACACTTCGGGACCGAAGGACTCGAGTATTTCGTGCGCCGTCAGTTCACCTCTGACCTTCAGTGCCTCGGAAGCGTCAGCGTGTAGAAGGTAAAGCTGTTTTGAGTCCGTCTCCGCCCACAGCCTGACGCCGCCGAGATCGTAGCCAGGCGACAAGGTGACCGTTGCCTTGAACGCTCCGACCGGCCCGTCCTTGTAATAGTCCACCTTCTCCAGGCTCGCCACGCCTGCGCCAAAAGCGCCCTGCGCTGCGAGCACTAACAAAAACACGCCAAGTCCTGTAAACGGTTTCTTCATCGTTTCTTCCCCCATTGGCTACCTTTTTCCCATAGACTCCGTTGCTCGACTGTCGAGGGCGTATGGGTACCTTCCCTCATGTGACAGTCATTTCTCTGGGCCCGCCGCCGACATATCATCCGATGCGGCCTCGAATCGGACCCAGTCAAGCTTGGACTCAACCGTGCTGTTCATGGTATTGCTATCGATCAGCAAGGCAATCTTGATGATATCAGGCACAGGTTTCCCCTTGCGTTCCGGAAACGCGAGGAAAAAGCCTTCTTTGACGTTGCGCGTGATTTCATGCGCTATGCCGAGTCGCTTCTCGCCCGCGTAGATCTGCGCCACCGGCCACAACCTGCCCGGCGGCGAGTTGAAGTGGCGAGCCTCCGAAACTTCGGACACGGCCGGCAGACAGGAACTCACGGCGAGGTAGAGTGCGATTGCGACGTTCATTGGCCATCTCCCAAGAGCCCGCAGCAGGTTTGTCTCGACCCAATCCGGAGGATGATAGTATACTACTTTCATATCGCCTGACACGATTCTGGGGGCACGTCGAGGGGCGGCTGCCTCCGCGAAACAGTGCTTCGTTTGCGGCGCTCAGGCTGCGGGATCAACAGCGACACTCAGCTCAGAAAGCAGCCGTCCCGAGAAATCGGCTCAGTCGGCTGATTGCCTTCAGATGCCGGTTGCCTGCAGAGTCGTAACTGTTTGCCGGCCAATTACTTGTGGTCCAGCATCCCGGGGTGGGGCCGGGTGTCTGAGTTGACAAGCGGGAGCTCGATAGGGAACATCCTGGGCAAATTGGACTTGACAAGGCTGATAGGAGATGATAGTTAATGAGGTTAGCTGATGGCCTTCGATTGTTGGCCGGCTCGCAGCGTGTGCGCTTTGGAGGGCGGAATGAAGAGGACGGGAGGGGACCCTTGTCAAAGGTAGAAAGGCGGAGTGAGGGGCGCTGGTATTCCGTGCGAGAGGCGGCCGGCTATCTGGGCGTGAGTGAGCCGACGATATTCCGATGGATGAAGGACGGCCTCCTTTCTTTTTTCAAGATCGGCGGCTCAACCCGTTTCTCCCAGGAGGGACTCGATGCGGTCATCGAGAAGACGACCGGCCGAAAGGAGGCGGAAGCTGCCGCCGGCCGCTGTGCGGTTTGCGGGCACAGCGTCCTGATTGAGGGCCGACTGCGGGGAGCAGGCAGGCTGTACTTTCAACCTGCGAAGACGAGGTTCTGGGCGTTTGAGGAATCCATGGTCCCGACGCAAGCCCGCGTATGTCCGGCGTGCGGATACATCCAGCTCAGCGCGGACACGGGCAAGCTCACTCGACTCAGGCCGCAAACATCTGAGGAGTGATGTCGGAAAAGGCGGCAGCCAAGTCTCTTTGGCCGTAAGCTTTCGTTGAAATGGGTGTCCAGGGATTTGGGGGAGGGCGGTGAGATGGGGACGTTAAAAGTCGCCGCGATAGTCGCCGTGCTCCTGGCGGCCTACGTGCTCGGCATCGTACTTGGTCGCCGGAAGGTTGCACCGCTGAGCGCAGCCGTGTGTCTGCTCTTTCTTCTGGTCCGCATCATCTTCCGGTATCGTCCGGACATCGAGTACGGGCTGTTTTCCTTCCCTGCCTACGTCCACGTGCGGACGTGGTGGCCCTTCTGGTTCGGGATCGTCATCTTCGGGGTCGGGGCGTCGCGGGCGAGCACACAGGTAAGACGGATGATCAGCGCAACCGTCGCCGGCATCGTTCTGGCCTTCCCGTTCCACGGTCTGTTCGCCGGCGTTACGCGAGATGCATGGGACCTCACGGGACGACCGGATTACGGAGGTCTGTGCATGCAGACCCAGAGCTGGACCTGCGGTCCCGCTGCGGCCGCCACGATCCTCGCGGAACTCGGGATCGAGTCGGACGAGCGCGAGATGGCCATGCTGTGCGACGCACTGCCGCTGACAGGGACCGACGCCGTGTCGATGTGTTTCGGACTGCGGCGGAAGCTCGAGGGAACCGGCTATCGAGTCCAGCTCCGGCATTCCAACTGGGATGACCTCCTGTCCGAGCCGCTTCCTGCGCTCGCCCAGATGAACGTCGATTTTCTCCTGGACCATTGGGTAGTCCTCCTGGAGATCAGAGGGAACGGCGTCTTGGCGGGAGATCCAACGCGAGGTCGCATCGTACTCTCCAAGGACGATTTTGTCGCGGACTGGCGGAATGTCCTGATCACTGTGGATCGCCCGTCTGGTCCGCGCGAGAACAAATCGAGAGACATGCGCGCCGCCATGGGGGCGGGTGAAGATGAAAGGGGAGGGGGTCGCGGACGGGCGGGGATGGCGAACGATCCTTCGCATGCGCAACGTTGGCGCAGGCGGGCCAATCGGCGTGCCGGGCGTCGTCCTGCACGAACACTACAACCCGGGGAACGAAGATCGCACACCTTCCCGCGACATCGTGGGCACGGGGTATGATTCCGGGAATGGTAAGGGTTGGAGTTGAGTCGCGACGTGTGATGAGGCATCTACACGGCGGTACAGAATGTGATGAGTTCCCCGCCCGACACTGAACAGGTTCCTGACGGACGAGTGCCGGAGCAAGGCAAATGGTCTTGGCTAGCCAAGGCCGCGCGTGCTACATCGTGGATCGCTCTGATGGTCGCAGTCGTCTGCCTTGTCGGTCTCTGCGTTCAAACACATCGTTGGAGAGTTGGATTACCCCATTTTCTTGGAGTCCTGGCTGCGGCGCTACTTGGCTTTACATCTTACTTGATTCTGAAGGCACTCGACGAAACCCGGGGGCAGGTGTTGGCATTCTCTTCTGGAGTGTGGGGCGCTGTTCTATTGTTCTTCATGCTTACAATGTCCCCGGGAACAGTTCGGCGTGAGCCTTCCCCGTGCCATGAGAATCTCAATCTCATTGCGCAAGCGATCTTTACATACACGCTGGACAATGGGGAGTACTTTCCGTTCGACGAACGCGGGCCCCTGCACTCTCTGGCCCTTCTATACCCCGAGTATGTCCGGCAACCAAAGGCATTCAGGTGTCCCTACGCGCGCAGGAAGCGATGGAAAAGACGCATGGCCGCTGAGTTCCCAGCCGATAACCCTCTGGCTGGACTGCCGTGTGACTATGGTTACACCTGGCGAGTTCATCCTTTCGCAGTCTCGAATTTCGCCATTATTGCAGACATGCCCATGAATCACGCACGTCAAGAAGGCAAAGCAGTGGGATCGATGGTACTCTATGTTGACGGTCATGTCTCTTGGAAGGGCACGCCGTTCTGTTCCAACCATCCCGGCGACAACATCTACGCTCAAGAGCCGGGTTGGTCGCCCGATACGGACTCATGGATTCGGCAGGAGTAGGCCGGCGCCGCTTTTGAATTCAGGGTGCTGAGGTCGCATGCCGGCTGGGATGGGGGTTCTGGCCGTGCGATGGGAAGGCTGTGGATGTGACGGAGCCACGTGAGGCGGGGCTGGAGCCCACAGAATCCCGTAACGATACCGTCGAGGAAGGGCACGGCCAATCCGGCAAGAGATCGAGTTGGAACTTCACTGCTGTGACGGCGGCCCTCGTGATCGGTCTCGTTGGTCAAATGACCTTCTTGCCGTGTCTGTGTGCCATAGGCAATGCGAAACTCGTGTTCGCGCTGCTATTTGACGGTCTGATAGTGGTTTGAATGCTTGCGGCGCGTTCTTTCCACGAGTGAGGTCGAGGATGGGTTTTCTATATGATCCTGTGTTGCTCCTCACCCTTATGGATAGAGGTCCTGTCGGGAGTATTCATTGGATACCACTGAAGCCGTTCCGGTCGACGTCGAACATCCCCTCAGGGCCGGCCCCACCTTCTGGCCGCCCGTTGAAGACGTAACGTTCGGCCTGCGGGGAGAGAGCCTTACCCACCCTCTCTTCCGCGAACGCGTACGTCTATCTCAGCCATCAGACGTGAATCGCTTCTCACCAAAATGAAATCGGCTGGCACGCTTGCGCGCCGTGGCGTGGCCGGTCTTGCCCGCCCGTGACTCGCCGGAGAATCATATGTGCAGCTCAATGATGGAAGATCTGTGCCGATGCGCCAATCGGGCTCCCCAGTCTGGCATCGGGGCGGCAGAAACAAATTGACAGTCCTGCTCTCGAGGCGTAAACTGCCGGCGCAAGCTAATATTGGGTAAATGGGCTGTTCGGAAGAGGAGGGTAACGGAAATGCCCGCTATAACTGAAGTTCTCATAATAGTCTGTGTCGGCGTTATCGCTTTCGCTGAGTGGCCAGTGCTCAGGAAACTGAAGCAGCTCGAAGCGCGCAACTGACAACCCTGTTTTGGAGGCTGGGGCCGCACGTGAGCCGCATTGTTCGATCTTGAGGCAGAAAACATGATGGCCGCTTATGACGAACGTCCGATGTCTACGAGTGAGTGGTTCCTGACTTTGCTTGTCCTTGGAATCCCGATTATCAACCTGATCTTGTATGTGGTCTGGGCTTTCGGTAGACGATGGGAATCTCAACCGACGCAATTCCTGCCGAGCATCCCTCCTCTGGTCACTGATTGGCATCCTTTTCACACTTCTCCTTTTCGCGGTAACAGGTTAACCTTGCTGAGAGGAAGGAACGGCCGAACCAGGGGCTGCACACGGACGCCGCTCCGCGCTGGCGAGTCTTGCCGTCCGCTGTCTCTTCAGGCGAGTGAGTGATGAGGCAGAAAAGCAAGGAGATGGGAAACGGGAATACGTGCGCAGATAATCAAGGTCAACCAACCCACAGCGAGGACGGGGTTGATCTGACCCTTATCAGATGGATGTTGGCCATGTCACCGGGCGAACGGCTGGCGACACTCCAAGGAACTGTGCGATCAGTTTTGAGGTTGCGCAATGTCCAATCCAGTTCCTGATTTCTTCGTCATCCTCGAGGAACTGACGGAACGGCGTGTGGATTTCATTGTAGTTGGCGGGGTTGCCGCTGTGCTCCAAGGCGCCCCCGTTGCCACTTTCGACCTGGACCTGGTCTATTCGCGCCAGCGGGGCAACCTGGACCGGCTCGTGTGCGCCTTGTGTGTACTGGACGCATACTACAGGGAGCGACCGGACGAACGCGTGACCCCGTCTGTTTCGCATTTGGCCGGGCCAAGGCACCATCTGCTCATGACCCGCGCGGGGCCTCTTGACCTTCTCGGCGCCGTCAGCGGCGGACGCGGATACGAGGACCTGCTGCGACATGCTGTCGAGATGCGTGTCAGTCGCGAGGTTTGCGTCAAAGTGCTTGATCTCCCTATGCTGATTACATTGAAAAAGGAAATGGGCGGGGAAAAGGACATCGCCATGCTCCCGGTCTTGCGGCGCACCCTCGAGGAGCGGGAGCGGAAATAGCGCGAACATCGAGCGCGAGCGGCGGTTTAGAGAGCAGGATTGGAGACGCCTTGCACCTGTCTGCCGAAGCCTCGGCGCAGGCTGGGAAGTGCCTGAGCGATAGTGAATGGCAGCCGTTCGGCCCTGAACCTTTCGAGAGCCTCAAGGCCCCGAGCTTTGTCGAGGGGCTCACGGCCGAGGGGCGCAAGGCATCCCCGCAAGCCCGCTAATATTCATTAGAGGCATTGTCATGTTGCTGTAGGCGCTGCCATACGAAATGGAACTGCAAATCGTTGAAGGCGATCTACTGGACCAAGATGTGGACGTGATCGTCAACCCCTGGAATCGAAACATCATTCCTTGGTGGTTGCTTCTTCCGCAGGGTGTGTCGCGTGCCATCAAGAAACGCGGCGGTCACGCACCGTTCCGTGAGCTGGGGAGAATTGGCTCCATCCCGCTCGGAGGTGCCGTCGAAACATCATCGGGCGAATTGCCGTTCAAATCCATCATCCATGTTGCTGGCATCAACATGTTATGGCGCTCGTCCGAACGGTCAATTCGTGAGTCGGTGCGCAACGCCATGAAGATCGCCAGGGAAAAGGGATATCGTTCGATTGCGTTCCCGTTGATCGGCGCTGGTTCTGGTGGCGGCAGGGCCGAGAAGGTACTATCAATCATTCAGGACGAACTTGGGCAAACTGAATTCGACGGCCAGGTGCGGATCGTTCGCTATCGTAGAAGCGCAACATAACCGGCGCATGCAACGGACGGCCTCCGCCCGCGGGTGATGCGCGTAGCGTTGGCAATACCGACCCGAATTAGCTCCCTCCGCACGACTATTCGCCGCGCGCAACGCAGAGGGCGTCGGCAAGGGATACCGTGCCGGCGTAAAGGGCGCGTCCGATGATGAGGCCCTCAAGGGGGAGTGAGGCGAGGCGGCGCACGTGCTCTATGTTTCCCACTCCGCCCGCGGCGATTACAGGCAGGCCCGCCTCCTCGGCGAAGGCGCGAGTGCTCTCCACAGCCGGTCCCTCCAGCGTGCCGTCCTGCGAGATGTCAGTGAAGATCACCGCGCGCAGGTTGATTGAGCGCAGCCGGCGGGCCATGTCCAGGGCACGCATCTCGGAAACCTCCACCCAGCCCCGGACGGCCACGCGCCCCTCGCGCGCGTCCACTCCGGCAGCGACGCGACCCGGGAATTCGTCGCACATCTGCGCCAGCCAGTCCGGCGATTCGAGCGCCCGAGTGCCGATGATGACCCTATCAACACCCGCGTTGAGGTAGCGCTGAATTGCGTCTCGCGTGCGGATGCCGCCGCCCACCTCGACGGGAAGCCCGGTCTCGCGGGCGATCTGAGCCACTGTGCCGAAATGTCTCGGCTCGCCCTCAAAGGCGCCGTCCAGATCAACGACGTGCAGGTATTCCGCCCCTTGTTCGCGCCAACGCAGCGCCACTTCGATCGGGTCCGGCGAGAACACCGTCTCCGTATCCGCTTCGCCGCGGACCAGGCGGACGCAGCGGCCTCCCTTCAGGTCGATGGCGGGAATAATCAACATAATCGAAAAAGCATTATCCGAATTCCAGGATCACAATCAAGAGCCAAGTGTAGGGAGAGAGGAGAAGGGGGAAAGCATCGGCCATTCTTCTCCTTAGCGGTCATTCTCCTCTCTCCTTTCTGCCTTCTGCTTCATGCGGCCGGCGGCCTTGTCCGCGTATTCGGCCAGGGCTATCATGCGCGATCGGAGCTCGTGAGCGAACTGCTGCAGCGTCGCTTCATCGGCCTGGGCCGGGACATGGAGCGGTTCGCCCCAGCAGTTGTAACCTCGGGAGAACGGCTTGGGAATACGGAACCGGTCCCAACTGGGCAGCTCCCAGAACCGCTCCAGACCCACGGCCACGGGGATGATCGGCTGGCCGCTTTTCTGAGCGAGCACAAGCACACCGGTTCCCAACGCATAGCGTGGTCCGCGGGGGCCGTCCGGAGCGATGCCCACAGTTCGTCCGCCTCGCGCGAACCGGATCATTTGCCTCAGCCCCACGGCGCCTGCCCGACTCGACGACCCCCGCACCGGCAGATATCCCAGCGAAGCGGCCACGCGGGCCACGTACTCGCCGTCACGGGAGGCACTCACCAAGATGGCCGCCTTCGTCCGCCTGTAATGCCAGAGGATCGCCAACTGGTGCGAATGCCAAAAGGCGTATATGCCGTTCGGGCTCGGCTCACGACTCAGGCGCGACAAGCTTTCGGCGTCGTTAGCGATCCGCAACGTGGAACAGTAAAGGGGGAGCAGGCACTTGGCCAGCAGGCCGACGAGAAAGAAGAGCAGCCGCTGTGCCGGCCCGTAGGAAGAGCTCAACCGGTTCTCCCTTCGATTGCCGCCAGGAAGCCGCACGCCTCACACGTGGCGGTGTCGCTCTCACAGAAGTCGTGGAATATCTGAAGCAAGCCCTGCTCTCTGCGATTGCTCGATACGACGCTGTCGGCCTGGCGCGCGTCTTCGAAGATACGCGTTTTCATATACCGCGTAACCGAATTGTCCGGGCCGGGGCCGAGAGAGCAATAGGCGTTGTGCAGCCGGTCCTCCGTCCGGCCCGCGTCGTCCTTGGAAAGCGCAAGGAGCAGAGGAATAGCAACGTTCACAACGATCGCAGCGGCGCGCGTGGGGCCGATCATCCCCATCGGTCTTGGAAGCCGTGGCGGGCCGAATGTCACCCTGCGTGACCAGTAGCTGTCCGGCTTGTCCTCGAACAGGGATCGGAACGCCTCGATCGTGCCTCGGCGGCGCCTCGATTGGCTTCCGCCCTGCGGGATTTGCTCGGCGGCCGTGAGCATAGCCCGACAGAGCCCGCTGTGAAGATGCGAGGCCAGAAACATCGATAGACCGGCGATGCGGCGGGCGGGATGATTGACGGGCCGCGTGCGCTTGAGTACCCAGACGGAGCGGTCCAGGGCCGGGCGCTCCAATCCCCGCGCCGACGCGGACCGCCGGCGTTGCAGCTCGTCCACGTATTCACGCGATTCGGCGTCTTTGGGCTCCGTTTCGAGCAAGCCGGCTGCGCCGAAGAGCTCCGCCTGCACACTGAGGATTCGTTGCGCATGTTCCGCATCGATCGGCACAACGCGCCGCAGATGGGAAAGCGGAACCGCCCTGGCCAGCCGCCGGAAGCCGCCTCGGTTAGCCGCGTAGCCCATGCAGTCCATGAGCGCTTCGTACATCACCTCGTCGGGCGTGGATTTCTCCGCCAGCGCGGTGAAACGCTCCGCCTTTGTCAACATGCGCTCGTCGCCTGCGATGTCCAGAAACCGACCGACCCACTGCGCGTCGCGGTCCAGGGCGCGGATGGAGCGGCAGCAAGGCCCTTCCCGACCCGTGCCGATCTGCGGATAGCCGTCCGGGTCGAGCGACTGAAGAATCTCGTCCAGATCCTCTGTGATAAGCGGCTCCAGCGCGAGCTGCGGGATCGGGCGGCCCATGTGGAACACGGCGTCCGAATTCAGGTCATTCTTTAGGACCACGTGCAGCACGACTTTGCGATAGGCGGGGTCGTCGCCGTGGCCGTGCCGCTCCCAGTCCGATGCCAGGACGTGCACCTCCACGTCGCCTCGCGTGCGGCCTCGGCCTCCCAGGTCGATTTCAGCGTTGCGGAAGTCCGGGCCGCTCGCCTCGTTCCAGTAGCCCGGAGAAAAGACCGAGAGCCGCACGCCGTCGGCCGTCCTCAGTCTGGCCGGGTCGAGAAACTGGTCGAACCACAGGCAGCGAACCAGCTTCTCCCGCACCGGCGTCCCCGCCGCCCCGAATGTCGCGGTTCGCGGCTCAGCGACCGCCCGCCGCTTGTTCACGAGCCGCCTGTAGACTCGAGAGAATCGGCCGCGGTCTTCTTGCAGGCTCTCTTTTCCGTGAGTGACCATGCTTTTCAGGATTCCTCGCTTGGCCGGGAAGACCGCGGGGATGCACGCTGGCCATACTTATGCCCGAAGCCGGGCATCTTTTCAAGTCCGGCGGGTCAGGATTGCCGATTTTATGGAGGGGCGGGTTTGTGTATAATGCCTCAGTGGCTCGGTAGGCCGGCACGGGGGCCGTGTGGCGGGCCTAGTTCCTCTTTTGCGCCGTAGGTTGCAGCCAGACTGCCATGTCGTACGAACCAGAGGATCCGCAGAACGTCTCCGACGGAGCGATGTCTCCCATCGCGCGGCTCTGGGTGGTTCGCGGCATCGTCTTCAGCGTTCTTCTGAGCTGCTCGCTGCTGGGCGTCTTCGTCATATATCCCGCTTATCGCGCGGCACACGTCAGAAAGCTTATGTCCGACGCGCGCCGGTTGTGGCACGCCGGCAACGCTGAGGCGGCGATAGAGTTGTACGCCCATGTGGAGAAGACATACCCTGAATTGAACGAGGCGCGTGTAGCGGCCCAGGAGCGCAAACCCATCGAAGAGTACGTGGCAGAGGCGAGGGCGCTCAAGGACACGGCTGACAAAGCGTTCAAACAAGATGAGTACGTCAAAGCGCTTGAGCTCTACCAGGCCACGGCGGAACAGTTTCCGAATAGCCGGGTCGCGGCGAGTGCGCACGAGTCCATGCCGGGTTGCCGGACGCTGGCCTGCGAAAAACTTGTACGGGCGGCCGCGCGCGCCGAGGAGTCCGGACGCTGGGACGTGGTTCAGAAGCGCTGTGAGCGCATCATTGCCCTCAATTCCGACTATCCGAAGGTCAGAGAGCACCTTGCCATCGCCAAAGGGCACTTGGCGGAGTTCCGCAGCATCATGGAGAGGGCCCGGGAGCGAGAGAAGGCCGAAGACTGGCCCGCCGCGCGCAAGGAATACGAGCTGGCCCTGGATGTCATGCCGCACGACACGGGGGCCTTCGACGGTCGTGTAAGAGCCCTTGAGGCCATACCGCCTCCTCCTGGAATGGCGCTGATCAGGCCGGGCGAATTCGTGGCCGGATCCAACAGCGGCGAATCGGACGAGAGGCCGCGCCGCAAGCTCAAGAGCAACGGCTTCTACATGGACGTGACCGAGGTGACGAACGCTCAATACGCCGAGTTCATGAAGGCCACAGGCCGCCGGCCGCCGCCTCACTGGAGAGGTCAGACGCCTCTTTCCGAGACGGCAGATCAGCCCGTGGTGTGCGTCTCCTGGCACGACGCCGTCGCCTATGGCCTGTGGGCAGGCAAGCGGCTGCCCACCGAGGTGGAGTGGGAACGCGCCGCCCGCGGCCCCAAGGGCCGCAAGTACCCGTGGGGCGACTCCTTCGACGGCACGGAGGCCGTGTTCAACACGAAATCCGAGGGGGTGGGCCGCACGACTTCCGACCGGTCGGAGGAGGGCTGCCTTGACATGGGCGGCAATGTCTCGGAATGGACGGCCGGCGACGCCTCCCCGAAGACGCGGGAGGGAGGTGCAGATGCGACGTGGAAGGTCGTGCGAGGCGCGTCCTGGGCCGGCCTTGAAGCACAGCGGGCGGACCGGATCGTGCCCGGGAGGATCGCGGTTGAAACGTCCGCCCCGGCCCGAACGGTTCTGGTGGACCACGACGACCTGTGGGGGGTCGAGGCCATCGGGTTACGACGCCTTGAGTTCTTCCTGCGCGGCGCGGCCAACGGGGTACCCATCATACTGATCAGAAAATGGGGGCCGCGATGGAACAGGTACGTGTCGGCCAGTTTCCCCGTTCGTCGGGGTCAGAGGATTGCGGGCGAGCGCGTGATTCGGATTGGGTCCACGAACGTGCGCGTGGGCTTCGACACTGGCTGCAAACTCACCCAAGTGAAGAATCCTTACGATCCGGAGCGCATACGGATTACCTACGTTGACCTTCGCGGGCTCCAACGCGAGATGGGCCAGCGGCAACCTACGGAGCTCTACATCCCACGCCGAAAACGCAGATCTTTCGACAGAGAAGAAAAAGCGGGAGAAGCCGCGTTTCCGGAGGCCGTGGATGAGCTGTCCCGGCGTCCCCTGGCCCACGTGGCGCGCAGCGCGAACAGAATGGCCGCACCAGCCGACGCGGTGTTCATCAACTGCGGGTTTCGCTGCGCGAAGGACCTTTGATTTGACCCGCGTCGAAGCCCACCCGTTGGGGTCGGCGGACGAGGCGCCTTGACCTTCGCGGAGCGGCGTGATTGAATCTTCGCCGGGCCCGAAGAGTCTGGTCCGGCGCTCTCCGTCCAGGGGTCAGGTGCGGCTGACTGCTGAACGCGGACTGCTTCAAAAACAACTGAAGAACGGCCGAAGGATTGTGGTGACATGTTGCGCGCGCTGCCGCTTCTGTTGACGGCGTTTCGGCTCCTGCTCGGGCCGGCCTTCTTGGTCGCTCACGGCAAAACGGGGCGAGTGTGGGTTCTCTTTCTGATCGTGGGCCTGGCCATGGCCACGGACTGGCTGGACGGTCTCGCGGCGCGCAGGCTGCAGGCCGTGTCGCTCGCCGGAAAGCTGCTCGATCCGTTTGCGGATGCGGTGTTCTGCATGATCGTCTTCGTTGATTTCGCCGCGGACGGCCTGATGCCCTGGTGGATAACGATTGTCCTCGTAAGCCGGGAAGTGGCAGTGACGTTTGCGGTGCGTCCGTTTTCTCTTGTCCGTGGCATCGTGGTCGCGGCAAGTCCGTTAGGCAAGATCAAGACCACTTTTCAGTTTGTTGCCATGCTGCTTGTGCTGTCCACGCTTGTTTGGACTGGGCAGTCGGTCATCAGCGGGTTGACACAGGCGAGTTTCTTCGCCGTGCTGGGATTCAGCCTGGCCTCAGCGGGCAAGTACGCTTACGATGTCAGAGCGGGCCTGGGCAGGCCGCCGGAAGCGCGAGCGGGTGAATCGGTTGCCGGAAAAGGTCGTTGAGTTTTGTTCGACATCGGGCCGGCGGCCCTTGCATCGGAGATCCATGACATGGCCATACGAGTCGGCGTCATCGGCGCCGGAAGCTCCGGCCGGCGGCAAATCAGTGTCTTGAAAACGCTGCCGGACGTACAGATCGCCGCCGTATGCGACAGCGACCGCGGTGTTGCTGAAGCGGCGGCGGAGCCCTTCGGCGCGAACGTGCACATCAATTTCAGGACTATGCTCGAGGCGGAACGACTCGATGCGGCGTTCATTTGCCTGCCTCCTTTCGCACGCGGCGAACCGGAGATGCTTGCCGCTCGCAACGGGGTGCACCTTTTCCTCGAAAGCCCGGTGGCGCTTTCCGTTCAGAAGGCCGAGCAAGTGCAGGCGGAGATCGAGAACGCCGGCGTAATCTGCTCGGTGGCGCATTCCTGGAGGTATCTGTCCGGCACCGACCAGGCCAGGGAGCTTTTGAAGGATCAGAAGATTGCCCTTGTTCACGGCTGGCGGTTTGGGCCTGTCCCGGATCCGGGATGGCGCTGCAGGCGCGAGTTATCCGGCGGCCAGTTCGTTGAGCAGGCGGCGGAGTTGCTGGATCTTGCTCGGTATCTGGCCGGCGAGGTGACCAGCATATGCGGGACGGCGTTTGAGGGGATAGCCGCGGCACACCTGTCGGACTATGACATAGAGGACGCCGTGGTCTCGATCCTGCGGTTCCGGAACGGCGCGGTAGGATACATCGTATCCTCCTGCGTCGCGCCCGGGGAGGATGCGGGGCTTTCGATCCTCAGCGAGGACCAGGAACTGCGGATCACAGAAGCCGGTCTGCACCTTACGCAGCCGGGCAGACGCACGTACGTCGAACACGAGCGTCCCGGCCTTCCGGCTGCGCACGAGGCGTTTCTGCAGGCAGTGAAATCCGGCGACAAAAGCCTCGTCCGCTCCGATTACGGCGACGCGGTCTTCACGCTCCGGGCGGCGCTCGCCGCCGTCGAGTCGGCCCAGACGGGAAAGGTCGTCAATCTGTAGGCGAGATCGAGAGGACGAAGCAGAGGGCCGGCTCACGGGCGGCCGAAGGCGGCAACGAGTTCGTGTGCCGCTGAACGCGGATCGTCGGCCGCTACAATGGCAGATACCACGGCCACTCCACATGTCCCCGTCTCTCTGACCTGGCCGGCGTTCTCAGAAGTTATTCCGCCTATGGCCACCATCGGCAGGTCCGAGCCGGAGACGATTTCCTTCGTCGCTTCCAAACCCAACGGTTCGACCAGCCCCCGTTTCGACGGGGTGGAAAAGATGGGTCCGAGCAGGACATAGTCGGCTCCGTCCTTCTCGGCCGTACGGAGCTGGCCGGCACTGTGGCAGGACACGCCGATTCGCAAGGAGTCGCCGCAAAGCGCTCTGGCGTCTCCAACCCGTACCGACCGCCATCCCAGGTGCACGCCATCCGCCTCGGACGCGATCGCCACGTCCGTCCGATGATTGATAATCAGAGAGGCGCCGGCCTCCGCGGTGATGCGGCGCATCTCTTCGGCGAGACGGAACAGGTCGCGATCGGAGATGTCTCTTTCCCGAAGCTGGATAGCGTCCGCGCCGCCTTCGAGGGCGAGCCTCACCGTCTCGGTGATTGGCCTGGCAGAACGCCGTCGGTCGGTGACGACCATCAATCTGAACATGAAGCTACCTCTTCACTTCCTCTAATCCCAGCCACACCTTGACGCGCCCGTCGCTGAATTCGACACTCGGCGCGGACAAGCCCAGACGCGGCCCGTTCTGTTCGAGCCAGCCCGACAACGCCGCCGCAATGGAAGGGCCGTCGGACGGATCTCCCGGTTGAAAACTGACCGACAGCTTCTGCGCAGAAGAATCCATGCTGAACTGTACGTCGTGCAGTTGCGTTATGGAGGGTATGTCGCGGCCCAGGGCTTTCTTGAACTCAAGTAGCGCCTGCATGTCCGTCGTTTGGCTGACCTCGTCCAGCTCCATGTCCGCCCAACTGCGCGCCCAGCCCCAGGCAGAAAAGGACCTGTTCGGCAGCGCCTTCACTGCGCCCGCCTGGCTCGCGGGCGCTTTGAGGGAAGCGTCTGAAGTGAGGCCGTCCAGCAGGGCTTCCATGGTCTCGATGCTGGTGGAGCGCAAGACCGAGCAGCGCGCCAGGCTGAGCACGTTGAGTCCTGGCCCCGGCCCGGAAAACACGGCCTTCTCCTGGTGGTAGTGAAGGCCGTAATTGAGCACGCCCTTTTCACACTGGCGCTCCAGGTCCGGGCGAACGATTCGGAACAGACCGGGGTACGCGCCCAGGCTGATCGCAACGGTCGCATCGCGGCCGTCGTTTCGGGGCACCAGCGAGACAACGACCTGGAAGCCGCAGTTCAGATCCTTGGCGCCCTTCTCGATCAGCCGTGCCGCCTGATGGGGCAATCCGCGCGTGACGAGCCGGGTGGAGAATGGAAGCGGCGGTCGTGCTGGAGAGTCGCATTTCTCATAACGTGCCACCAGAAAGGCAACGGCATCGGGATGGATGAGTCTTTGAGGATCCGGCAGCGGCACACGGGCCTGCATCCAGTACAACAGCCCCATGACCGTCAGAAAGCCCACCAGCACAGCGCCGCCCAGAATGGTCACCACGACGTAGAAGGCGAACATGCGGCGAGACCATCTTCGGAGACCGAACACGAGCATTCCCTCAAACTTGAAGCTCAGCTGCGAGGCCCAGTTGGGCCGCGTACCTCTTCCGTATCGGTTCCACAACGTCCTGCACAAACGCGCGGACCTGCTCCGGCGCGCGGCCCACAAAGCGCGTGGGGTCCGTGAGGGCCGGAAGCTCGTCGCGCACTGCGGCGAACATCTCGTCGCGACGGATCCGGTCCAAGAGATCGTACTCCGCGCCGCCGCCGCGGACGGCCTCGACAGCGGCCATGGCATGTTTCCTGATGCGCTCGTGCAACTCCTGTCTATCGCCTCCGCGCTTGACAGCGGCCATCAGGATGCCCTCGCTCGCCATCATGGGCAGCTCGCGTTCCAGATTGCCGCCTATGACGCCGGGCCTGACCACCAGGCCGGAGACAACGTTCAGTACGATATGCAGTATCGCATCAGCCGTGAGGAACGCCTCCGGCAGGCTGAGGCGGCGATTCGACGAGTCGTCCAGGGTGCGTTCGAGCCACTGCGATGCCGCGGTGAACGCCGCGTTCGGCGCCAGGCAGATGAGAAAGCGCGCCAAGCCGGTGATGCGCTCACAGCGCATGGGGTTGCGCTTGTAAGGCATGGAGGAGGATCCGACCTGGGTCTCCTCGAAGGGCTCCTGGATCTCTCCCAAGTGCTGGAGGAGGCGCACGTCGTTGGCGAACTTGTGGGCGGACTGACCGATGCCGCTCAAGGTCGCCAGCGTGCGGGCGTCGAGCTTTCGCGTGTAGGTCTGTCCTGTAACCGGAAAGACGTCATGGAAACCGAGCTTCTGCGCAACGAGGCGTTCGAGCCGCTCCACCTTGGCGTGATCGCCGTCGAACAACTGAAGAAAGCTGGCCTGCGATCCTGTGGCCCCTTTGATCCCTCTAAGGCGCAGACCGCCCAGAAGCCTCTCTATCTCCTCCAGGTCAAGGACAAGGTCCTGGGTCCAGAGGCATGCCCTTTTTCCCACCGTGGTGAGCTGGGCCGGCTGGTAGTGGGTCCAGCCGAGCGTGGGCAGGCTGCGATATTTCTCGGCGAAGGCGGCGAGCCGGTCAATGACGTTGGCAAGCTTCCTCGTCAGCAGCTCGAGACCGTCGCGGATCAGGATGATGTCGGCGTTGTCGGACACATCACAACTGGTGGCTCCGAGATGAATGATCGGCCTGGCCCTGGGGCACTGATCGCCGTAGGCGCGTACATGGGCCATGATGTCGTGGCGCAGTTTGCGTTCGTACTCGCGGGCCTTTTCGAGATTCAGGTCGTCCTGGTGCGCGCGCAGTTCGGCGATCTGCTCCTCGGACACGGGAAGGCCGAGTTCCTTCTGGGCCTCGGCCAGGGCCACCCATACGCGCCGCCAGGTTCGAAACTTCCTGGCCTGGGAGAAGTTCTCCAGCATCCTTCGGGTCGCGAACCGAGTGGCGAGAGGCGAGACGTAGGCCTGCTCGGTCGAAGCCTTATCCATGGTCTATCTCCTCCGGGGCAGTGTGATGATGAACTCCGTTCCGCGCCCCAGGCTGCTGGTCACCGTGATGTCGCCGCCGTGGTCCTGTACGATCTTCTGGCTCACGGTGAGCCCCAGACCGGTGCCGCCCGGCTTGGTCGTGAAGAACGGCTCGAACAAGTGCGGCAGGTTTTCTCGGGGTATCGGTTCTCCGGTGTCAGCCACGGTAACGGTGACGGTTTCCTCGTCGCACCCCACGGCCACCGACAGCAAGCCGCCGTCCCTCATGGCATCGAGGCCGTTCTGGAAGAGATTGAGGAATACCTGTTTCATCTGGTCCGGGTCGAGATTGAGCGCGATGTCCGGCTCGCGCAGGTTGAGGCGCAGGGCGACTCCCTGCTCCTGAGCGCGGGCCTGCATCAGACCGGCGGTCTCTCGAATGACCGATCCCAGGGGCGCTTCGCGGAGGATGGGAGTGGGCGGCTTGGTGAAGTCCATGACGCCGGCCAGTATGGTCTCCAGACGGCGGACTTCGCTGGCGATGATTTTCGCGTAGCGCGCTATATCAGGGCTCGGCTCCGGCCGACGCTGCATGACGCTGGCGAAGCCGCCGATGGTCACGAGGGGATTACGGATCTCGTGGGCCACGTGAGCCGCCATCCGGCCCATGGCCACGAGCCTCTCCGATCGGACGAGCTTGTCCTGGGCATCGGCCAGTTCGCGGTAGGCCTGTTCCAGGTGCGCCTTTTCCTCCTGGAGTTGCTCATAGATTCGAGCGTTCTCGATGGCGATGGCCGCCTGGTTCGCGAACATGCAAAGCAGTTCTACGTGGTCCTGACTTATGGGCTGGCCGCTAAAGAGGTTGTCGGCAATGATGACGCCCACTGGTTCGTTATGGGCGATGAGCGGCGCCAGGACGAACTGCCGGACGCCAAGGAGCGTTGCGAGCTCCTCGCTGACGCGCGGGTCTCGGTCCGCGTCATGGATCACCGAAGGCGCCTTCCCCAAGGCACACTGAACCACGATGTGGCCGGCTTCTTCGAGCGAGATGCTGATGCTCCTGGCAATGCGATTCATCGCCGAGGGCGGGGCGGCCTGGTCGGGGCCGTGCCGAGCCAGGAGATCCTCCAATGTCGGGCTTTCCTCCGTGATCCGGGTCCAGATGCGGGCGGCCTCATCAGCGCTGCCCGGCCCAACGCCCATCTTGCCCTCGATCACGTTGCGATCCCTATCCACCATGAGCAGGACGGCCCGGTTGAACCCCAGGGCCTGTCCGGCCGTGACGCATGTGAGAATGAAGTGCAGGAGCTTGTCCAGATCGAGCACGCCCTGCATCAACTCGCCGAGCTGTCGTAGGCGCGAGAGCTGATAGACCTTTTTCGTCTCCTCCGTGACGTCCATGGAGAGCATGAGAACCTGCTCCACCTCTCCCGATGGTCCCATGATGGGCGTGGTGGCGTGATGGTACTGGCGAAGGACGCCGTCGGATCGAACGTGGGCCGCCATGGCTTCGCTGTGCGCACCGGCGTTGAAGCAGGTCTCAGCCGGGCATATGGTGCAGGCGTGATCCCGGCGGCAGTAGACCTCGTGGCAGCGCCTGCCCATGACCTCTTTTCCCTGGCCGAACCATTCATTTACTGTGCGGTTCGCCCAGACGATGCGGCGATCCCGGTCTATGAGGGCCAGTCCGGCGCCAATGACCCCCACCACGTCCTCCAGCTTCTGTTTCTCCTGGAGCAACTCCGCCTCCGCGCGCCGGCGCTTGGTGATGTCCAGCAGCACCGCGGTGTAGCCCACGTGCCGGCGGGACCTGTTCATGAGCTTGCCCAACACAAGGAGCACGGGCACGCCGCGGCCGTCTTTGCGCTTCAGGATCAACTCGCCCTCGGCCACGCCGTTGGCCCTGCACAGTTCAACGAGATCCCTCAAGCTGGGGCCGTCTTCGAGTAGTTCCTCGGACACCCTCCTCCCGAGCATCTCCTGCTCGGTGTATCCGGACAATCCTTCCGCGTCGGCGTCCCAATACGTGAATCGGCCTGCCACGTCGCAGGAGACCACCGCTGCGGGCACGTGAGATAGGATCAGGTCCAGAAGATTGCGGCGTTCCTCAGCAAGGGTCATCGCCCGGCGCCATTCGGTCACGTCCTCAAACGTGAGGACCACGCCCAGCCCTTCCGGCATGCGAGCGGGCGCCACGCGCACGTTCAACAGGCGCCGGTTGCCCTCACAGGCGACAGCCACATCCGCGAACACCTGCGGTCCCTTCTCCCGCAGCGCCAGTTCGATGGCCGATTCAATGCCCGCCTCCTTCAGCAGGGCCGCGGGCAGCACGTCCCCCACGGCGCGCCCTGCCACGGCCCGCTCCTCGCATTCGAACAGCGAGCAGAAGTTCGGGCTCACAAACAACACCTTCAGATCGCCGTCCAGCACGCACAATCCCGAGGGTATGGCATCTATGACCGATCGATTCAGGTCGCGAAGCAAGCGTGTCCTCTCGAAGAGTCTCGCGTTGGCGATGGCCTGAGCGATCTGCTCGGCCAGGATCTCCAAGGCCATCACGTCGTGCTCGTCGAAGGCGTTGATCTCGCGGTCCTCCACGTTGATGACGCCGACGGTCTGGTCCCGAAGGCGGATGGGAACAGCGAGTTCCGATAGGGACCCCTGCTCGCCGGGAAAGGCCACGACGTAGCGGGGTTCTTCCCGGACGTCGTTCGCCAGGAGGGTGCGGCCGTGGTCGGCGACCCATCCCACGATCCCCACGCTGAGCTTCTGGCGGTAGCCCATTACCCCTTGGGATTCGAACGAGCCGGATTGGGCCGCGAGCACGCATTCGCCGGCCTCGTCATCCACGAGAAAGATGCTCACGTCATAATAGCCGAAGTGCCTGTGGATGGCGGCGGCGACGGCGTTGAGCAACTGGTCGGTCTCCAGCTTGGAATGGGCCGCGCGGGCCACCTCGCTCACCAGGGAAAGGCGCGACGCCCATTTCCGGATGTCTCCGGACTTGGGCGGCTCGGAGGGGTCGGCTTTGTTCAGAAGAATATCGCCGTTCACGGTTGGCGCGCCTCCACGCCAGGGTCCAGGAGCCGTCCGGCCTCGGACCTGATCATACCTCGGCCCGGCCGGCCAACGCGGGGCGCCGATTGAACCTGAGCGCCTTGGCCGCGTCGTAGAGTCGCAGGTATTGTCTCGCGCTCGCCTCCCACGACCAGTCCTGGGCCATTCCTGTTTCCATGAGCCGTCTCCAGGATCGTCCGTCCCGGTAGAGACCCAGCGCGCGCAGCAGGCATTGGGCAAGCGCCTCCGGCGTCGGCTCCTTGAAGGTGAAGCCGGTTGCGCGGCCGGCGGACAGCGTGTCGGGAGTACAGTCGCACACGGTGTCCGCCAGCCCGCCGGTCTCTCTCACCACCGGCACGCTTCCGTACTTGAGGCCGTAAAGCTGAGTGAGCCCGCATGGCTCGAATCTCGAAGGTACCAGGAGCATGTCCGAGCCGGCGATGATGCGATGGGCAAGCCGGTCGTCGTGTCTCGCGAACACCCGCATGCGATCCGGATAGCGACGGGCCACGTCGTCGAGCGTCATTCGAATTGTCTGGTCGCCGTTTCCGAGTATAACGAATTGGAGCGGTTCGCGGTCGAACACCCGCGGCAGCGCCTTCGCCACGAGGTCCAGCCCTTTCTGGAAATCGAAGCGCGACACGACCCCGGCGACCGGCACCTTGCGCAGCGGCAGACCGGCCTGGCGCTGCAGAGCGCGCTTGCACGACGCCTTGGGGCTCACGTCCTCAGACCCGTAGTCCGCGGTGATGTGGGGATCCGCGGCCGGGTTCCACACCGCGTCGTCTATGCCGTTCACGACGCCGTGGAGGAGGTCTCGCCTTTCCCTGAGCACGCCGTCCAGCCCATGGCCGTTCTGCTCAGTTTGAATCTCGCGGGCATAGGTGGGGCTTACCGTGTTCAGGATGTCGGCAAATACGATACCCGCCTTGAGAAGATTTATCTTCCCCCAAAACTCGAACTGCCGCCAGTTGAAATACTTCCAGTCCAGGCCGATCAGATCCATGTCCCAATGCCGGAAGATGCCCTGGTGGGCGACGTTGTGAATGGTCAGAAGCACGCCGGACCGTCCCAGCGCCGAATCCGGACCGTGCAAGATGCGGAGATACGGCGCAATGAGAGCGGTCTGCCAGTCCTGAACGTGAAACACATGGGGCACGAGACCCATCGTCCGGACAGCCTCCAGAACGCCTCGGCAGAAGAACGCGTATCTTTCGCAGTTGTCGGAGTAAGTCCGTCCTTCGTTGGCGTACAGATTGTCGCGGTCGAAATAGGCGTCATGCTCGATGAAGTAGGCCGAGGCCCCGGTCCCCGGGATACGCGCGTGCCACACGCCGGCGTCAACGGCGCCCCGGCCCACCGGCACCTCCACGCGGCCTATTTCGGTGAGGTCCGCGCCGGAGCGTCTCACCTCTCGGTAGAGCGGCATGAAAAGGATGGGCTCGTGCCCAAGCCGAAACAGGGCCTTGGGAAGGGCGCCGGCCACGTCGGCCAGGCCGCCGGTTTTGGCAAACGGCACTGCTTCCGAAGCGGCGATGACGATTCTCATGCCGTATCCTGACCGGCTGCTTTCACAGTCGCCGGGGGTGACGGGGAGCCCGGAACGCGAACCGCCTCCTGAGGCATCTCGCCTGGCACCAGCACACCGCAGGAGATAGTGAACCTCAATGCCTCGTCCACCGTCATGTCCAGCGTCAGGACCTCCGCTTCGTCCACCAGCACGGTCCAGCCGGTGAACGGCGCAGGGGAGGTGGGAACGAACACGGCGATCATCTTGCGCCCCTTCCGGCGGGAAAGGCTCTGGATACCGTCGCTCGTGGCGAACCCTATGGCGTACGCGCCCTGGCGCGGATACTCGACGGCCACGACGCGATTGAACCTTATCTGGCGCCGGCCGAAGATGAAGTCGGAGAACTGCTTGGCGTGGGGGTAGATGTAATTGACTATCGGCAGGCGCGCGATGAGCGCGTCCACCCAGCCCATGATCCGCCTTCCCACGAGGCTGGCCAGGACAAGCCCCATAAGGTAAACCGCCACCAGCGCCAGGATGACCGCGGCAGCCTTGCCGACCCACGCTGGAAGGCTCTTGAAGTCGGTGGTCGTGGCCGCGATGTAGTTCACCAGGGTTCCCAGCGGCCCGCTTAGCGTCATGATGACGTTCCAGCACAGCTTAAGCACGACCACCGTGAGCACGACGGGAAGCAGGGCGACGAGCCCGGTGATGAACGCCCGGCGAAAATGGATCTTTCTTTTGGCTTTAGTCACGTCGGCCCTTCTCCCCCGCGGCCGACCTCTCAGATGCCAGTCTGTGCAGCCGCCGGTCCACGCCGTTTCGCGCCCATCTCAGCGCGGCAAGGTTCGCCGCGGCGATGCCCCTCACCAGGCCGGAACCCCGCAGCTTCCCCAGGAAGCGGTGGATCGGACATCGCACCATGGGACGACTCGCTTGAGCCATCGGGACACTCTCCTTTCGCCTGTGACGCTGTGAAGTTTCGCCTTCTCGGCTCAGCGTATCCCGCCGTCTCACGCATGTCAAGGGCAGGGCGCTCGCCTCGAAGCCGCCGGTCAAGGCTTGCTCCTGCATCACGCCGAGACTATAATAATCGGGTCTTTAACTCTGTGTTGCCAGGGCAGTTCACATGCCGATACCATGCGGAGTGACGGCGGAGTCTTTTCATGGCCCCACAGGTACGCATTCCTGGATACGACCTACTGGAGCGCATCGGCGCTGGGGCCGGAAGCGCCATCTACCGGGCGCGCGAGCTTGGGTCCAGACGCATCGTGGCTGTCAAACACGTCTCGGTCGAGGACCGCGAGAACAAGAAGTACCTCCGGCACGTGCGCAACGAGTATCGCGTCCTCAAGAGCCTGCAGGACAGCCGCGGCGAATCGCCGCCGGAGGGGATCGTGAAGGTGTACCGCCTCGTGCGCTGGGGCCGGTTGAGGCGGCGCAAAAACTGTGCCTTGGTCATGGAGTACCTGGAGGGTCTCGACCTTCGCAGGGAGAGACGCTATCCGATAGGCCAGTTCGTCGACATTCTCGCTCAGACGACCAAGGCGCTCGCCGCTCTTCACGCCAGATCGATGATTCACGGTGACGTCAAGCCGGAGAACATCATCGTGAGTCCATCGGGCCGAGTGGCAATGGTGGATTTCGGCTTCAGCTGCAAGGCAGGGTCCCAGGCGAGAAGCATCCGCGGGACACGGGACTACATGGCACCCGAGCAGATAGACATGGGACGACTTACCGAGCGGACCGACATCTACAACTTCGGCGCGACCATGTATTTTCTGCTCACAGGCAGGTATGTGCCGTCAATGCTGCCTCGAGTTGATGAGCCTGTGTTTGTCGACGCTCGCGTCATCAAGCCGGAATCTCCCCGCTCGTTGAACCCGGACATCCCGGCGGCTCTGGACAGTATGATCTTGCGCTGCCTGAAGAGGGATACGCTGGCACGGCCTTCCTGCATCGAGGAAGTGCTGGAGGTGCTTCTCAACGTACGGGCCGAGTACACGGCCTGAGCCGGCTCCGGCTCGGCTGAACTGACGTAATCAAGGCGGTTGAAATGGCAAGGGAATTGAAGACCAGTCGGCGTGGCAAGCTGGACGGACCTGCGCCCACGATCGCGGGATTCCGATTGCTCTCGCGCGTGGGACGGGGCGGGATGGGCACCGTCTACCGCGCGCGGCAGCTCAGCGTGGACCGCATCGTGGCGGTTAAAGTCTTGCACCAGCGTCTGGCTCGCAGCCGGTCCTTCATCGCACGCTTCAAGGAGGAGGCGAAGGCCGCGGCCAGGCTGAACCACCCGAACATCGTGCACGCAATAGACTCCGGCGAGGCCGACGACCACTACTACTTCGCGATGGAATTCGTCGACGGGGAGACGCTTCACCGGCTGATGTTTCGTGAAGGTGTGCTGGAGGAGCGACAGGTGTTGAGGGTGGCGCTTGACGTGGGTCATGCGCTCGGCCACGCACACACACACGGAATCGTTCATCGTGACATCAAGCCGGGCAATATCATGATAAACCGGCAAGGAGAGACCAAACTGTGCGACCTCGGTCTCGCGCGCTACCAGCCTGAGGACGTGGGACTCGGCCAGAGGGGTGCCGCCGTGGGCACGCCCTACTACATCTCGCCGGAGCAGGCCATGGGATACATCGACGTGGACTGCCGCTCGGATATTTATTCACTGGGGGCAACGCTCTATCGCGCCGTCGTAGGTCGGCCGGCGTTCGACGCCTCAACGCCGGCGGAGATTCTCAATATGCACGTCCGGTCGCCTCTGGCGTGGCCGCAGGACCATAACCCCGGGCTCAGTGAGAACATCTGCTATCTCATCGTCAAGATGATGGCCAAGAAGCCCGAGGAACGGTATCAGACGCCCAGTGAGCTTGGGGAGGACATCAAACGCGTCCTTGCCGGCGAGGAACCGAAGTCGGCCGTGATTCAGCTCGAAGTGCCCCCCGTTCGTCTGTCCGACGAAGAACGGGCAACTCGGGCGATAACCGCCATCCGCATAAAGCAGAAAAAAGCCGCGGTCCGGCAGCTCGCCGAGATGCGAGAAGTCATAGACCGCGTAGCGTCCGAACAATCCATGGCCCCTCACGCCGTGGTGCGGCTGCTGCGGGGCAATCTGGACGAAACCAAGCCTGAGACGTTCATCAAGTACGGGGTGATCCTGCTGGCAGAACGCCGGTTTCCCCTTGCCCGACTGGAGTTCCGGCGAGCGGCCCGACTCGGCGCCGACGTCTCGGCCTACATGGCCAAGCTGGACGCCCTGGGAGCGCCGCCGGGAATGATTTATGTGCCCGGCGGAGAATCTGTCTCCGGCCCGCACGGTGCACAGAAAAAGGTGAGCCTGTCGCCCTTCTACATACACACCCATCTGGTGACCAACCGCAGGTACCACGAATACATGCGCGCCACCGGCGCCGATGCGCCCGCCCACTGGCTCAACAGAAACATACCCGACGGAACGGGAGACCTGCCGGTGGTCAATGTCAGTTTTGAACAGGCTCGGGCGTATGCCCAGTGGTCCGGCAGGCGTCTGCCCACGGCCCACGAATGGGAAATGGCCGCCCGCGGAACGGACGGAAGGCGATATCCGTGGGGCGACGACTTCGACGAACTCCGATGCAACACAAGCGAATCCGGCATAGGCCAACTGACCGTGGCGGGGCGTTATCCGCGGGGTGTCTCCCCGTACGGTTGCCATGACATGTTCGGCAACGTGGTCCAGTGGTGCGCGGATGTCGGCTCTGGTCCCGGAGAGAATGCCGAAAGCGCGGCGGTATGCGGCGTGTCATGGGAAGAGCCGGGCAAGTCCTTCGGCTGCTGGCGGGTTGAGTCAAGGAAGCGCCTCCGCCGCAGCCGCAGGTGCGGCTTCCGCTGCGCAAAGGATGTAGCATAGTCGGATGGGACGCAACGGTTGAACTGAACGGGGGGCTCGCTGCAGTCCCCGTTGGGATCATGGATTCTTCTTTCGAGTTGGTGGAATGGCAATGGCCTTGGCCCTGCTTGTCCTGAACGCCGAGCGGAGCGGAGAGAGCTTTCTCCTCACTGAGGGGAACGCCGTCACGATGGGCCGTGATCCGGTCAATGACATCCGCCTGCCGGACAGGAAGCTGTCGCGCATTCACTGCCAGGTCGAGATGATCGGCGGCCGGTGTCAGGTCGCAGACCTCAACAGCACCAACGGCACCATGGTGAACGGCGAGCGCATCGAGCTGGAGACGTGGCTGTCGGTGGGCGACGAGATCGAGGTGGGCACAACGAGGCTTCGTCTCATCGAGAGCTCGGCCGCGGATATTCGGTCCGCCGCGCCGGAGACGCCGCCCGAAGAGTCGCCTCACTGCGAGGAATGCGGTCGGGAAATCACTGCTGAGGAAATCGCCTCCGGCCGAGTCCGGCGGGTGGGAAAGCGGCATTACTGCTCGCGCTGCGCGGCCTATCTGGAAGCATCCCCCGCCGAGGGCCGGGTTGCAGCCCATCCCCTGACCGCGCCCATGGCCGAACGCTGCAAGCCCGGAAAGCAGATCGCCGGAGTCAGCCTGATATCGCTCGTGGGAGAGGGCTGGCTCGGTCCGCTATACAAGGGCGAACAGATCAGCATGGGCCGCGTGGTGGCGCTCAAGGTGCTCAACGTGGGCGACGCGGGCTGGACGAGAAAATATCTTCAGGCCGTGTACGTCAGCGGCCAACTGGTTCACCCGAACATCGTGCTCATATTCGACACCGGCGAGGAGGACGACCTGTTCTACGTCATCAGGGAGTATGTGGAAGGACAATCCCTGCAAGGGCGCTTGGCCGCAGGCGAGCCGGTTTCTCTGCAAGAGGCGTTCAGCATTATCAGCCAGGCCGCCCTCGGCCTGGAGCACGCCTTTGATCGCCGGGTATTCCACGGCAGCCTCTCTCCCAGGAAGATACTCATCGGGCCGCGCGGAACCGTGAAGCTGACCGGCTTCGGGCTTCCCACGACTCCGCCGCCCGGCCCGGACGGAGAACGATACGGCTGGCACGCCCTTCCCTATACCTCGCCGGACCGGCTGCGAGCGGAAGCCGCACCCGGTTTTCTGGGGGACGTGTACTCTCTCGTGGCGGTCTTCTATCATCTCCTTGCAGGCCGCCCGCCGTTCATCGGAAGCAACCGGGAGAAGATCGAGCGCCGCATCCTCAACCGCCCGCCCAAGCCGCTCGCCGACTTCAACGACGACATCTCCGACGCGGTCCAGCGGATCGTAGATCGCGGCATGTCCAAGGATCCCAGGGCCCGTTACCAGTCCCCGCGCGACCTGCTCAATCACATGGAAAAACGCCTCCGCAACGAGATCTAGACTCTGCCGAGGTCGGCTCGCGCGCCTTACGGCGGACACCCAATGACCAGCAAGCCGCGCGTTCCGGTTGGCCCACTGCGCAAACCTCTGCGGTGTGTTCGTGACTTCGCGGGATCAACTGTGCTGCATCCTAGCCTCTGCACTGAACGATGATTTCATCCAGCGGTCGTTTGGGAACGTGGTGCACGTCCTCCTCGTCTCGATAGTACTTGATGTCGCCGTCGGAGCCGGTGTCCTCAAGGACCACCTGCTCAGCGGGCCTTCCCAAAGCGAGAACCAGGAGAATTTCGTATCGGTCCGGGATCGCGAGGTCCTCGCGCAATCGGTCACGGTGGACGGAGCCGATCATACAGCCGCCCAGGCCTTTCTCCGTGGCCCCGAGCAGGATGGTCTGCGCCGCGATTCCATGATCCACTCCGAACGAACCTGATATTTCTTTGTCTCCAAGAATAACGATGTACGCTGAGGGCCGTTCGCCTTCGGCCGGTCCGTCCCAGTCCTTGAGATAGCCGGCCCAGACCAGGCACGAAAAAACTCTTGCGTTCGTCTCCGACTCGCAGGAAAGGATGTACTTCAGAGGCTGAACGTTGGAGGACGAGGCGCTGAGGCGCGCCAGGTTGACCAGTTCCTTCAGCATCTCCGCTCCAATCGGTTCAGACTCCTGAAACCTCCTGTAACTGCGGTTTCTCCTCACGAGGTCTGACAACATGCCGGCTCCTTTCGTCTGTGATGGATTTGGTTGTTGCTTTCACTTGGCCTTTGGGCGTCGTCCCGGAAGACGCCGCGGGATCTCTTACTGCGTCTCGGAAAAGGCGTCCGCAAGAGCGTAACACCTGTGCTTGCTCAGATCAACGGACGTTGAGGCTGCCCCGCTCAGCCGTGAGTCACGTCCAGTCGTTCGGAATCCCGGGCGTCGCCCGTCCAGCCAAAATGGCAGCAACCCGGAGACGCCCTGTCATAATGGCAGCAAGCGGGGCCTGCTCCTGTTGCCTAAACTTGGGATTGACAAGAGCTTACAGAGTTACCCCATAACCGTCGCTTGGCATTCTCTTTGCAGAATCACTGCAGAGAGATTGTCTGCTGACGGAATGGAATTGCCAAAGAACTGCAGGAGGAAGCTTGATGTCGGCTAAGCGAATCACATTCGAGCAGGACGCGCGTGACAAGATAAGGCGAGGGGTGGAGATTCTTGCGCAGGCTGTGAAGATCACATTGGGGCCAAGGGGGCGAAACGTCATCCTTCAGAAAAGCTTCGGTTCGCCCACTGTCACCAAGGACGGCGTCACAGTGGCCAAGGAGATCGACCTGAAGGACAAGGAGGAGAACCTGGGCGCCCGCTTGGTGAGAGAGGTCGCTTCCAAGACCAGTGACACGGCCGGCGATGGGACCACCACGGCCACCATCCTGGCGGAGTCCATCTTCAAGGAAGGCCTGAAGAACGTCGCGGCCGGCTCGAACGCTATGGCCCTGAAGCGCGGAATCGAGAGGGCCGTGGACAGGATAGTCTCCGATCTGGACAAGATGAAGATCGTCGTGAAGTCGCGCAGGGAGATCGAACAGGTGGGCAGCGTGGCGAGTAACAACGACGTGGAAATCGGCAACATGATCGCCGAGGCCATGGAGCGCGTGGGCAAGGACGGGGTGATCACAGTGGAGGAAGGCAAGGGGCTGAAGACCGAAGTGGAATGGGTCGAGGGCATGCAGTTCGACCGTGGCTACTCCAGCCCCTACTTCGTCACCAACCCTGAGAAGATGGAATGCGAGATGGAGGAGCCCTACGTTCTGATCCACGAGAAAAAGATCTCCGTGATCAAGGATCTCGTGCCCATTCTGGAGAAAGTGGCTCAGGCCGGCCGGCCGATCCTGGTTATCGCCGAGGAGGTGGATGGCGAGGCGCTCGCCACACTCGTCGTGAACAAGTTGCGTGGAACGCTCAAGTGCGCCTGCGTAAAGGCGCCCGGCTATGGCGACCGCCGCAAGGCCATGCTCGATGACATCGCCATCCTCACAGGCGGCCGAGCGCTTTTCGAGGACTTGGGCATCCAGCTCGAGAACGTCAAGCTGGACGACCTCGGCCGCGCGAAGCGGGTCGTCATTGATAAGGATAACACCACCATCATCGAGGGCGCCGGATCCACAAAGGCCATAAAGGGCCGCATCGAACAGATCCGTAACGAAATTGACACCAACACCTCCGACTACGATCGCGAGAAGCTCGAGGAGCGGCTCGCCAAGCTGGCCGGCGGCGTGGCCAAGATCAACGTGGGCGCAGCCACCGAAAGCGAGATGAAGGAGCGAAAGGCCCGCGTGGAAGACGCCCTGCACGCTACGCGTGCAGCGGTCGAGGAGGGCATCCTGCCCGGCGGCGGCGTGGCTCTGTTGCGGTGCGCGCACAAGCTCTCGGCCTTGAAGCTGGCCGGCGACGAGGCCATCGGCGTAGACATCGTGAGGCGCGCGTGCGTGTACCCGCTTCGGCAGATCGCTGAGAACGCAGGCAAGGACGGCGCAGTAGTCGCCGAAAGGGTGCGCTCTGAGAAGGGCAACTTCGGCTACGACGCCCAGAAGGACAAGTTCGTCGATATGGTCGCCGTGGGCATTATCGATCCCAAGAAGGTGGTTCGACTCGCCGTGCAGAACGCGGCCAGCGTTGCCACGCTGCTCCTGACCACGGACGCCATCGTATCCGAGATTCCGGAGAAGAAGCCTCCCATGCCTCCAGGCGGTCCGGGCGGTCCGGGCGGTCCAGGCGGATTCGGCGGGGGCATGTACTGAGCCGGAAACCGGACGCTGGAGACTAAGGACTAGAGACTGCACATCTGAATCTAGACTCGCTAAGGGCGGCGGTTGCCATCGGGCGGCCGTCGCCCTTCTTGTCTCTTGGCGACGAACAGCCCGCCTTTCTTGAAACATTGCCGCCGTAACCTATAATCGGGACATTGGAGGGGAGCTTGCCCGTCCTGGGCGGGGCCGGCGAGGCCACGACGCGCAAGCGTGCCACCCTACTTCCATTTTGGTGATAACCTATAGGGATGGCTGCACGCGAGTCTGACGAGGTTCAAGGGCATTTCGACGACGTGGCAGACCGCTACGACCGTACTCTGCCTGAGCACGTGCAGGCGCACTATCGCAAGAAGCGCGCACGGCTGATCGGACTGTTTCTGCGGCGCGGCCTGGGCCTGGACGTGGGCTGTGGCACGGGGCGGCTTATGGAGGCCCTTAAGCCGTACGGACGCGTCGTGGGGGTGGACTTCTCCAGCGGCATGCTTCGTGTCGCGCGCGACGAGGACCGAGGACGTGCGGCCGGCGCACGCTCGGACAGGCTCCCGTTTGCAGATGCGACCTTTGAGGTGGTATTCTCGGTCGCGCTCATGCATCACTTGGCCGCGCCTGAGCTTGTGGCGGCTACGATCCGCGAAATGGTGCGCGTGGCCCGGCCCGGCGGCTACGTTATCATCTGGGACCACAACCCGCGAAACCCATTCTGGCCGGCCATCATGCGTAAGGCGCCCCAGGATACCGGCGAGGAGAGACTCCTCCCTGCGCCGGAGATGGAACACACACTGCGTGGCTGCGGCGTGCGGCGAATCACGACGTTTCAAAGCGGCTTCGTTCCCCCCTTCGTCCCGCGATGGCTCGTGGGCCTTGCGGCGGTCGTTGAGGGTGTGCTGGAACATGTGCCGCTCCTGAGGCGCATCGCCGCCCATAACGTCATCCTGGCCAGAAAGTGATTTCTCTCAGCACGCAGGAGATCAGCAGCAACCAACGTCCAGCAGCCCGTTGAAGAAGTGCACAGTGGGCGGAAATCCGAAGTTCCCGCCGATCGTAGGGGCGCATGGCCGTGCGCCCGTACTGGGTGTGGCGCAACCGCCCCCGGTTGCGGTTCCTCCGCCGAGCCCTTCGACAGGCTCAGGGCCGTGAGCACCGTCGAACGGG
>SDBU01001489.1_pt1 | contig 33298 bp, 29 predicted proteins | sample 2277071 | NCBI WGS metagenome assembly SDBU01 (sample SAMN10397929, study PRJNA504765) | marine sediment metagenome | isolation source: marine sediment core GS08_GC12, 126 cmbsf | place: Arctic Ocean: Gakkel Ridge, Loki's castle | collected 2008 | reverse complement strand
GTGTAGCCCACTTCCTTTGAGGTGGAGTCCGGATTGATACCAAGTGGAACGGCCCCTGTGCACTGGGCGGCCAACTCCGCGAAAACCCACTCGGGACGATTGTCGCCGATGATCGCTACTTTGTCATTTTTTTCAAGTCCAAGACTGACCATTCCCAGACAGAAGTACTTCACATGATCCAGGTAGTCGCTCCATGCAAAAGACTGCCAGATGCCGAACTCTTTTTCCCTCATGGCTACCCTGCTGTTGCCATAGCGCCTCGCGTTACGGAGCAGCAGCCTTGGGAGTGTATCCTGTGAACTTATCTCGATATTGCTTGCAATTTGGTTCATATTTATCGCTCTTACTGGATCTCGTGATCCTCGGTCACCCCAAGATAGGCGGAGATGACCTTGGGATCGGACTGGATCTCTTCGGGCCGCCCTTCGGATATCTTGATGCCGAAGTCGAGAGCGCAGATGCGGTCGGAAATGTCCATCACGACCCCCATGTCGTGCTCTATCAGGACCACCGTTATGTCCCTTTCCTCGTTTATATCCAGAATGAACCTTGCCATATCCTCCGTCTCCTCCACATTCATGCCGGCCATGGGCTCATCCAGAAGAAGCACATCAGGATCCAGGGCGAGGGCTCTTCCAAGTTCAACCCTCTTCTGGAGTCCGTAGGGGAGTGTACCCACCAGTTTCTTTCGAATTTTCTGGATCTCCAGAAAATCGATGATCTCTTCCATGATCTCGCGATGCTTTATCTCCTCATTCCTGGCCATTCCGAAGAAGAATCCACCGGTCAGTAGTTCGGCTCTCATATGGATATGACGCCCCAGCATCAGGTTATCAAGAACTGTCATGCCTCGGAAGAGTTCTATGTTCTGGAATGTGCGGGAGATCCCGAGGCGGGCTCGCCGGTGGGGCGATAATTTCAAGATCTCTTTCCCTTTAAAGGATATGCTGCCTCTGTCCGGGCGGTAGAGTCCGGAGATACAGTTGAAGATACTGGTTTTCCCCGCGCCGTTCGGCCCGATAATGGCGAAGATCTCACCCTCGCGAACGTCAAAACCGACTCCGTTAAGTGCCATGATACCGCCGAAGTGCAGGTAGATATCTTTGATCTCAAGAATCGGCAAAAATGGGATCTCCGCAATAAATAAATAATAACACGTGGTTTTTTTGCATTAAAATGAGGTTTATTACCTTGGAAAAAAGTCTCATACAGTTACGCTATTTGATGTTGGCCTGTCAAGGGTAATCCCTTTATCTCTCTGAATGTACAGTCAGTTTCAACGATTGACGGGCAGATACTTCACGTTAACGCAAACTGAGGGTTTGCGTTGACTCTTTCAGCGCGTGCCTGTTAACTTATTTTCAAGATTGGTAATATCAACTACTAACGCATAACGATTTTGAATTTTGGACTCTGGGCCCTGGATTTATACTAACGTTGAACGTTAAACATTGAACACGTTGAACGTTAAACATTAAACGTTGAACTGCAACCAAGGCCCAGCTAAACTTCGCATCTCCAAGAGACAGGTTTCGGAGATTGAAACCTGTGTAAAGGGAGGGGAAAAAATGTATGCCCACGATTACATGACGAAGGCCGTTGTAACCGCCGCTCCTGACGATCTTGTTGTTGACGTCCAGAAAATGATGAAGCAGCAGGGGGTCAGACATGTACCTGTGCTGGAGGGGAGCAGCCTGGTGGGAATCGTCTCCCTGAACTCATTGAGGGATGCGGCACCCTCGAAAGCTACAGACCTTGCGATGCATGAGATCCACTTCCTTTTGTCCAAGATGAAGATAAAGGATGTCATGAAGACCGACGTGGTAACCTGCGGGCCGGATGATCATGTAGAGGATATCGCAAAGGAAATGCAGACGAGGCGCATAGGTGCGGTTCCTGTGGTTGGCAAGGGAAAACTTCTGGGGATGCTTACCAACGATGACATGTTCAGAATACTCATGAAGATCCTGGGTATGGACTCTCCCGGCTGGCGTATCACACTTGAGATGGGTCGCGGTAAGGGTGAGCAGCTGGTGGACATCGTAAAGTCGGTAAAGAGTAGAGGTAAATTCATAAAGAGTTTCCTTTCAATCGAGAGCCCCCATCCGGGTCGCCAGACTGTCATTCTCCACCTGGACTCATCGGATATGAGCGAGGTGGTTGAAGAGCTAAAGGGACTGGGATTTGATATCCAGGCAGTGGATGAGATCAAATAGCGTGAAGGAGCTTCCCAAAGCCTCACAGAATGTCACCTTCACGATCGGTGAGGTGGCAAAGGATCTGGGACTGACTCCAGGACAATCCGCAACTATGAATATTGATGATTTCGCAAGAAGTCGTCAATGCGCCCATTGGGGGGCGCCCGGATCAATGACATAAACCTTGAGTCATTGATCCGTGAGGGAAGAGGAAACCGCGATTTTCCCTTCCCGAGGAGCAAAAAGCCAAGGTTGGACTTTTTACGACTCTATAAAAAACAAATTAAGCACTTAGTGAAGGGAAGGGATCATGTCGGCAGAAACTGGTGAGGTCAGATTTGAGATAAAGGAAAGGGTTGGGGTCATTACTATCAGCAACCCCGACAGGCTCAATGCCATGAGTACCAGAATGCTTGCTGAACTGAAGGAAAGCATTTTCCGTATCGAAACCCAAGACGGAGTGAGGGTTGTGGTTATTCACGGTGAGGGCGAAAGGGCTCTGGCTGCCGGTGTGGATCTCAACATGATGGTGGATATGGAACCCGGCCAGGCAAGGGAGTTTTCCCAGTATGTTCAGGATATGCTGACAAAAATAGAGTCCCTTCCAGTTCCGGTGATCGCCGCAGTCTCGGGTTTTGCTCTGGGAGGCGGACTTGAACTTGCCCTTGCTTGTGATCTTATCTTTGCTGCCCAGAACGCGCGGCTTGGTCTACCGGAGACGAACCTGGGTATTATACCCGGCTGGGGCGGCTCCATTCGACTTCCGAGGAGAGTTGGCCTTGGACGGGCCAAGGAGATGATATATTCAGGCAGGGTGGTCGAAGCGGTTGAAGCACACTCTATTGGACTCGCGGACGCCGTTTTCCCCCTGGATAGTTTCATGGACGAGGTCATGTCATACGCCGTCATGCTGACAAAAAAATCCCGTTATTCCCTTGCCCTCGCGAAGTCAACGGTGCTCAGGGGAATGGATGCCAGCCTTGAGGCAGGTCTGGCTCTTGAACGGGAAGCTTTCGCGAACTGTTTCGCCTCACCCGACGCCAGGGAGGGGATAAGTGCTTTTTTGGAAAAACGGGAACCGGTGTTTGAGTAGAACATTAGAGCATTGGAAATTAGAAATTGGGTTTAGAACATTAGAGCATTAGAAATTAGAGCATTGAAAAACAATAACTGCTTAACGCAGAGGGCCGCAGGGAGGGCTAGCCAGCCCTGACCGCAAGGGGCCGCAGGATGTGGAGATGCTTATGCATAACGGAGTATGGGGGTATGGGGGTTTAATCCCCTCCCCTGGCGGGAGGGGAACATAAGGGGAGGGGGCACAATTAGTCATTGCGTGAAGTGTTGCTTGATGCTGGACGACGCGGCAATCTCATAGTTTAAATGATTTGGTATCATTGATTGCCCCACGTTGGACATTGGTCGTTGGACCCTGGCCGAAAGCCAGCCGAACTCCACGCCTAAGGTTGGCCGATCTTGGACCTTGGATATGGGACTTTGGACCGTAAATTATGAAATCAGACAAACCACTTAAAAAAGGATACGTTCATATTTACACCGGCGACGGTAAGGGCAAGACTACGGCAGCCCTTGGCCTGGCTCTCAGGGCTGTGGGCAATGGTCTGAAGGTTCTGATCATCCAGTTCCTGAAAAGCGAGGATGCAGATTCCGGAGAACTCAAAGCAGCCGAAAGGTTTGCGCCCGATCTTGACATCCGCCCCCGGGGAGAAGAAGGCTTTATAGATCCGGGAAACATCCCGGCAGGTGCATTCACACTTGCCGCTGAGGCTCTTGCTGAATCTGAGAAAGAGATACAAAGCGGTAACTGGGATATTGTGGTTCTGGATGAGATCAATGTTGCGGTAGCGTTCAGTCTTGTAAATGTCCGGGAGGTTCTGGATATTGTTAATGCCAGACCTGAGGGAGTCGAGCTGGTTCTCACCGGCCGTTTTGCGCCGGCCGAATTCATCGATGCCGCCGACCTGGTTACCGAGATGAAAGCCGTTAAACATTATTTTGAAGAAGGGGTTTCGGCAAGAGACGGAATTGAGAAATAGTGCGTGGGGTGCAGTGCGTAGTGCGCTCTGATTTCGCCCTTCGCACATCGCCCTTAGCACTGCCCTGGCTCTGCTACTGATAGCAGGACTGGGCATTGATAAAGAGGAAAGCGTGATGAAAAAAATAAGGGTTCTAATAGCAAAGCCAGGCCTCGACGGACACGACCGTGGAGCAAAGGTTGTGGCACGGGCACTTCGGGACAGAGGGTTTGAGGTGGTCTACACGGGCCTCCACCAGACCCCTGAACAGATAGCGGCGACGGCAGTCCAGGAGGGCGTTGACGCGGTAGGGCTGTCAATTCTTTCAGGATCCCACGGCACCCTGGTTCCCAGGGTGCTTGATGAGATAAAGGAGAGGGCTGGAACAATGATACCGGTTTTCGTCGGCGGTATCATACCCCAGGAGGATATAGCCCTACTTAAAGAGGCAGGGGTTGCAGAGGTTTTTACACCAGGAACTTCCACGGCTCAGATCGCGGATGCGATTTCCGGCATTGTAAAAAAAGGCTGATCGTGGCGGCTACGGACATAATTATTCAAAGGGAGCCGGGCTATGCGGTGCTCAGGCTTTCTTCTTCCGCCAGGCTCAACAGGCTGGGCACCGAACTTCTGGATACGCTTTTTCTGCATACTACAAAATGCCTTGCTGATCCGGAACTCAGATGTCTTGTCATCCAGGGCGTTGGAGGCTCATTTGCGGTTGGTGCTGACCTCAACGAGATACTTGAGCTGAATCCTGCCAGAGCGAGGCTGTTTTCCGACCTTGGAAACAGCATCTTCAGGGCTATCGAGCGTTCCAGTACAATGGTGATAGCAGCTATAGATGGATACTGTCTCGGAGGGGGGCTCGACCTCGCACTTGCCGCCGATTGGAGAATTTCCACCCAACGCTCAGTTTTCGGACATCCGGGTGTCGATCTGGGTGTTATCACCGGTTTTGGAGGCACGCAGCGTCTATCGAGACTGATTGGACACAAAAAGTCCCTGGAGATGTTTTTTTCCGGCAGGAGGGTGAAAGCGCAGGAAGCATATCTTACCGGTCTCGTTCAGGAGTTGTGCTCCGAGGAGGATTTTGAATCGCGATTAACTGAGAGGATAGAACATTTTTTGAATATGGAACCCAGCGGCATCGGAGAACTGAAGAGCCGCTTGATAGACCTGCCACCCGTTGGCAGTTCTATGTTGGAGGGATCATGGACGATCTGATCGCAAAAGCCCTCCAGAAGGATTCGCTGGCACTGGGACGCCTCTCGAGGATCCTTGACGACAGCGAGGAGGGCTGGGAACGTGTCCTTGAGGAACTATACCCCCTTGGAGGGAAGGCACATATTGTAGGGGTTACCGGACCGCCCGGTGCCGGGAAGAGTACCCTTGTCAGCTGTATTGTCTCCGAAGTCAGAAAAAGCGGGAGGACCTCGGCAGTTCTGGCGGTGGATCCTACCAGTCCCTACTCGGGAGGGGCTATACTCGGAGACAGGATTCGCATGCAGAGTCATGCAACTGATCCCGGTGTCTTCATCCGAAGTCTTGCTACAAGAGGACACATTGGAGGTCTCTCAAAGTCCATCCGATCCCTGGTTGTTCTGCTGGATGCTGCCGGATTCGATATGATAATCCTGGAAACGGTTGGTGTAGGACAGGAGGAAGTGGAGATCAGGGGACATGCTCATACGACAATTTATGTTACGGTGCCTGGATTGGGGGATGGTATACAGGCTATGAAGGCCGGGATCCTGGAGATCGCCGACATATATCTTGTCAACAAGGCTGACCTGAAGTACGCAGATGTTACGGTCAAGGATCTTCAGACCATGCTGGCCATGTCGGAGAACGAGAAACTGTGGTCACCCCCTGTACTGACTTCGGTGGCATCCGAGGGCGAGGGTGTAAGTGAACTTGTTGTTTACGTCAACGATCACTGGGAGCATATTAATAAAGACGGCGTTTTGCAGGAATGGCGCCATTGGGCCGCTGGTCAATCTGTGCGGGAAGTCTTGAGAGATGCAGTCGGCTCGGGAGTCGGAGAATTAATGGAGGAACGATCAGAAGAACTGTCTGACGACATCGAGAAGGTGTCTAATAGAGAGGTTGATCCAGGTTCCGTAGCCAGGAAGTGGCTGAGTAAGGTCAAGTTTAACGTTTAATGTTCAACGTTCAACGTTAGAAAAGGAGGATCCTCTCCAAATTAGTTGGTGGAATTTTTGTAGAACAGGCCGGGTTTTGGTGCGATCACTCGGCTGCGCTGGAGCACATGATACGTATCGGGGTAACGGCGTATCGGAGTATGGGCGTTTAATCCCCTCCCCTGGCGGGAGGGGAACATAAGGGGAGGGGGCAATATTACGTCATGTTTAAGGGAGACAAAAGCCTTTAACGCAGAGGGCCGCAGGGAACCGCAGAGGCGGGCTCAGGGGTTTGCCACGGAGACGCGGAGCGATACGAGTGGGAGATGAGTCGAACAGGGATATTTGATTTGCGCGGAAAGTGAAAATGACACTTCTTACGACCCTACCAATAACGGAGGCCAAAATTGGAATTTTATGATGTGATCAGGAACAGAAGGAGCTGTCGGAAATTCTCCCCGGAGCCAGTTCCAAAAAATGCTCTGGAAAGGATTGTCGAAGCTGGCACGTGGGCTCCCTCCGGGAAGAACAGGCAGAACTGGAGGATATTTGTTGTAACCGGTAAGAAGAAGGATGGACTAGTGGCAGTGGCGGACCGGTCCTTCCCGCTTCTGGAGCCCAGTCTCAAGAAGATGTACGATGAGAAGATCGTCTCTTTCACCAGGGGATTTTTCAAGACCCTTGGCGGTGCTCCCGTAGTGATGGTTTTCTACTCCGAGGCGACCGATGAGGGTTCTTTTGTCGACACTCAATCTGTTTCGGCTGCTATTCAAAATGTGCTGCTGGCCGCTACATACGAGGGGCTTGGCTCCTGCTGGATGACCAATCCGGTAAACCTGAAGGAGGAGGTAGACGAGGTACTGGGCACTGAAGGAATGGAACTCATTGCCATTGTTCCTGTGGGTTTTCCAGCAAAAGAACCACCAACTCCTCCTCGGAAGGAAGGGCGTGTCGAGTGGGTAGGGTTTTAAGTGCGGTCCAATGTCCAACGTCCAAAGTCGATCCTGGACCTTGGTTCTTGGATTTGGAACAGCCTGAATTCAAAACCATTAATAACATTACGGAGATAGATAAATGAGTGACTACGAAAAAATAATGAGCACATACGAAATAACTCCCGAGAACGAAATACAGAGCCGAATAGTTAAATTCCAGGAGATCCTTAAAAGGGAGGGTGTTGAAGGGGCTCTGATACAACAGCTGATCGACAGGTTCTACTTCTCGGGAACTATTCAGGACGGGATAATCATCATCCCGGCGGATGGTGATCCGGTGTATCTGTGCCGGCGCTCTATTGTACGCGCTCAGCAGGAAACCCCTCTTGAAGTTGTGCCATTCAGGAGCTTTAAGGAAGTCCCTCAGGCACTGGAGGATCTTGGAATCCCGGCCGAAAGCACTCTGGGCCTGGAACTTGATGTTATCCCGGCGACCCTGTACCAGCGTTTTGTCTCAATGCTGGGAGAAGTCAAGTGGGTTGATCTGGGATCTCTGGTCAGGGAAGTTCGTGCGGTAAAATCTCCTTATGAGATCGAGAGAATACGAGCAGCCGGTATCCAGGTAGGGAAGGTGATGGAAACGGCAGAACAGATCCTTGTCGCCGGGATGAGGGAAGTTGATTTTGCTTCAAGCCTCGAAAAGCGGGCAAGGGAGCTGGGACACCAGGGCATTCTGAGAATGAGGGGATTTAACCAGGAGCTTTTCTACGGCCACATAATAACCGGAGAACATTCGGCTCTCATGTCCCACATCGATGCGCCGTCCGGTGGGGTGGGTGTTAATCCATCCATAGGGCAGGGGGCTGGTTTCAGAACCATCAGCGCCGGGGAGCCGGTCAGTGTGGACTTCGTGGGGAACGTGGCGGGATATCTTATCGACCAGACCAGGCTCATGGTCGTGGGTGATCTCGACGGTAAGCTGGAGGAGGGTTTTGATCAGGCAAAATCGATACAGGACAGGGTTATTGAAGCTATCAAGCCTGGCGCCACATGGAGCAGTCTGTATGACCTGGCTGTGGAGGCGGCTGCGGAACTTGGGGTTCCGGACAGGTTTATGGGTCCTCCGGGAGAGCAGGTAAGATTTGTCGGACATGGAGTCGGCCTTGAGGTTGATGAATTTCCATTCCTCGCCCCCAGACTGGACATGGAACTGCTTCCGGGGATGGTTTTCGCACTTGAGCCCAAGATCTTCCACCCGGGGCAGGGTATCACGGGGATCGAGGACACGTTCCTTGTTACGGAAAACGGAAGTGAGAGACTGACAGTCACTGATCGTGAGATCATACGCGTATGATCTCACGATCAGGTTCCAGGTTCCCCTTCGACTAGCTCAGGGTCGTGAGCCTGTCGAACGACAACTTCCAGGTTCCATGTGTGTTGATCCAATATCCAACATCCAATGTCCAAGATCAACTAACCACAGGATTGCTTCGTCACTCCGCATCAAGCGACGCTTCTCGTAATGACTTCTTTTATAGGCCACGCCCTTCGCCCTACGCCCTTCGCACTCACCCGAAGGGTGACTCTGTGGTGAAAAAGCTTGAAACTTGAAATATGGAACATGGAACTCGGACCAGGCCTGTTTCGTATTACATAGTTGTGTTTTACTGATGTGCAGCTCTATTTTTACTATAAGTAACTAAATTGCTGAAATATCAATAATAATTCACAAATTCAGAGCCTCAATTCCCCGGAATTTTGAGTTGAATTATCCCTTCAAATTCTCCTGAACGATTACCAACAAACAGTGCAAATAGTTGTTTACAGCGCCTTTTTGCATTATCTTCGAGCCTGAGTCCTGTTACTCCGGTAAATAATGGCAGGGTAACAGGATTTTGCGGATGACCTTTTTCCTTGACATGCTTAAAACAGTGTTATAAAAAACAGGCTGTAATGCCAGATACATCGGCATGTCGGTAACTGAAAAGGGTGAGGTCCAAGGGTATAGAGATTTCTATCTATGCCCGATTTTTTCTTTATAAAGCTTTTCTTAAATCAGCCCATGGGGAGGCAGCCTTTAATTCGGGTCGGGAGCCCGGGCACTTTAGTTCTTCGCCTAACTCCCTGTAATTAAGGCGAAAATAGTGCCTCATGACTTAATGGAGGAGATTAGAAATCATGTCAGACGATAGACAATACTTCCAGCCAGAGATTGAAACAATGCCCGTTGAGAAGCTGAAGGATCTTCAGCTCAAGAACCTCAAGGAAGTTGTCACCAGGGTCTACAATGACAATTCATATTTCCAGAAGGTCTACAAGGAAGCAGGATTTGAACCAGGCGACCTGAAGACCCTGGATGATATTACAAGAATTCCCTTCATGGAGAAGGGTACAGTCAGAGATGGTTATCCCCTGGATATAGTCACTGGCCAAATGGGTGATCAGAGACAGATGCACAGCACATCCGGTACCACTGGAAAACCCGTCCTGATCTTTGCCTCCGAGTACGACATTGACCTCTGGGCCGACCGGAACGCGCGAGAGCTGTGGATGGTTGGTGTACGCCCGGGAGATATTTTCCTCAATTCCTTTGGATACGGACTACCCACGGGTGGATTCGGTTTCCATTATGGTGCTCAGAAAATGGGCGCATGTCCGATACCCCTTTCCGGCGGCCAGTCAGACAGGATGATAGACCTTCTCGTAGATCTTCCCATCAAGGCTTTCTGCGCGACACCGTCTTTTGCTCTTTACGTTGGCCAGAAGGCACGGGAAAAGGGCTTTGACCTTGCAAAGGACTCAGTATGCGAGATCAGCCTTCACGGTGCCGAGCCGTGGCCATGGTCCACGAGGGAGAAGATCGAAGAGCTGTTCGGCGTGACTGCCTATGACGAATTCGGCATGACCGAGTTCCTGGGGCCGGGGATGACCTGCGAGTGCGAGGCCAGGACCAAGGATATGCCCATCAGGATGCACCTCTGGGCAGATCATCTCCTCGCCGAGTGCATCAATCCCGATACAGGAGAACCTGTTGGTGATGGTGAGGATGGAGAGATGGTCTGGACGAACCTGGTCAATACAGGTACTCCGCTGATCCGATTCAGAAGCCGTGATCTTGCCGCCATGACGTGGGATCTGTGTCCCTGCGGGAGGACCCATCCCAGGATGGCTGCCATCAAGGGAAGGTCGGATGACGCTGTTTCCATCAGCGGCCTGGTTGTATTCCCGAGCCAGGTTGAAGAGGCGCTCACCGGTTTCCCGGAGATGGGCGCTAATTTCAGGATGATAATCGAAGCGGACAAGAGGGGAATGGATCACTTCACCCTCATAATTGAGCTTGTGGACAAGGGTCTGCTCGACGATAAGGCTAACGTGGAAAATCTGGCCCAGAAGATGAAAGAATCAGTGAAGGCCGTTACCGACGTCAATCCAAAGGTCATCGAGCTTATCGGTCCGGATGAACTGCCGAGGGCAACGGCAGGCGAGGGTAAAACCGCCAGCGCCCGGGTTGAAGATCGCAGGAAGAAGTAGCGATTCAGCTTTTGTTTATCTATGCGCCCATTGAGGGGCGCCCAAATCAATGACTTGCATTGCAAGTTGTTGATTTGTGAGGAAAGTGAAAATGACACTTTTCACTTTCCGCGGAGTAAAAAGCCATGGATGGACTTTTTACGACCCATACAAATAGTAAAACAAACAAACTAGCCAAATGGAAGGAGGTGTAATTATGGAGCGAAAGCGAATGAGGGCTCGATATGCTGAAGAAGACTTACGTCTCTCCGAAAGTGTAGAGCCCACAGAGGCGATGGAAACATGGCAGAAGATAATCGACGCTGCCTGGGATATGACGATAGTGGCCGTCGCCTACAACGATATGCGGGTCCCGCTGGGAAGGGTCCCGGACACCCTCAGTACTCTGGAGAAGGAAGTCTCCACGGTCGCTGAGGAGAAAACTCTGGACATCATCGAGGAAGAGATGAAGACCGGCATCCGGCATTTCTCTGACATCGTTGAAAAGGCCCAGGCGAGCAAAGAGGAGATGGAAAGAATCCTACGCTCTACCTGGAACCGCAGGGTGAAGATCAAGACATGACGTTTCCCGCTTAAGCAATTTCGCTTAAGCAGGGAGAAAGGAGAAAGTTATGGCAGAGGCCACTATCCCCACTTTCATGAGGGGAAAAGACAAGATCATGTCCCTTACGGACGCGATCAAAACTTTCGTCAAGCCAGGCACCTGCATCTGTGCGGGCGGCTTCAGCTACACCAAGAAGCCCTTCGCCCTGGCCCGTGAGGTTATTCGCCAGAACATCGGTGACCTTTTCGTCACCATGAACGGCGGTGCCTCCATTTGCGAGTTCTGGGCGGCAGCAGGTCTGGTGAAATTGCTGGATACGACGTATATCGGCCTGGAGGGAATCCAGCCGGTTGCGTACAGTATTCGCCGATCCATCCAGGACGGCACTATCGATGTTGAGGATTACTCCAACTACGGCTTCGGCCTGAGGACTGTTGCCGGCCGCTACGGCTGGCCCTTCGCGCCGCTTATGTCCGAGTTTGGTACCAGCTTCATGGACCACGATACCTTCGCTAAAATGGGGCTGCGAGGCAAGAAGAAGGATGGTTCATGGATACATCCCTCAATCGCTCCCGCAAGGTCTGCCGTTATCGAGGATCCCTTCGATGGTTGGGGACTTCGCCCCCACGCTTTCGAGGGTGGCGACGCGGTATCCAACACGACCAACTACCTGGAGCAGATCAGGGAGTCAACCGCCTACACCGGCAAAAAGGGTGTTAAGTGCATCCTGGTTCCCCCGATCCTTCCCGAGGTGACGATCATTCTGGCCCAGAGGGCCGGAGAACTTGGAACCACCAGGATCGAAGGTATTACGGGCCCGGATAATGAGCAGGCCATGGCGGCGAAGAACTGCATCGTGCAGGTTGAGAAGGTCGTTTCGGAAGAAGAGCTCAGGGCACAGCCGTATTCCAACTCGATAGCGTTGCAGTTTATCGACGCTATAGTGGAGGTTCCCTACGGCGGATTCCCCGGCCAGGTACCGTACTACTACGATTACGACTGGGATTTCTGGAGGGCTTATACGCAGGTGAACAGGAAGCCCAAGGAAGAAGTAGATGCCTACATCAGGGATTGGGTAATGGAAGACGAGTGGACATTCCTGAGCACCCGCCCGGGTGACGGCTATCCCACAATTACCGGTACCTCGGGTTTGGAGAGGCTCTTCGAGCTGCGCGCCGATGCACTGTTCGGCTACAAGCCCGGACTGGCCAGGCCCCTGTAAGGGCTGCGGCTTAAACTTCCGAGATTATGAGGAGGTAAAATATGGCTGTTATTAGACAAACCGATCCCAAACAGTGGACTCAGGTGGATGATACTGAGTACGAGGCCTACTGTAGCGAGCAGGGGATCGATCCAGAGAAGTACACTACTATGGAGCTACTTTGCATCGCGGCGGCCCGGCAGACTTATGACTATTCCTTTATCTTCGCCGGCACGGGTCTTCCAATGATCGGATGCATGATGGCGCAGCATACATTTGCGCCAAACGCCCTGATCATCATGGAGGCAGGAATCCTCGATCCCAAGCTCCTCGAGGTTCCAATTTCTGTTTCCGAGGCACGGGGCGGTTATATGTGCTCCACACTGTCCAACATGGCCGACACCTTCGGCACTTTCGCACAGCGCGGATTTATCAACTTCGGTATGCTTGGCGGAGCCGAGTGCGACAAGTACGGGAACCTGAACTCCACAGCCATGGGCGGCTATTACTCCAAGAGCGCCCGTGACGACGGAAAGACTGGTCCCACCGTCCGGTTCGCTGGATCAGGTGGCGCGAACAATATCGCATCCTATGCAGATGTTGGTCTCGCCATGATGGTTCAGGAGAAGAGACGATTCCCCGAGAAGAACGAGTATGTTACATCTGTTACCGGTTCAAGGGGACCTCTCGGAACTTCTGAGGACAGATACGCCATGGGTCTTTTCCGTGGCTCTGGTACCACAATCGTTTCCGATCTGTGCATCTTCAGAAGCAGCATCGAAACGGGTGAGCTGGAGATGGCCGAGATCTACCCCGGTGTGGAAGAGTCCCTGGTTAGGGAAAACGTCAGCTGGGATCTTAAGGTCGCTAAGGACTTTAAGCCTTTCGAAGCTCCGGGACACGAGGAGATCAAGATCGCAAGGATGGTCTGCGATCCCAACAGGATCTATCTTGGCCGCAAAACCAAGAGGGATCTGGCTGCAGAAGAGGGATAAAACCCTTATGCTGGAGGGAGCGTCCTGCTCCCTCCAGCTTTTTTTTTTCACCTACATCAGGAAATGCAGGTTGATTGCTCCTGTTTTGCGGATGTAGGTGCTGTTGTTTTTAGCGGATGGAAACAGTTTTCTAAAATGTGACTATAAACTGAGGGTGGAAATTAGAAATGTTAGATGATTTTAGCTTCAAGGCACTTACATTCGAAAAGCAGCTTTCACTCGACGAGATCGAGGAGAAACTCAAGAAGATGGAAGATAATCCCGGTACTTTCAACAGGCTGGGAGAACGGGGCGCCCGGTTTGTCCCCGACAGCTGGGATAGGCCGACAATGTATTTCGCTCTTGACGGGTTGACCCTGGAGGTTGTGACCAAGGATCTGGATATTGGTGATGTTGAGGAGTATCTTTGTGATCTGGCGCAGGTTATGGGGTGTAAGATATTTGGGGAGTATCTGGAGTATTGGTAATTCATGTTCAAGGTTCAACGTTCAATGTTTAACGTTGATCTAAAATTAATAACGTTTATCGAAAACTTTAACATTGAACATTGAACGTTAAACGTTGAACCGCAGCCGAAGGCTGCGAGAGGGGAACATCATAGATGAAAGACCGGTTCACAAAAAATCCCACAGCACACGATCACTGGAAAAAGGGGGATGAACTTTTCGAACAGAAAAGGCTCGGAGCGTCAATAGAGTATTTTGAAAGAGCCATCAAGATCGACCCGAGTTTCGCTGAGGCATACAACAGTATGGGAATAGCTTTCTATGAAGGGAAAGACTACATCCGGGCTCTCGAGTGCTACAAAAGAGCGGTCATGATGAAACCGGATTTTATGGAGGCACTGAACAATCTCGGCACAGCCTTCCTTTTTCTCGAGCGTTATCCTGACGCTGCCATGGCATATGAAAAGGTTCTTGAAATGCATCCGGATTTTGCGGAGGCACACAATAACCTCGGACTTGCTTATGAGCAGCTGCACCGCACAGACGATGCTCTGAAACACTACAGGGAATTCATTAAACTTTGGACAGGAATTCGGCGTTATAAGCTTGCGGCCCAGGAGAGAGTAGACCGCCTGGAGCAGGGGAGAAAATCGGGAGTTAACGAACCTATCAGGGTTTAAGAATAGAGGTTTCCCAGCAATGGGAAGAAGGGGGTGTCCCTCTAGCTTGCCCCCCCTCCTGGAGGGGCACTCCCGGTGTTACATGACACTATTATGATGGGTCGTAAAAAGTCCATTCGTGGCTTTTTACTCCGCGGAAAGCGAAAAGTGTCATTTTCACTTTCCTCTCAAATCAACAACTTGCTATGCAAGTCATTGATTTGGGCGCCCTCAATGGGCGCGTTGATGACTTTTTAGGAAGTCATCAACTTTGATAGGGTCGTAAAAAGTCCATCCATGGCTTTTTACTTTACGGAAAGCGGATAATGGTTAAGAGGAAGAAAAGCGATTACATTATTCATTCCGTTGACCACGCCCTGGATGTCCTGGAAGCATTCCGTGCCAACGAACCGGAACTGGGTGTCACCCAACTGTCCAAGATCCTTAACCTCCACAAAAATAACGTATTCAGGATTCTCGCTACATTGGAGAGCCGTGGCTACATAGAGCAGAATTCAAGGACCGGGAACTACAGGCTCGGCCTGAAGGCTTTGGAATCCGGCCAGGCCTACCTGAGACATGTCAGCCTCCTTTCGGTTGCTAATCCTGAAATGGTTACCCTTTCCGATGAACTGAGGGAGAATGCCTATCTGGCGGTTCTGAGGGGCGATTATGTTTTCTATCTTGATGAGGTAATAGCAGACCAGACGATCCAGGTCATTTCCCGGTTGGGGACAAGGGTGTCACCTCACTGTACTGCTACAGGGAAAGTTTTTCTGGCTTTTTCAGAGGAAGAGCAGTCTGAGTTTATTCTCAAGAACCTGCAGCTTGAAGAGATGACCCCGAACACGATCACCGACAAGCGAAGCCTGAAAAAGAATCTTGAAAAGGTAGGAAAAGACGGTTACGCCGTGGACCTGGAGGAATGGACCCTAGGTCTCAGATGTGTTGCCGCCCCGATACGTGATTATTATGGAAAGATCCAGGGAACACTGTCTGTAAGCGGTCCGTCCGAAAGGATGTCCGAAAAGCGCATTGAAGAAGAGATAATTCCCGCAGTTAAGCGCCACGCGACTGATGCGTCCAGGAAAATGGGCTACGAAATAGGCCGCTCTGTAGATTAGTTCCACGTTCCAAGTTTCATGTTCCAAGTCCTACTTTCAGAATCAAGAATAGTAACTGGTTGTATATGTATAACTATTTACTAAAACTACATTCTGACTCCTGACCCCTGAATTCTGACTACTGCTGCTTTCTTAAACATACCAAAGCAGCACCCTTGACTTATCTCCCTCTCATCAATACAATTCCTTGTCATTCTGATCGGGTGTCATGTCAACTTCGATTAAGTTGTTGGTTGCAAGTTGTTAGTGGTTAGTTCAGTCATATGAGTATCTTAAATTGATGACTTTGCAAGAAGTCATCAACGCGCCCATTGAGGGGCGCCCGAATCAATGACTTGCAGCGCAAGTTGTTGATTCGTGAGGAAAGCGAAAATGACACTTTTCGCTTTCCGCTGAGTAAAAAGCCATGGATGGACTTTTTGCGACCCTATCAAAGTTAACATGGGAATATCTGGAGGTAATAAATGACCCAGACGAAGCGTAAGAAATCAGACTATATTATTCAGTCTGTTGACCACGCCCTGGATGTTCTTGAAGCTTTTCACGGTGAAGAAGACGAACTTGGAATAACTGAACTAAGCCGTCGTCTGAAGCTTCACAAGAACAATATCTTCAGAATACTGGCGACGCTCACCAACAGAGGTTACGTTGAGCAGAATCAGTCAAATGACAATTACCGTCTTGGTCTGAAGACACTGGAGCTTGGCCAGACATATATACGTCATGCAGGGCTGTTGAGAGTTGCCCGTCCGGTGATGGAAGAGCTAAACAAAGAAGTCAATGAGAACATATATATTGGGATCCTGAAAGATAAGTTCGCATTCTATCTGGATGTTGTGGAGTCAAGCCACACTGTAAGGGTCCTGTCCAGGGTTGGTTGCAGGGTGCCGACTTACTGCTCGGCTATCGGCAAGGTTCAACTGGCCTACGAATCCATGGAAAATATTATGGGTGTGCTAACCAAGAAGAAACTGGAGAGCTTCACGCCCAGGACGATCATCGACAGGGACAAGATCCTGGATCATCTCGGGCTCATAAAAGAGTTGGGCTACGCTATTGATGACGAAGAATGGGATGAAGGTGTCCGCTGTGTCGGAGCGCCTGTTTTTGACTACACAAGAAAAGTAGTTGGAGCACTTTCAATTTCGGCGCCCTCTGTAAGACTGAGTATGGACAGGATAAAAAAAGAATACGTTCCTCTCCTCAGAAAGGCAGCTGCCGAGATTTCGAGCCAGTTGGGTTACGAGTCCCTGAATAACCTTGATAGTTGATGACTTGTAAAAAGTCATCAACGCGCCCATGGAGGGGCGCTCAAATCAATGACTTGCATCGCAAGTCGTTGATTTGTAAGGAAAGTGAAAATGACATTTTTCGCTTTCCGATGAGTAAAAAGCCATGGATGGACTTTTTACGATCCTACTAAGGATGACTTGTAAAAAGTCATCAACGCGCCCATGGAGGGGCGCTCAAATCAATGACTTGCACCGCAAGTCGTTGATTTGTAAGGAAAGTGAAAATGACATTTTTCGCTTTCCGATGAGTAAAAAGCCATGGATGGACTTTTTATGACCCTATTAAGTATGACTTGTAAAAAGTCATCAACGCGCCCATTGATGGACTTTTTAAGAGGTTATTATAGTTGATGAAGATAGATATTGCTGAAAGGAAGATCATGATTGATAAAATGAAGTTGAAAGCAAAGGACACCTTCCTGCTTATCGTCGATGTTCAGGAAAGGTTGGCCAGAGTCATGGAGAGAAGAGAACAGGTAGAAGGAAGCATCAATGTTCTTATAAAGCTTGCTAACCTGATGGATATGCCGATAGTGCTCACGCAACAGTATACAAAGGGCTTGGGGCCAACAGTAGAGGCCCTCGCTGATAACCTTAAAGGTACAGAGTCCGTTGAGAAGATCGATTTTTCGTGTTGCCAGGAGGATAACTTCATTAAAGCCATAAATGCTGCCGGTCGAAAAAATGTGATTCTCACAGGTATGGAGTCCCACATCTGTGTACTCCAGACTGCCGTTGACCTCCTCGAAATGGGCTATAACGTCCATGTGCCATGGGATGCTGTCTGTTCACGTGTTGATGGCAATCGTGATCGGGCTCTTGGTTTCATGGAGAAAGCAGGTGCTATCATTACATCGTCTGAGGCGGCGGCGTTTCAGATCCTTGGCAAGGCAGGAACTCCGGAATTTAAGGAAATTTCCGCGATGCTGAGGTGATTAAGAGGTGTCCAAGATCCAAAATCCAAGGTCCAAAATCAAAACTGTAGTTTTCAATAAGGAATAAAGCAGCGTTAGATGAAATCTCCGATACTGATCGACAGCCCCGGTAAGGAATTTCTCCTGGCCGGGAACGAAGCTATAGCCCGCGCATGTATTGAGGCGGGCGTTTCTATGGTAACCGGTTATCCCGGAACTCCCACCTCACCTGTGATAGAGATCCTGAACCGCGAAAAAGCAGGTTTGAAGGCCAGTTGGGCTATTAATGAAAAGGTGGCCATGGATATTGCCACAGGCCATTCGTGGGCCGGTCTCCGTACAATGGTCACCATGAAAATGTCGGGTCTGAATGTCGCCTCCGATACTGTCCTGTCTGTTGCTTCATCAGGCACAGTCGGCGGCCTTGTGATCTATGTCGGTGATGATCCGAACGTTTATTACGGCATGGTGGAACAGGATTCCAGGTACTATGCCATGCTTTCCTCAGCACCCATGCTTGTACCCGCCAATCCCCAGGAATTGCTTGATTTTACAAGATTTGCCTTCAGTCTTTCTGAAAAGATAGGAGGACCGGTATTCCTCCGGAGTACGACTGTACTCTCATACACTTTCGGAAAGGTGAAGCTGGGCGAGATCAGGAGACTGAAGCAGAAAGCGCACTTCACTTTCGATATAGATAAGTACACCAAAGCCGGGTCAATAAGATGTCTTCAACAACACCGTGATGCTCTTGAGAGGGTTGACCGGGCTTCCCGAATTGCGGACCACCTGAACGTGCTTACCGAAACAGGGAGTGAAGTCGGGATTGTAGCTTCATCCCTGGCATGGGACTACCTGATGGAAGTCCTGGAAAAGCACGATCTTGACCTTACACGGCTAAAGGTCTCCACCGCTCATCCGGTGCCGGGTGAAAAGGTAGCCCGTCTCCTGGGATCTGTCAAAAGCGTTTTGGTGCTGGAGGAGTTGGAGCCCATTATCGAAATGGTAGTAAGGTCAGAAGCTACCAGGATGCAGACATCACCGAGAATCTACGGCAAGGATGATGGACTACTCTCGAGGGTTGGAGACCTGTCCCCCGACCAGGTCCGTGAGGCTCTCTCGACAGTACTCAAAAGGAAACTTGAACCCTGTCAGGGTCTGGGTCTTGATGAGCGTATCGAGGCGATGAAGGTCAAAAGACTTCTGACTTTCTGTGCCGGCTGCCCACACAGAAATTCCTACTATGCCCTGATAAAAGCAATGAAGGAACTTGGGATGGATCCGGCACAGATACCAGTGGCCGGGGATATTGGCTGTACCATTCTGGGAATAAACGAGCCGTTAAACATCTGCTGGACTGAAGTCTCCATGGGGAACAGCATTGGGCTGGCGGCAGGGTTTACCGAGGCCGGTATAGCCAAACCTGTGGTTGCAGTTCTGGGAGACGGTACCTTCTTCCACTCGGGCATTCCCCCGATAGTTGATGCTGTGGCATCGGGGAGGGACCAGCCTATAGTGATCCTGGATAATAACTGGATGTCCATGACAGGCTATCAGGAAAATCCGGGGACCAAAGGCAGTAAGGGTCCGGGTCTGCCCATTGAAAAGGTGGTAAGCGGTTTAGGTGTGAGGGGAGTATGGGTTCAGAACCCTTTTAAGGTCAAACCCACCGTGCGGGCGTTCAAAAAACTTCTGACCTCAGATGGTGTTAACGTCCTGATCCTCAGGGCTCCCTGTGTTGCCCGAAAGCCCACTGAGCTGGACATTCCTGTTGTTGTCAAACCAGGGAAATGCACCGGATTTTCAGGTTGTGAACAGACGTGTATTGAGGCCTTGGCATGTCCGGCCATAGCCCGTGATGGCGACAACGTGTACATAGAGAGGGATTACTGTATGAGCTGTGGCCTCTGCGGTCACTACTGCCCGGAAGGTGCGATTCGCAGGAAATGGTTATCCACGAGGAGGAGGAAGGTTGGAATTTAACGTCGTTGCCGCCGGTATCGGCGGACAGGGCATAATTTTCTTCTCCGAGATCCTGGCCAAGGCTATGCTTTCAGAAAGCATGAACGCCAGCTTTTATGTACACTCCGGCCTGGCACAGCTAGGAGGGTCCGTAAGGAGCCACATCCGCACCGGTGATAGAATCTGTCCCAAGATCTCCCTTGGCTGTGCTGATGTGATCATTTCACTGGAACTTGCCGAGATACTCCATGCGATCCCATATATGAAACGTAGCGGGATTGCAATAGTGTGTGAGGAAATGCATCAGCCCTACCATTCAAGAATGGATCCCGAGAAATACCCGGACAGGGAAAGTATAGAGAAACTCTTTAATGAGACCGAAACACGCTGCGTCTTCGTCCCCGCCGGAGAATTGGCCAAAAAAGCCGGGCATCTGCAGGCCCTTAATATGGTGATGCTGGGAAGTCTCGTTGGAGTGTCCGGAATCGTGGAAACTGAAAGTGCGGTGGGGACAATAAGGGGGTGTCTTGACAGGGGGCAGGATTTGAATGTTGAGGCGTTTTGGAAGGGCTATGAGTTCATAAAAGGTCAAGATTATGTATGACCTTTTATGAACAGTGCGTAGTCGAAGTTCGTAGTCGAAGTAAAATCGATTGTACAGTTTTCATTTCTAATAAGTTCTCCTGTTATTTCTGGGGTGGGACGATTTTCGTCAAACCTGCAACTTTTAACTAACAACCTTCAACCTGTTTTACCAGGGGCTAGGGTCCTGGGACTTGGGGCCGGGCTATACACCATTGCTGTAGGGCGCACAATTTTATATACTGACCGTTCTTTTCCCGACCAAAATTGATGACTTCGTATGAAGTCATCAAAGCGCCCATTGAGGGGCGCTCAAATCAATGACTTGCATCGCAAGTTATTGATTTGTGAGGAAAGTGAAAATGACACTTTTCACTTTCCGCGGAGTAAAAAGCCATGGATGGACTTTTTACGACCATATCAACGATGACTTCGGTGAAGTCATCAAAGCGCCCATTGAGGGGCGCCCAAATCAATGACTTGCATCGCATTACAATTGCGCCTGAGCATGGGCGCCCGAATCCATAACCTTAATATATAGTTATGGATTCGTGAGGGAAGGGAAAACGACGCTTTTCACTTCCCTAGGAGCAAAAAGCCGCTCATGGACTTTTTGCGACAATAACAAAATCTTGTGAGGAAAGTGAAAATGACACTTTTCACTTTCCTCGGAGTAAAAAGCCATGGATGGACTTTTTACGACCCTATCAAAATTGCTTTAATTCCAGACTGCCTGAACGGAGGCTCAATATGTCATTGAAGGATATGTTCGAGAGGCTCGAGAAGCTAAATGCCCAGGCTGAGCTAGGCGGTGGTGAAAAGCGTATAGCAAAGCAGCATGAATCGGGCAAATTCACGGCAAGGGAACGGATCAATCTGCTCCTTGACGAGGGCAGCTTCATAGAGATGGATAAGTTCGTCACCCACAGGTGTACCGACTTCGGAATGGAAAAGCAGAAGATACCCGGGGATGGCGTGGTGACGGGGTACGGTATGATCAATAGCCGTAAGATCTACATCTTCGCCCAGGATTTCACCATTTTCGGCGGGTCTCTTTCGGGGGCCTACGCCGAGAAGGTGGTAAAGATCATGGATTTGGCCATGAAGCACGGCGTTCCACTGGTCGGGCTCAACGACTCCGGCGGGGCAAGAATACAGGAGGGGGTAGTCAGTCTTGGCGGCTATGCCGATATCTTCCTGAGAAATACTCTTGCATCAGGTGTTATCCCCCAGATCTCCGTTATCATGGGCCCCTGTGCAGGCGGTGCTGTATACAGCCCGGCGATCACGGACTTCATTATCATGGTAAAGAAAACAAGTTATATGTTTATTACCGGACCGGAAGTCATCAAGGCAGTTACCCATGAGGATGTCACGAAAGAGGAACTCGGCGGTGCAATAGCGCATTCCACTAAAAGCGGCGTGTGCCACCTTGCAGGTGAGGACGAGAAGGAGTCTTTGGGTATGGTTCGAGAGCTCCTTTCATTCATACCCCAGAATAACGCTGATGACCCACCATATGAGCCCACGGATGATGATCCACTCAGGGAGGACGAAGCCCTCAACGAAGTTGTCCCCGACAACCCCAACAAGCCCTACGACATTAAAGAGATAATCAACTCCGTTGCGGACGACCGGTACTTCTTCGAGATTCAGGAGCACTTCGCCCCGAATATTATAATCGGTTTCATGCGCCTCGGAGGACACTCAGTCGGGGTTGTAGCCAATCAGCCCGCTCACCTTGCGGGAGTCCTGGATATTGATGCCTCCATCAAGGGCGGCAGGTTCGTGCGGTTTTGCGATGCCTTCAACATCCCGTTGATCGTTTTCGAGGATGTGCCGGGATTCCTGCCTGGCCTGGACCAGGAGTACGGTGGCATCATCAAGCACGGAGCCAAGCTGCTTTACGCCTTCTGTGAAGCAACGGTTCCCAAGCTTACTGTTATCACAAGAAAATCCTACGGCGGTGCATATTGTGTGATGAATTCCAAACACATTCGAGCGGACTTTAACTTCGCTTATCCTACATCGGAGATAGCTGTTATGGGACCGGATGGCGCGGTGAATATCATCTTCAGGAACGAACTCAAGGAGTCGGACGATCCAGTAACCAGAAAAGATGAGCTTGTGGCCGATTTCAGAGACAAGTTCTCCAATCCATACAAGGCGGCGGAACTTGGCTACGTGGATGAGGTAATAATGCCGCAGCAGACAAGACCTCGCCTGATAAGGGCCCTTGAGATGTCCATGTCCAAAAGGGACAGCAATCCGCCGAAAAAGCATGGGAATATACCTCTGTAATTTAAAGGCGACCTGGTTCCACGTTTCACGTTCAAAGTTCAACGTTGAACATTGAACCTTGAACGTTGAAAAAGTAAGAACTCCTCAGGAGGATAAATAATGTTCAAAAAAGTACTTATAGCCAACAGGGGTGAGATAGCTGTAAGGCTCATCCGGGCATGCAGAGAGCTGGATATACCCACTGTTGCTATCTACTCGGAGGCCGACAGGAATTCCCTGCACGTGCGGTGTGCGGATGAAGCGTACTGTGTCGGTCCTCCACCCTCGGCCGAGAGCTATCTGGTAATAGACAAGATACTGGAAGTGGCCGAGAAAACGGGTTCCGATGCCATTCATCCCGGCTACGGTTTCCTGGCGGAAAATCCCGAGTTTGCAAAGCTGTGCAAGGACCACAATATAACTTTTATTGGACCTTCCGCAGAAGCCATCGAGATGATGGGACACAAAACCGTAGCGAGACAAACAATGCAGAACGCGGGTGTTCCGGTAGTCCCCGGTACCGAAACAGTGGATGACGACGACGTTCTGGCCAGCTACGCAAAGGAGATGTCCTTTCCGGTCATGATAAAGGCCGCCGCCGGCGGCGGCGGCAAGGGAATGAGGATAGTCAGGGAGGAAAAGGAGATCAAGGAGGCGATAAGGGCGGCGCGTTCCGAGGCTAAATCCTCCTTCGGTGATGATGCAGTCTTTGTTGAAAAATACGTGGAGGAACCGCGGCATATAGAGTTTCAGATCCTTGCGGACAGGCACGGAAACGTCATCCACCTTTTTGAGAGGGAATGCTCAATTCAGAGGAGACATCAGAAGGTCATCGAAGAGGCCCCCTCCATGGCCCTGGATGACGATCTGCGTGAACAGATGGGAAAAGCTGCGGTTGATGCGGCTAAAGCTGCGGGATACTGGAGTGCCGGTACGGTGGAGTTTCTGGTTGACCGGGAAAAGAACTTCTACTTTCTGGAGATGAACACGCGGCTTCAGGTGGAACATCCGGTTACCGAGATGATCACGGGTATTGATATAGCCAAGGAAATGTTCAAGATCGCTGCGGGAGAAAAGCTGTCCATCTCACAGAAAGACGTAAAGATGAACGGATGGGCCATGGAGTGCCGTATTTACGCGGAGGATCCCTTCAATAATTTCATGCCCTCGCCAGGGAAGATCCTGACCCTTCGCACGCCGTCGGGTCCGGGGGTGCGGGACGACAGCGGCGTTTTCGCCGGATATGAAGTACCTCTGCAATACGATCCAATGATATCCAAATTGTGCACCTGGGGAGCTACCAGGACGGAATCCATTGAGAGAATGAAGCGGGCTTTGGGTGAATATGTGATCAAGGGGATCAAGACGACGATCCCATTTCACCAGAGGGTGATGGACAACGAAAAGTTCCTTGCAGGCGATATCCACACGGGGTTCATCGGAGATGAGTTCGCAATGGAGACCGCCGACGAGACAGATGATATGAAGAACGTCGCCCTCGTTGCAGCCGCGCTTCACCTCCAGAGAAAAAGCCGTGAGGGTGTGGGTACAGCCGGACCTGTAAAGACCGGTACTGATGCCTGGAAAATGATTGGCAGGAGGTCGAGATGGGTTACATAGCTAAAATTGGAGGCGAGGAGGTTCCGGTATCCATTACCAGGGAAGGCGACTGCCACAGGATTAAAGTCGGGGATAAGGAGTTCGTGGTAGATGCCTACTGGACCCAGAATGACCTCATATCCCTGATCATAGACGGTAAATCTTTCCAGGTGGATATTCACAGCACAATGGACAACTACGGGGTTATGATCGAAGGCGAGCACTTTGAGTTCGAACTTTACGATGAGCGCAAGGCGCTGCTCAAAAGCAGCGCAGGCCTTGGGACCGAGGGCGCCCAGGAGATCACCACTTCCATGCCGGGCAAGATAGTCAAGGTGCTGGTCAGTGAAGGTGATGAAGTATCTGAAGGCGACGGTCTCATTATTGTTGAGGCTATGAAGATGGAAAATGAGATGAAATCGCCTAAAGCGGGGGTTGTTAAGAAAATTGATGTTGGGGAGGGAGATACGGTAGAAGCGGGATCCCTGTTGGTGATAGTAGAGTAGGGGTATCGATGGGTAATTTATGCGGCTACAATAAGGGCTCATCTGCTGTGTTATTGGCTTTTGGAAACGCTCGACCACGCCCACGGCGTGACTGTCTTGCATCTAAGCCCTTCTTGTGAGCCTCGTTTATTGATTCGGATGTCTGAATTTGCTCCTTTTGCCTCAAATGTGAAATTGTATCCTCTCTTCATTAATCATTCATAAAAGCTTGGAACCTGGAACAGGAAAAATACAATGAGCGATATTAGGAAAGAAAAAGCCCGTTGGGAAAAGGAAACACTGGATCCAACCCGGGAAAAGAATCCTGAGCGCAAGGAAGAGTTCAAGACTATTTCCTGGATGCCTCTGGATACTCTGTACACTCCGGAAGATCTGGAGGATTTTGATTACGCAAGAGATCTGGGTTTCCCCGGAGAATATCCCTACACACGTGGTGTCAGGCCGTCCATGTACCGTGGACGTCTCTGGACTATGCGTCAGTACGCGGGATTCGGTACGGCCCAGGAGTCCAATCAGCGGTACAGATATTTGCTGGATCAGGGGCAGACCGGATTGTCTGTAGCCTTCGATCTACCCACTCAGATGGGCTACGATTCGGACCATCCCATGTCCCAGGGAGAGGTGGGCAGAGTCGGGGTTGCCATCGACTCCCTTGAGGATATGGAAATCCTGTTTTCCGAAATTCCCCTTGATAAGGTCAGCACTTCCATGACTATCAACTCGACCGCTTCGATATTGCTCTCTCTATATGCCGAGGTTGGCGTCCTGCAGAAAGTTGAGGCTGGCAAGCTCAGAGGTACGATCCAGAACGACGTCCTGAAGGAGTACATCGCCAGAGGCACCTATATCTTCCCGCCGGCTCCTTCCATGCGGATTATTACCGATATTTTCGCCTACTGTATTGATGAGATGCCTCTTTTCAACACAATAAGCATTAGCGGATATCACATGCGTGAGGCCGGATCCACCGCTGTTCAGGAAGTTGCCTTCACACTTTCCAACGGTATCGCCTACGTCCAGGCTGCCGTTGACAAGGGTCTTGATGTGGACGGGTTTGCTGCCCGACTGTCGTTTTTCTTCAATGTACACAACGACTTTTTGGAAGAGATCGCCAAGTTCCGGGCGGCGAGGAAGATCTGGGCCGATATCATGAAGAACCGCTTCGGGGCGAAGAAACCCGCTTCCTGGATGCTCAGATTCCACACACAGACTGCAGGATGTTCGTTGACCGCTCAGCAACCGGAAAACAACGTTGTCAGAGTGGCCATACAGGCTCTGGCGGCCGTCCTGGGCGGCACCCAGTCACTCCATACCAATTCCAGAGACGAAGCCCTCGCCCTTCCCACGGAAGAGTCTGTGCGCATAGCTCTCAGGACGCAGCAGATTATAGCTTGCGAAAGCGGGGTCACGGGTACTGTGGATCCCCTTGCCGGTTCCTATGCCATTGAAGCGCTGACACGTAATATTGAAAGTGGCGCAAGGGATTACATCCGCCGGGTGGATGAGGCGGGCGGGGCCGTCAACGCCATCGAGGCCGGTTTTCAGCAGAAGGAAATAGAAGAATCAGCTTACCGGTACCAGATGGATGTGGAATCCGGGGAGCAGATAGTAGTTGGTGTGAACGCCTTTATTCTTGAAGAAGAGGAACATCACGGCAAATTGCTGAGGGTGGATCCGGCCCTGGAAAAGACCCAGGTTCAAAAGCTTACAGGCCTTAAAAACAGAAGGAATAGCAAGGACGTGGAGGCAGCTCTAAAATCCCTTGAGGATGCCGCGAAAAGCGATAAGAACCTTATGCCCACTATCCGCGATGCAGTCAGGAAGTATGTGACGCTTGGAGAGATAAGTGATGCTCTGCGCAATGTGTTTGGGATATTCAAGCCTGGTTAAGAACAGGCAAGAGGCAGGATCTGATGCGTATCGGAGTAACGGGGTGTCGGGGTATCGGCGTTTACCCCTCCCCTGGCGGGAGGGGAACACAAGGGGAGGGGGTAACATATTAAAGAGATAAAAGCCTTTAACGCAGGGGGCCGCAGGCAGGGCTATTCAGCCCTGACCGCAGAGAACCGCAGAGTAATGCTCTGGGTTGGGGTTTACCTAAAGAGATAAAGGCTTTGAACCACAGAGTGCACAGAGGTCACAGAGGAAAAATTGGGTTTTATAAAATGCGAGAAAAGCTTGGAACACAGGGTTTATGGGTTTGGGAGTTAAATCCTTCTCCCTCACTTGGCCTATCCTGTTCAGGATAGGGATTTCATGGAAATTCTCCTTAGATCCTTGCAGACCGGTATAAAAGTATACTTTAATACTGGGCAGCAAGGATCCAAGGGAGCCCAGTGAGGGAGGGATGCCTTTCTCTGTGACCTCTGTGCACTCTGTGGTTCAAACACGATCCTTTGAGTTCTTTGCGGCTTGAGAGACCAAAGGGTGACTCTGTGGTGAAAAGGAGATTATGATGAATAGGCCTATACTCGACCATATAGGAATTGCAGTAAATGATATCAATGCAGCGTTGGAGCTCTACCGGGACAAGCTGGGATTCGAGGTGGGCGGGATCGATGAAGTTCCCGGATTCGGGGTGAAAGTTGCCTTTCTGCCCCTTGGTGAAGGTCAGGTCGAGTTGGTGATGCCGGTTACTGAAGACAGCGCCATAGCGAAATTCCTTGATAAAAGAGGTCCAGGATTACACCATCTCTGTTTCAGGGTAGACGATATACGGGCAGAACTTGCCAGCCTGGAGAAGAAGGGCATCGAACTGGTGGATAAGGAACCCCGGGAAGGAGCCCATGGAACACTGGTGGCCTTTCTTCATCCAAAGAGTACCGGGGGAGTACTGATCGAACTTGCACAAAAAACGTGACTGCGTCCAAAGTCCAAAGTCCAAGGTCCAAAGTCCAAGGTCCAACGTGGGACCCGGGACATTGGTCGAGGGACGAGGTCCATTGTCAACCACAATCATTGACAAATCCCACAAATTACTGTTATCTCAACAGGTTATGGAATCAGGAGCCGACAACATGGTAGAGATCTCCGTCGTAATTCCACTTTATAATGAGGTGGAGAATGTTCCCGAACTCGTGGAACGGACTCTTTCGGTCCTGGCATCCATGGAGCGCTCCTGCGAACTTATCCTGGTGGACGACGGCAGCACGGATGGTTCCGAGGCCATTTATTCCTCCCTTGCCCATACTCACGAGCCGCTGAAAGTTATCCGCTTCGCGCGCAACTACGGTCAGACAGCGGCGTTTGCGGCCGGTTTCGACCATGCAAGGGGAGAGATCGTTGTAACCATGGATGGAGACCTCCAGAATCCCCCTGAGGAGATACCTGTCCTGGTGGAAAAACTGGAATCCGAAGGTCTTGACCTGGTGAGCGGCTGGCGAAAGGAACGCAAAGACAGGGCGCTTTCAAGAAAACTCCCTTCTTTTATTGCGAACAGGATCATAAGCAGGATCACGGGGGTCAAACTTCAAGATTATGGCTGTTCCCTCAAAGCATACAAGCGGGATGTGCTATCTGAAATACAGCTTTACGGTGAGCTCCACAGGTTCATCCCGGTTCTGGTGAGCATGGAGGGTGGAAAGATTGGAGAGATCCCGGTCAAGCACGACGCCAGGACGAGGGGTGAGAGCAAATACGGTATTATGAGGACCTACAGGGTTATCATGGATCTGCTCACCGTTACATTTCTTAAACAGTACGGGGATCGTCCCCAGCATGCCTTCGGGTTCTTCGGAATGATCCTTTTGGCCGGCGGTTTCATTATTGACGGTTACCTGGCCGTTCTGAAAGTTTTTACCGGTGCCGATATTGGCGGAAGGCCCCTGCTGCTCCTGGGTACACTGATGATCATAGCCGGTATCCAGCTCCTGTCCATTGGACTGCTCTCCGAGGTCCTGGCCAGGACCTACTACGAATCGCAGGATAAGGCCCGGTACAGGATCAAGGAAATTGTCGGAGGGTAGAGTTAAAAAGACGGTTCTTTTTATATTTAAAGTAACCGTCAGCGTCCTTGCAGTTGCTTTTCTCCTGTCCAGGCTCGATATCCGAAATACCTTCGGTTTTCTTGCCCTCAGCAGTAAACCTCTCTGGCTACTCTCTCTCCTGATACTGGTTCTTTCACAGGTGATAAGCTCATACCGCTGGTATCTGCTCTTGCAGCCGCTGGACTTTACCCTTTCGTGGTTCCGCGTTTTCAAGATCTATTTCACCGGGATGTTCTTCTCTTTGTTTCTGCCCACCGTCGTAGGAGGAGACGCTGTAAAGACCTTCTACATAGCCGATAACATGAAACGGGCGCCTTCTGCCTTTTACACGGTTCTTGCCGATCGGGTGATCGGAATGGCAGGGCAGCAGGTGTTTGCCCTGGCCGGCGTGGTCCTCGTGTGGAGTTACTTCCCCTTCTGGCTTTCAGCGGGGCTTTTATCCTTCGTTCTGGTTTTTTACGTAACTATTTTCCTGCTGCCGCGCCTCTTCACACTTGTTCACTCAGTTGTAAAAAAACTCAGGGAACTTCCCCGGGAAAAACTGTTCATCTACTGGAACAGGCCGGATACAGTCCTTAAGGCCTGGGGCCTGTCTCTGGTTATTCATCTGTGCGTGACAATCTGTCACATACTCATCGGGGTTTCGCTGGGTTTCAAAATTCCTATTGCCGCATATATGGTTGTCTATCCCGTATCGGCTATTGTCGCCACCCTGCCCCTGAGCCTGAACGGGATCGGTTTAAGAGAGGCTGCCTACGTCTACATGCTGGGTTTTTTCGGCGTTGGCAGGGAGGAAGCTTTTGCGCTGGGCCTCATGTGGTTCTCCATTGTTCTTCTGAATGGAGCTATCGGCGGTATTCCATACCTCTTCGGGGGAAAGCTCAAACTGGATGAAATACGAAAAAGCACAGCAGGTGGCTAATGTTGATCCACCTCCTCTCCCCTGGCCACGCTGAGGCGTGGTGTCCTGAGGTGAGGGGGTATACTATCACCCTCCCCTGACCCACCACGCCTCAGCGTGGTCAAGGGAGGGGAGTATTACATGGTAGATCTCTTATCTTTGATATGGTCGTAAAAAGTCCATCCACGGCTTTTTACTCCGCGGAAAGCGAAAAGTGTCATTTTCACTTTCCTCACAAATCAACGACTTGCGTTGCAAGTCATTGATTTGGGCGCCCCTCAATGGGCGCGTTGATGACTTTTTGCAAAGCCATCAACTATAAGTGGATAATGACTGATTTGCACAGCTAGTCACAGTGTACACCCTATAACTATGATGAGTAAAAGCCGAAATAAAATGATTTTTTTTCTTGCTGCCGGAGTATGTTCAGTAGGTGTCCTGGCTGTGGTGAACAGGCCATTGTTTTTTCTTCTCAACGGTACATGGGGGCCGGTAGCTGACAGGTTGATGCTGAGCATAACCCATCTCGGAAACGGTGCTGTCATTGCCCTTGTTTTTCTTCTTCTGGTGCCCTTCAGAAAGGATCTATGCATCAGGGCTATACTGGCGGTCCTTCTGGCAGGGATATTTACTGCTTTCGGCAAGGAACTTTTCTCCGCTCCCCGTCCGCCCTCTGTCCTGGGTGACGGGGTCTTTGTTCTGGGTCCGGTACTAGTCGGCGACTCGTTCCCGTCAGGGCATACAGCCACAGTGTTTGCCGCCGCTTACTCCCTGCGGGGGAGGGTGCCGAAGTCGGTACTTTACAGTGCCCTTACTCTGGCCACCTTCGCCGGGTTATCAAGGATCTACATCGGTGTCCACTTTCCCATGGACGTTTTCTTCGGCTCGATCATGGGCCTTTTCGCTGCTTTACTGGTGACAGGGCCGGGTAATAACCTTTCAGTAAGGCTTGAGAAAAAAGGCCCGGTTTCGGACAGCCTTCTTCTTGCTCTGGCGGTGGTGGCGGGCATATGGATCACGTGGTTCGAGCCCATGACCTCATATAATCCCTGGTTCCTCAAGCCCCTGGGGATCGGAGGCGGCCTTCTGGCCCTCGTTTTTCTAACCAGAACCCTGATCAAACCTGAGAGAGCTTCATGAGATCCCTGAATAATCACATTTTTTTGACCGTCCTCTGCATCCTGCTGTTCTTCACCGGGCTGGGGTCCACCTCCCTTTGGGATGCAGACGAGACAAGCAATGCACGGGCAGCGGTAGAGATGATGGAGAAGGGCGATTACGTTGTGCCGACGCTGAACGGCAGCCTGCGAACCGACAAGCCTCCACTGCATTACTGGTTCATGATAGCGGCTTTCAGGATCTTCGGGACAAATGAATTCGCTGCCAGGTTCTTCACCGCTGTATTCGGTCTGCTCACAGTGCTTTTGGTAAACGAGGTGGGAACCAGGGTCTTCGGCAGGACAGGCGGGTTCATCTCAGGGCTTGCTCTGGCTTGCTCCTTTCTCTTTTCCGTATCGTCACGGGCTGCCACAACCGACGCCTACCTTATCTTTTTTACTAACCTGGCTGTATTTGCGGCGTTCTTCTCCGCCAGAAGGCCGGCCCTGGCGGTGCTGTCCTGGATCTCCATGGGTTTTGCGGTACTGGCCAAGGGACCAGTGGGTATAGTACTCCCCCTGGGTGCTATCGTTATCTTCGCAATTATTAATCGCGGACCAGAGTTCAGTTTCCGCAGATTCTGTAATCCGGCAGGGATCCTTGTTTTTCTCGCCATCGCCATGCCATGGTATGCCCTGGCTGCCGGGAGGACGGGCGGCGATCTTATTGAAGGGTTCTTTATCAAACACAATGTGGCCAGGTTCCTTAAACCCATGGAGAGCCACGGGGGCCCCTTCTATTTCTACTTTCTGGTGCTTCTGCCGGGGTTTTTCCCGTGGGCCGTCTTTCTTCCCCAGGCCCTTGCTGCAACCTTGCGGTGGCGGCGTTCGGCAGTGAAGCATGCCGGATTCGGTCTCCTGCTTATAACCTGGTCGTTGACTGTGATTCTCTTCTTTTCCGTGGCCAGAACCAAGCTTCCAACATACATCCTGCCTGCATTTCCGGCCCTGAGTCTCATGATGGGCGCCCTGGCATCCTCCGTTGAAACCTCTTTCGGGATGGCGGAGAGGGGCTTTACCCTGTCATGGCTCATCTCCTTTTTACCAGCGGCGTTTTTACCCGGGATCATGTTTGTTGCCTTCTCGTCGCGAATCCCCGGTCTCGCAGCGTATTCGGCGACAGCAACTCCCATGATTGCTGCATCGCTTGTGGGGCTTGTCTTCTGCCTCGTAAACAGGCCCCTGCGTGCCTTCAGGTGGGCCGCTTATTGCGCGGTGTTGGGTCTTGTTGGGATACATATTGTGGCAATGCCCGCCCTGGAAAATGTCAGGATGGCGCCGGTAGCAGGCCGCGCGGTAGCTCGCGCCGCCTCGCCCGACGATGCGTTAGCTACCCTTGGGTATACAAGACCCGGAATTGTTTTTTACTCGGGCAGGAATACCGTGGCGGTCAATTCCGCTGAGCACCTCCAGAAGTTCATCGAAAGGCCCCAGGGTCGTTTTCTCATTTCCGATGCTGAGGAATTTTTCAGGCTTCCGGAGACGCTGAGAACCAGGTTCAGGATAATCGAAAAGGGCCTGGATGCTGTGGATTCCAATAAAATTATTCTGGTAGCAGAACGGATCGATTAAGAAACAAAGAGCTTTGAACCACAGAGTCCACAGAGCAGCACAGAGAAAAGCTTTGGGTTTTTACCACGGAGACACCCCTCGGCAGGCTCAGGGCTGACGGAGGACACGGAGTTTATGGGTATGGGAGTGTGGGGGTATGGGGGTAAGAAAATCACCGTCATTGCGAGTCACGCCTTTGGCGTGACGAAGCAATCTTGTGACTCATTACTTGGAACATGGAACTTTGAACGTTGAACACCACGCATAAGCGTGGCCGGGAGGGGAACATAAGGGGAGGGGGTAACATATTAAAGAGATAAGAGCTTTTAACGCAGTGCAGCCACTCACAGGCAGCTCCGCAGGGAGGGCTATTCAGCCCTTGCCGCAGGGAACCGCAGAGTAAAGCCTTGTGCTTGGGGTTACATAAAGAGATAAAAGCTTTGGACCACAGTGTACACAGAGGTTTGAGATAGGGAGGAGGGAAGAGGGAGAAGGGAGGGTATCAACGACCGGGCGAAAGGCGCTAAACACGTATCGGAGTAACGGCGTATCGGCGATTTAGATAGGCAAGAGGCAGAAGGCAGAAGGCAGGAGTAGGGAAGTAGAGCAGTAGAGCATTGCTTAATGGGCTCTGGGCGTTGGGCTCTGGGCCATGGGCAACGTCTATAAAATCTCAATTATTCATGGATGTTGACCGAAGCACAAACCTCATAGCTCACAGCTCATCGGTTGTTAGTCGATAGTTTTGTTTTAAGCCT
>SDBU01001488.1_pt1 | contig 33322 bp, 29 predicted proteins | sample 2277071 | NCBI WGS metagenome assembly SDBU01 (sample SAMN10397929, study PRJNA504765) | marine sediment metagenome | isolation source: marine sediment core GS08_GC12, 126 cmbsf | place: Arctic Ocean: Gakkel Ridge, Loki's castle | collected 2008 | reverse complement strand
TATACGTTCAGGTGGAGCTCTTTCTAACCCCGGCAGCCGAGCTGGCGGATGTTGTGCTGCCGGCGTCTAGCTTCTATGAAAGCCCACGGCTCAGGGTCTCCTTCCGTGACTCACCACAGGCGTACTCCCATATTCAGTTATCTTCCCCTGTGGTCGCCCCTCAGTATGAGTCACGGCCAGACCTGGAAATAATATTTGAGCTCGCCCATAGGCTGGGGTTGGGCGACAGATTTTGGCAGGGCAGTATCCCGGCAGCTTTCGACTACATACTGGCCCCGTCCGGGGTAACCCGTCAGCAACTGGAACAAAGCCCGAGAGGTATTTCGCTCGGGCTGTCACCGGAGTACCACAAGTGCCGTCAGGTAGACCCCAAAACGGGAGGGCGTCGGGGGTTTCGGACACCTTCAGGGAGGATTGAGCTATATTCTCAGGTGTACAAAGATTACGGCTATGACCCGTTGCCTGCTTATAAGGAACCGGGGCTAACACCCAGCGAGAACTACCCACTTACTCTCATCTGTGCCAAGGTACTTCAATTCTGCCATGGTCAACAGCGGTCGCTGCCTTCCCTGAGAAAGGCGATCCCGTACCCCTTTCTGGAAATCAACCCGACTAAGGCCAGGGAACTGGGCGTTAAGGATGGTGACTGGGTAACTCTGGAGTCACCCAGGGGGAGCATTAAGGTGAAAGCCAGGCTGACCCTGAAGATAGCCCCTGATGTGGTCTGTACCCAGCACGGTTGGTGGCAGGCATGTCCTCAGTTAGACTTGCCCGGTTTTGACCCCTATTCTTCAGACGGGGCCAATGTAAACCTGCTTTATTCCAGCGAACCCGCTGACCCTTTGAGTGGCTCCCTGCTCTATAAGGGTTACCCGTGTAATGTGAGGCGGCTACCAGCCGACTCAGCTACTAGCTACGGTTGAGGTTGGCTTCGGCGCAGGGCAGCAATGAAGTCTTTGACCTGTTGCTCTGTCCTGAACTTGGTCTTGTCGTAGTAGTCGTAGTGAACCATCTCCTCCTTGGCTCTCATCAGGCGGGGGCGTGGCTCCAGATCAGGATAGCCCACCGCTACCATGTCATAGAACTCAATTTCCTTGGGCACTCCCAGAAGGTCCTTGGTAAGAGACTGCACATAGGGGTTAGAAATTGAGGACACCCATTGTGTACCAAGACCGAGCGCGGTAGCTGCCAGGTGCATGTAAAGAAAAGCACTGGCCAGGCTGGAGGTGAAGATTGAACTGCCCCGTTCCAGAGTGGTGGTCAGGGGATAAGCATCCTTGGTTCTAGTATCGCCACCCAGGATTATGAACACCGGAGCCCGGACATAACCAGCGGCTGAAAAGCGGAATCTTTGCTCTGGCTCACGATATGTTTCCGCTTTGTGGCCGAGGGTGTTGTATTCCTTAATCAGCTCGATGATTTTGTCTCTCAGCTCCTGTTTTTTGACGACGATGAACTCCCAGGGTTGTGAGTTAGCCCCTGACGGAGCCCAGCGAGCGGCCTCAATAACATTGTCCACATATTCGTCAGGTATCGGTTCTGGCTTGAACTTGCGGATGCTCCTCCTCTTTTTGACCAATTCCAGAAGACTGCTGTAATCCATGGTAACCTCCTTTTGGTACAGTATTGCCGTATTCAGAAGTATAGCAGAATGATAACACGTGATGTATAAATCAGCAATGGTAGATGAGATTATTTAGTAACCTCACCCCCTGTATCCCCCTCTCCTTTGAAGGAGAGGGGGAATTAGAGAAAGAGGGGCTTCTTCGGAATGGTCGCCGGCACCCTCATTTTCTCCATTATCCGACAAGACTATATGGTTTTTAGTATTGGAGCTATTCTGTTTGTCGTCGGTGTCATCTGGGAGCGTTGGACAAGAACCTCGTGGCAGAAAGCGACCAAATAGTCAAGACAAAAGTCAAGGCAAAAGTCTTGACAGGAAGGTTGTATGGTGTTACAGTAGCGCCAACGATTGGACAAGGGGGTGAGACTGTGTAACGGAAAGTCACAATCGGGTTACTTTAGACTAATGTGAAAGGGGGAAGAATAACGATGAAAGGGCGGATACTGGGTGCATTACTATCACTTACAATGGTAGCTCTGTTGGTCCCTGGCTGCGCGCCAGCGCCGAAAGGGATAACCAATGTCGAGCTGCTGGGTAGCCAGGGTGCCCTTACGCACGTACTGAGCCAAGCTCTGGCCGATATCGTGAACAAGAATCACCCCTGGATGAGAATAACAGTTACCGAGACCCTGGGCTGCACTGACTCGATTAAGCAAATTCTCAAGAAGTCACCAGAGGAGCAGAAATATACCTTTGTCCTTGGGACCCCGCAAGATCTATGGCTGATGAAAAACGGCCGCGCACCCTATGATGAGTCATATATAGGAAAAGAGAAGGATATCAGGTATGTTGCTTATGTACTCCAGCTCTTGGACACATACGTTACCCTTAATCCAGCAATCAAGACCGGGGCAGACCTGGTGGGTAAGAGGGTTAATCTGGGTACAGCCGGAACTACCATGGGCACAGACGGAGAGTTTCTTCATATTTGCCTGGGTCTTGAGGGCAAGGTGAAACTTTACGGCCTGGGCTGGGTCCCGGGTAAGAATGCCCTGGTTGACGGTGCGATAGACGCGTACTGGGTTGGCGGCAGCCTGCTCAGAATAAAAGGGCAGGTCAGGGGGAAGTGGAATCCCGCCGGCGACGAGCTAGTAGCCACCCAGAAAGATAAGGTACAATTTATCAATATTGCAAAGGAGGATTTTGAGAGAGGGCACAAAGCGTGGCCAGGCTATCCAAATGTGTGGCAAGTCTTGCCAGCAAATGCGTTGGGGAAGGGTTTACCACCCAAGGACACTGGCAGTGGCGCTATCGTTAATGGCTGGTTCGCCCATGAGAACACCGACAAGGAGATAGTATATGAAATAGTCAAGGTTGTTATTGAGAACTGGCAGGTGTTTCCGGAGTACCACAAGGCAGCCGCACAATGGCCGGGACCTGAGTTTTTCGGCGCTACGCCCTTTATCACCGAAGACCAATTTCACCCTGGTGCAGTGAAGGCGTACAAGGAGTACGGTTTCCCGATAGGTGGCACCGAGCTGCCGTTTAAGTAGGGTGGCGGCTGATAGACTCAGCACGTCGGCGGCATCCCTACCCGCTACTAAATATCCACCCTGATACTGCTGCCAGACTGGGCATTGCCGATGGCGACTGGGTCTGGATTGAAAGCCCAAGAGGAAGGGTAAGGCAGAAGGCCAACCTGTTCAGCGGCATCAAGCCCAATGTTGTTCACGCTGAGCATGGCTGGTGGTATCCTGAACTCCCCGGTGAGGAGCCCTGGCTGCACGGTGTGTGGGAGTGTAACATCAATGTCCTCACCGACGATGACCCCGATGTTTGCGACCCCCTGACCGGAGCCTGGCCGCTGCGGACTGCCCTGTGCAAGGTTTACCAAGTCAAGCAGTACCAGGAGGAGTGAGCTAGGCGACAGCAATGTCCTTTACCAAGAACAAATAGGCAGATATAGGGCGGAAGGGTAGTGGACAGACTCAATGATTTCCGATGTCTGTGGTCGTAACGGGTCACAATATCCTGATGAGGAGGCAGAATGAGCAAGGAATATCTAACCTTTGTTGATAATCCCAAGGATCTACCAGTAGGGGAAGAAATTGAACTGAGCATCAGGGACCTAACACCGGGATGTGAGAAATATGACTGCCACAATGTCCGGGCAGTCGTCGCTGACTCGCCGGACAAATTGCCCGGTAGCGACGTCCTGTGGTTCAGGTCACTGGCCGGGCTGTTGTACCCCGAGCCGTGGGCGATCAAGATCATTGCCGAGTTGGGCGAGTATATACCAAAGCCCCCCTATTCGGACTATGAGGTAGTATCATCGGAGTAGTGACAGGGCATGATCTGTGAGGCACAGCGGCAGGGTAAATCAGACTTCTTCGTCTCACACCTGTCAACAATGCGCAATTTAGGTAACGGACGCTTGAAATGTTACTTTTGGGGATTGCACACAAGCTTCGATCACCCTTTGTGTTGATTAATTTCTCATGCTGAGCTATCATTGTCCTGCGTCTCTCCTCAAAGGCACAGGGTTGGTAAATAATGAGTGGCAAATATCCAGGTGGGCAGTATTCCGGCCGCTATTCCATTCTGGCTGCGGTCATGCTCGGCAGCATTATGGGGCCCATTGATGCCAGCATAGTTAACGTTACCCTTCCCACTATTGCGGAATACTTCGGTGTAGAGCTTTCCGCCGCACAATGGGTGCCGATGATATATCTTCTCGTCATCAGCAGTTTGCTCTTATTCTACGGTCGCCTTGGTGATATCCTGGGATACAAGAGAGTGTACCTGATAGGTCTTGCCGGCTTCATCGGCGCTTCTGCTCTCTGTGGTCTTTCCTATTTTCTCCCTACAATCCATTGGCTCGTGGTCGCTCGGGCTATCCAGGGACTCGCTGCCGCAATGATGATGGCCGTGCCCTATGCCATTATAACTGCCTCCTTCCCGCCAACGGAGCGGGGCAAAGTCCTGGGCATTAACGCCATAAGCATATCAGTTGGTTTAGCGATAGGCCCCTCTTTGGGCGGCTTCATCACTTATTCACTAGGCTGGCCTTTCGTTTTCTTGATCAACGTTCCCATTGGCATTGCGGGTTTCTTCTGGGCTCGCAGTGTCCTCCCCGACTTGAAAGGACAGCCTGGCAAGATAGATGTAGGTGGGGCAGTGACTTCCTTCATCTGCCTATTATCTTTCCTACTCTTTGTCAACTATTGGCAAGGTTCAGGTTTAAGCTTTACCACCAGCATTATGCTGTTGGTGGCGGCTCTGGCTGCCATTGGCTTCCTCTGGATAGAGAGAAGAGTTGATCCGCCGATGTTAAACCTGGGCCTTTTTCGGAACCTGACCTTCTCTTTTGCCAATATTAGCGCTCTGCTAAACTTCATGTCTCAGTACGTGATGGTATTCCTTACCCCGTTTTACCTGCAGAGACTGCTGCACTATGCGCCGAATAACGTAGGTCTGACGATGACTGCCTTCCCGTTGGCAGTCATGGTGGTTGCGCCCTTCAGTGGCTACTTCTCTGACCGCATAGGTACGCGTCCGTTGGCAGTTTTTGGTGCTGCCATGTGTGCCGTAGCTCTATTTCTTATGAGCCGATTGCCACCTTCTGCTACTTTCCTAGATGTCACCTGGAGACTGGCGGTATTTGGGCTCGGCACAGGGATTTTTCAGGCTCCCAACGTTAGTGCCGTAATGGGGAGTTCACCCAGACCTCAACTCGGCATAGCTTCAGGGATACTGTCAACTGTGCGAAACGTGGGCATGGTTTTCGGCATTGTCACAGGAGCAGCTGTGCTGTATGCTCTGGTTTCGCCCACTATCTTACAGCAACCTTCACTTGTAGGTGGGGATGCTGCGGAGTTCCTTTCGGGGTTACGGTATGCGTATATAGCGGGAGCAATCTCGACTGGTATAGCTGCGGTCACTTCTGTTGTCAGAGTTCGGCACGAGTAGAGAGGGTATGCTGATGTTGTTCACGCTTCAGGAATGAAGCAACCCGGGCAGGATGTGGATTCAACAAGCGCTGTGTTACACAGAAGTCTAGAAGGTTTACTATTCCGCTTAAGCTTGAGTTGTTGCCTCAGAAGCCAGCAGAAACCAAAACGCTGTTGAAAGAGCCTAGACTACGTAAACGGTGCCATAGAGGTTTTCCGAAATCATATCCAGGTTTTCCCGGTAGTACCGCACTGCGTAAGGAAGAAAGTCCAGAATATCCTGGGCGGTCATTCCGTCTGGTCCCTTCTCTTTTGCTGCCAGGTCTCCAGAGAGGCCGTGAACAAAAACTCCGGTTCTGACTGCCTCGTCGATGCTCAGTCCTGAGCAAAACATAGCGGCGATGGTCCCGTTCAGTACGTCCCCGCTTCCGGCGGTAGCCATCCCCGCCTTACCACCGGTAGCTCCAGAGACATTGATGAAGACTCTTTCATCCGGATAGGCAATCAAAGAATGTGGCCCTTTCAAAACCAGAATGGCATTCAATTTCCTTGCCGTCTCCTGCAAAATGCCCACTCGGTTACTCTCAATGTCGCCTCTTTCTATTTGGGTAATCCGAGCCATCTCTCCGAGATGAGGAGTAAGGATTGTCTCTGCCTTTCTCTGTTTGACAATTTCCATCTCTTGGGAAACGGCGGTAATCCCATCGCCATCTATTAGCAATGGCTTTTCAATCTCTCTGGCCAGTTCTCTCGCCAACCTTTGAGTTTCTTCATTTAGAGAGAGGCCGGGCCCCAATACTACCATTTTCATTCTTGTGGACAGCTCTAAAAGATCATCCTTGTTTGCTAAGGCGATACTTCCCGAGTTGGTCTCTTTTTGTGGATGAAAGACAACCTCCTTTCCGCCTTGAGTAACAGACGAGGCAAGTGATTGGGGACATGCCAAAAAGGCATACCCCCCTCCTGCTTTCAGAAAGGAATAAGCGGAAGCATGGGGAGCCCAAAAGTAGTTTGCTGCTCCAGCAATGACCAATACCGGTCCGTAATCCATCTTTGTGGTATTGGCGTCTCTTTCTGGGATTGGAACCGGTTTGGCAATCTCTACTTTGATTGAATCTGAGTCGTAGAGAGAAGGTGGAAACGAGATGTGAGACACATACAGTTTCCCACCTCTGCCATAACCGGGATAAAGCAGATTTCCTATTTTGGGCAGCCCATAAGTAATGGTATAGTCTGCCTTAACCGAACCCCCCATTTCTTGGCCAGTATCGCCATTTATTCCTGAAGCAATATCGATGGCAAAGACTTTCTTCTTGCTTTCATTTACTAGCTGAATTGCCTCTCGGTAAATCCCATCGACACTTCTATCCAGGCCAGTTCCAAACATGGCGTCTATGATAGCATCTGTTTCAAAAACGGCGGCTTTGATTTCCTCAATCGACTCAACCTCCTTGATGCGAATCGGAAATCGGGAAATCACCTCCAAGTTCTTTTTTGCCGAACCCTGGTATCTGTCTCTTTTGCCCAGAAGAAAGACTCTCACATCCCCGCCGTTGGAATGGATTTTTCTGGCTACCACAAAGCCATCGCCGCCATTGTTACCTGAACCACAGAAAACGGCAAATTTCTTGTACCGCACCCCAAATTCTTTCAGGATGACAAAATAGGTGGCCTCTCCGGCATTCTCCATCAGAATCTCTTCGGAGATGCCAAACTCGTCAGTGGCTTTTCTATCTAACTGTCTCATTTCCGCCACTCTGCTTACCTTCATCTTCGCCTCCTTTAGTCTACCCTGAGAACTGCGGCCCCCTGGATCACTCCCTGCTTGAGCAGAACCAGGGCTTCATTTGCCTCTTCCAATTTGAATTCGCGAACCTCGAGGATTATCGGAATTTCAGCCGCCAGAGGAAGAAAATCTTGAGCATCCTTTCTGGTAATGTTGGCGACGCTTTTAATTTCCTTTTCCTCCCACAGCAGTTGAGCATAGTCCAAAGGTGGGATGGGATTTCTCTTCCGAATCACGGCTATGACCAATCTTCCGCCTTTTTCCAGGACCCTCAAGGCGTTAGGGACTGTTTCTCCTACTGGAGTGAAGTCAATTGCGCAGTGGAGTCTTTGAGGGGAGTCATCCTCGGCTCTACCTGTCCAGGCTGCGCCCAATGCTTCGGCCAAGTTGCGATGCTGCTCGCTCCTGGTGAAAACATAAACCTGACAACCCCAATATCTAGCTACCTGAATGACAATGTGGGCTGAGGCCCCAAATCCAAAAAGCCCCAGAGTCTGCCCATGCTCAATCCCGGAAAGCCTTAGACCTCGGAACCCAATTGCTCCGGCACACAAAAGAGGAGCCGCCTGAGAATCGGTGAACCGGTCAGGAATCAAATAGGCGAAATCTTCCGAGACCACGGTGTATTCGGCATAGCCACCGTCAGCCTGATACCCGGTACCTTTAAAGTCGGAACACAAGTTTTCCTTGCCCTCTTGGCAGAAACGGCATTTTCCGCAGGCAGAGTGTATCCAGGCGATTCCCACCCGGTCTCCGCTTTGGAACTTGGTCACCCCTGAACCCAGCCCTGCTACTTTGCCAACGATCTCATGGCCCAATATTATGGGGAGATTGGGCTTAAGTCTTCCTTCAATTTCATCCAGTTCGGTGTGGCAAACGCCGCAGGCAGAGATTTTCACCAGGATTTCTCCCGGTCGCGGCTGAGGAACTGGCAGATCTAGCAATTGCAGGGGCCGATTTTCAATCGGAGAAATCTCCTGCAAAACTTGAGCTTTCATTCTAGCCTTCTCCCAACGGCAAACCTAACCTTGTACATGCGATGTATCATTTAGCGTGGCAAGCTGGGAACTGCTGTTGAAGACCCGTACTACACTTAACGACGCGTTACTGATCTCAAACCGGCGGTAGATGCTATTCGATGCGCCAAGGACATGCGCCACTAATACCTTAACAGTAACATCGTGGGTAACCAGTACTGCCTGCTTGCCGCGGTTAGCCCCGACTACGCTGTCAAAGGCTCGAATGGCGCGCTCAGTTACCTCCCTCAAACTCTCACCGTTGGGCATGGTAACCTCCGACGGGTCAATCCGCCACTGCCGCCAGAGTTCGGGCCACCTTCGCTTGATTTCATCCATATGGAGTCCCTGCCAGTCTCCGAGCCGAATTTCAATCAGGTCGTCTAGCACGTTTGGCTCGAGCCGGTGGGGTTCAGCAAGAATCGCTGCGGTAGCCTGTGCTCTCCGGAGCGGACTGGCGTAGACCGAAGCGATAGGCAGGCTGGCGAGCCTGGAACACAAACTGCGCGCTTGGGTATAGCCAACATCATTCAGGTCTTCGTCAGACCAGCCCATATAGAAGCCAGTGACGTTGGAATCAGTTTGGCCATGGCGGACAAGAAAGACGGTGGTGGTCACTTCTGACTCCATTGAGAATAGGTGAATCCCTTTACTTTGGAACAACGCCCAGTCTTGGCAGGAGATCTGGAGCCGTATTTACGCATTTGCATTGTACAATCTACATAATTATAAAGGTTGCGACTCATTAATGCGAGGGGGTATTTGAAATTGTCTATCAACCTCTAGTTAGGTCGGAAGCTTGCTCGATGATAGCTATCGGCATAAAATGGTGTCGGGAGAGGCCAAGTAGTGCAGTGAGAGCAATCAGATAGAGGGGATCTGGCATGAGGGTTGAGATCATGGGGTGTGGTTCTGGGGGAAGCTATCTCTATCGCCTATTGGAGCAGAGAAAACGGGAGGTCGCAGTAGGCTTATTTGACATGCGGCCTGATACGGTGTGCGGGATTAAATCATGCGGCTGGGGAGTAAGCTCTACTGCCCTTGCCGCCTTGTGTCGTGAAGTGGCGGTCAATGCATGTCAAGTGGTTCGGCGCCCGGCGGCAAACCAGATAATGGCGGCGATAACTATCACGCCAGCGATGATACCACCAATCAGCCACCAAGGAGGCTTAACCTGAGAGAAGTTGGCGGTTAATGTCTTATCGGAGTCCAGAGTCGCCGCGATGCTGGCCGTACCCGGCTCGGCTGCGTCACCGGTCCAGCTATCGAACTGCCAGCCATCATCTGGGATGGCTGTGATTTTAACCACGCTACCGTCAATATAGCTGTGGATACCTGGCGGCGGGGTACTATCACCAGCGCCACTGACCTGTATTGTAAGAGTACGCGTTATCTGGGAGAAGCTGGCGGTAATCTTCTTATTACAGTCAATGACTATAGTAGTGCGGTTAGCACTACCAGACAGATCCCCGCTCCAGTTGCTGAAGTGAAAACCAGGGGCGGGCATGGCCTCGAGGCGAACGGATGTACCATTCGTAAACGTAGAGGTAACCGGATACGAAGACGCGTCAGTCTGGTCAATCTTGATGATACCACCGCTGCTTGGGCTGACATCCACGGTCAGCCTGAAACTGGCACCTGGTCAGCCAGCCGAGGCCGGCTCTGGCGTCATTAGTATTGTCATGACCGGCAGCAATACCAAGATAAAGACCATCCAGGGCAAGGGAATTTTGAAGGTTCTTTTTGCCATGCGTCTTGCTTCCTTCGAGTTTGAGTATAGCACACCAGGCGTCATAATTGCTCTCCGCTAGCTGGAAAGTGCAATGAGATGACATCAAGCTCCTGATTACCCTACCCCGCTTATGTTTCTGGACCCGTGAAAAGAGAATCGCGGGCAGGAGGTGATGTGTTACCAAGGTAGTGGATGGGCACGGCACATTGAAATGAGGTTCCGGCAATGCTATAATGTAGCCGTTCGCTCTAGTCATTCCAGCAAGGACAGCGGTCTGATGGCCTATTCTTGACCGAAGAAATTTTGCCTAGGGAGTTGAAAATTTGACCAGCGAAGTGAAGGGAAAATATGCTCACAAGACTTTTGACAAGTATTCCACCAAGGGGATACTGAAGGGTGCTCCGGGAGAGAAGTTTATGCTGAGCGGCGATGAGGCGATAGCACGGGGAGCTATTGAAAATGGGGTGGCTGTTGCCACTGCCTATCCCGGCTCTCCGGTAACTTACATCATGGACACCCTCGCCTTTGTCGCCAAGGAGCTCGGCTTCCACGCCGAGTGGTCTACCAACGAAACGGTAGGCTTTGAAGCGGCTCTGGGGGCAGCCGCCTGTGGTAAGGACGCCATGCACATCACCAAGAACGTGGGCATGAGCTGGATAATGGACCCCCTTATTGACTCGGTGCACCATGAGGTCACCGGGGGGTTAGTTATCGTCATCGGGGATGACCCCGGGGGAAATACCACGTCCGTGGAAATGGACAGCCGTTTCCTGGGAATGGCCGCCGAGATTCCAATACTGGAGGGCACGACCAGCCACGAGCTAAAGGAGCTAACCAAGGCGGCATTCGCCTTCTCTCGTAAGATACAGAGCACGGTTATGCTGCGCCTTACCCGAGCCCAGGCCTATGGGCGTGGGGTGGTTGAATTAGGCCCGATTGACCATGCCAACCGGGAAAAGCCACCCTATTTTGATAATGACCCCCATAAGTGGGGTGTTTACGTTGGCCCTGAGTTCACCAGGAATAATCTGCAAAACCTGAGGCACAGGAGATTTCACGAAAAAACGGTACCGATGATAAGGGAAGAGGTAGAGAATTTCCCATTTAATGAAATGACACTTGGTGGCCACGAGAAGCTGGGCATAATCGCCTCTGGAATATCTTACCTGGCAGCAGAGGAGGCGGTGGAGACACTAGGGGTCAGAGACAAGGTTGCTCTCCTGAAGCTAGCCACGGTTCACCCCCTCCCGAGGAAGATGGTTGAAACATTTCTCTCCAGTCTGGAGACAGTGCTGGTAGTCGAGGAGGTGGAGCCGTTCATTGAGCTTCAGGTACGAGACATCGCCGCTGATATGAGAGAGCATGCCCGAATACTGGGCAAAAAGAGTGGGCATCTGGCAATCGGGGACTGTATTGACCGGGAAAAGGTGCTGGAACCCCTGTGCCAGCTACTGGGTGTTGAATATGAACCGAGCTTTTCTCCGGAGAGGGACGAGCTTTTTGAGAAGGTAGTCCTAAACGAAATTGTGCAGCGCCCTCAGGGATACTTCTGCCCCGGCTGTCCCGAAATGGTGGGCATAGCTGCTGCCCGCAGGGTGGCCATAAAGCTCTATAAAGACAACTTCATTTCTCACGGCGACATCGGCTGCTATGAACATGCCCACCAGCCGCCACTTCTTTTTGAAGTTTCGGTGCTGTGTATGGGGGGAGGCCCGGGAATGGCCGCCGGGAATTACTATTCTAAGGTCGGCAAAAAGATTATCTGCAATCTGGGCGATGGTACCTTCTTCCATGCCGGCATTCCACCGCTCATTAACTGCGTCTATAACAAAGTCGATGTTACCTTTCTGATTTATGATAATCGTGTCGTTGCCTCGACGGGACACCAGCCTCACCCCGGCGGCTTCGGCGTTACCGCTATGGACGAGCCAACCAAAACACTGGATATTGCCGAGATAGCCAGGGCGTGTCAGGTTGACTATGTGGCCGTAGTTGACCCTCTCGATGTTCCCCAGGCAACTAAGGTGGTCGAGGAAGCCTACAAGACGCCGGGTGTATCGATGGTGATCTTTCGCCGGACTTGCGCCGTGATTGTGGAACGGCAGCTGGGGGGCAGGGTGAGAATGAAACGTCCCCTCTACCGGATAAACCCGGAGGTCTGTACCTACATCCGTAACGGGAAGTGCCTGTTCTGCGTTAATGACCTGGGTTGCTCAGCTCTGATGAGAGAGGGCGCTAGCCTGTATATTGACCCCACTACTTGCTTTGGCTGTGGGGCCTGTTCCCAGTTCTGCCCGGTTCACGCCATAGAGGAGGTGCCACGATGACCGAGACCACAGACGTCGTAATCGCCGGACTGTCAGGACAAGGGGTCATCATGACCGGAAGGATATTGGCCTCAGCGTTCATAGGTACCGATTACTATGTAAGAACCTATGATGTTCTGGGGACTGCCCACCGGGGGACCCTCATTTTTGGTCAGGTCAGGATTTCCAAGAGCCCCCATTTTGCTAATCTTGTCCCTCCCGGAACGGGTGATATTCTGGTTGGCTTTGAGCCGCTGGAAGGGATGAGGGTGGGGAGTTACTATCTCGGCAGCGGTGCGGTTGCCATCCTCAATACCCATCGCGTGATCCCTATATACCTTTCCATCGGCCGCGACCACTTCTCGGATGTTCCCCGACCAAGGGGTTACCCCCCTCTGGAGTATATTGCTGATTTCTTTAAAGGCATCGGAGTGGAGACAGTATTTATGGATGCCACCGAGTTGGCCCAACAGGCAGGACATTTTAACACGGCGAACATAGTCCTTTTGGGAGCCATCGCTGCCACCGGTAAGGTTCCCATTACCCCGGAAAGGATTAAGAAATCGATGGAGGAGTTTGTTCCATCGGGCACAGTTGACCTTAACATCAGGGCATTTGACCTGGGGATGCAGGCTTACAAAGAAGCTATTGGAGAACGAGCGGGAGCAGAATAAGCGTCGCTTTCTGGTAGTGATACGAAGCACCCCAGATAACTCTGTTCTTGCCGGTGCTTAAGCGTAAAGGACTGATAAACAATGCCGAATAAGAAGGTGTAACATGCGGTTACCGAAGTTTAGTCTGTTTAGACCGAGTAGCGTGGAAGAGTGTTGCACTCTGCTAAGCGAATACCAAGAAGAGGCAAGGGTAGTTGCCGGTGGTACTGCCCTTGTTGTCGATATGGGGCAGAGACTATCCACCCCAAAATATCTAGTAAGCTTGAAAGCTGTCTCAGAATTGGATTATGTTGAGTACGATGAGCGACAGGGCTTGAGGGTCGGCGCCTTGGCCACCGTTGACAACCTGAATACTTCGACACTGGTCAAGCAAAGGTATCCCATTCTCTGCCAGGCGGCTGGCGAAATCGGCGTGCCGGCAGTCCGCTACATGGGCACGGTGGGGGGTAATCTGTCGCTGGATACGAGGTGCATCTACTACAATCAACCCGACTTCTGGAGGGAGGTCCGTGCTCCTTGCTTCAAGAGGGGAGGGGACATCTGCCATGCGGTGAAAGGTGGCAAGCAGTGCTACGCGGTATGCCAGGCTGACCTGGCTCCGGTATTAGTGGCACTCGAAGCTAGGGTGAAACTGCTGCGCCGGGGTGGGGAGAGGGTTATACCGATAAGTGAGTTCTTCACCGGGAAAGGGGAGAAGCCAAATGTTCTTAGGCCAGACGAGATGCTTGCCGAGATTCAAATTCCACCACCCTCAGCCGATAGCCGGGGGGCATATCATAAGCTCAGGATCCGTGAGGCGATAGATTTTCCTCTGGCTGCGGTGGCCGTGGTATTGAATATGAATGGAGAGAACGTCTGCCGGGAAGCAAAAGTGGTTGCTGGCGCCATCGATCCTGCCCCCATTGCGGTAAGTAAGGCAGAGAAAGCCTTACACGGGAGAAGAATTGACGACGGCGTAATCGGGGAAGCCGCTGAAGAAGCCTTCACGGGGGCACACCCGGTGGCCAATTTAAGTATTGACTATAGCTACAGAAGAAGGATGATACGCGTGCTGTTAAAGCGGGCAGTAAAAGAGGCCTTGGGTCCACGGAGTGAATGATGAAGGTCGTTGTCGACTCCAACATGTCAATCTATGGGTTGTTTCAACCTCCAATGGAGATAGAACTAGAGGGGTCAAAGGCCACTCTAAGAGAGTTACTAGAGGAGCTTTCTGATTTGTGCAAAGCAGTCGAGTTCATTAGCGATGATAACCTGGGGAGTGATATAGACACAATACTGGTTAACGACAAAGAGCATTACTACCTTGACGCTAACCTGAATGACGGCGATAAAGTAATGGTGATGGTCGAGATGGCACCACTGGGAGGAGGATGAAGCCTCGATGGAAAAGCAGACAATAAGGCTGAGGGTTAATTCCGAGGATTACGAGTTAGCGGTAGCACCTAATCGGACACTACTTGAGACCTTAAGAGACGACTTGGGCTTAACCGGGGCGAAAGAAGGCTGTCAGGACGGAACTTGTGGCTCCTGCACCGTTTTGTTCGATGGTAAAGCGGTACGTTCCTGCCTCATTCTCGTCGCTGAGGCTGAGGGCAAGGAAATTGTTACCATTGAAGGGCTGGCCAAAGAGGATGAATTGCACCCGATACAGGAAGCCTTTGTGAACTATGGCGGCGTTCAGTGTGGCTTTTGCACCCCGGGAATGATTCTCGCTGCCAAAGCTCTGCTTGACACTAACCCTGACCCAAGCGAGGAGGAGGTGAGGAGGGCGATCTCCGGTAACCTGTGCCGCTGTACCGGCTACCGCAAAATAGTAAAATCGGTAATGGCTGCGGCTCAGGGGTAAGGAAACATCCGGGAAAGGAGCTAACAATGCCAGAGTATACTTTGGTTGGGAAGAGCGTACCGAGGACGGATTCAATAGAGAAGGTTCGCGGTGAAGCGAAATTTACTGCCGACCTGAGCCTGCCCGGGATGCTTTACGGTAAGATACTGCGCAGCCCCCACCCTCATGCCCGTATCTTGAACATTGATACCAGCAAGGCAGAGAAGCTCCTTGGCGTGAGGGCAGTAATCACCGGGAAACGCGATGCGCATCCCTATGTATGGGGTGTCCTCCCCTATACCAGGGACTACCAGCTATTGCCAATAGATAAGGTACGCTATATCCGACAGGATGTCGCTGCCGTGGCCGCCGTTGATGAGGACATAGCTCAGGAGGCTCTGGAGCTGATTAAGGTAGAGTACGAGATACTGCCACACGTTTTCGATGCCGAAGAGGCACTCAAAGAAGGGGCACCACAGATCCATGAAGATAAGCCAGGTAACATCTGCGTCCATGTCAAGATAGATGAGGGCGAGGTGGATAAGGCTCTGGCCGAGGCCGACCTTGTTCTGGAGGGCGACTTCAAAGGACCGGAGGAGAGCTATTGCCAGGGTGAACCTTACGCCGTGTTAGCCAGCTTTGACTCGACCGGGGTGGACATTTGGTGTCCCAACGCCGGACCTCATTTGAAAGCGCGACCGCTGAGCAGCGCCCTGGGGATATCAACATCCAAGGTAAGGTTGCACCGCGCCTATATCGGCGGTGCCTTCGGGGGAAGATCCGAGGTATCTCCGGCCGATGTCATCACCTGTCTTCTGTCCCGGAAGGCACGGCGTCCGGTCAAGATAGTCTATACCCGCGAGGAAAATCGTAACGCTGTCCGGCAGCGGGTCGGCTGGAGCACCCACCTGAAGATGGGCTTTAAGAAAGATGGCACTTGGACTGTCGGCGACTTCAGGTGCATTGTCGACGGAGGTGCCCATGCCAGCGTAGGCCCCATTGCCGTATCCGTCCCTTACATGGAGCTGGAGACCACTTACCCGCTAAAGAACCTTAGATACGATGGCCGTCGGGTCTACACCAATAAGCCGCCGCGGGGCATGCACCCCGAGCAAAACCGGGCCTTCCATATCGGTGTTGAGCTACACCTTGATATGGCAGCCGAGAAACTGGGAATGGACCCGATGCAGCTACGATTGAAAAATGCCATGACTTCGGGCTTCGTCACGGCAACCGGGGCCAGGATAAGCTCCTGCGGCTTCACTGAATGCGTGGAAAAGGCCGCGCAGAAAGCGGGATGGAAGGAGAAAAAAGGCAAGTTGCCGCCTGGCCGGGGCATTGGCATGGCCTGCGGCTCAGAAATGGTTGGCTTCCCTATGGGCATCCGGGGCGGCTCCTCGGCGTTCATAAGGTTCAACGAAGACGGAGACGCCACCGTCATCTCCGGGGTAGTGGACAACGGTCAGGGCAATGAAAGTATGGTAATTCAGATAGCCGCTGAAGAACTGGGTCTCCCCATGAACAGGGTGCGATTGATCTCCGCGGACACGGCCATCTGTCCCCTGGACCAGGGGGCTTATTCTCAAACAGCCACGTTCCTCTCCGGGGGAGCGGTCAAGGAAGCGGCGGCCGATGCTAAGCAGCAGCTCTTCGAGGTGGCGTCCAGGATGCTGGACGCTAAGCCTGAGGACTTAGAAGCTGGCGAGGGAAATATCTACGTCAGAAGTGATCCTAAGAAAAGCCAGCCCATTCGCAGGGTAATGATGAATGCCCTCAATAATGACATTACTATTATGGGGCGTGGTCATCGCTGGCCACAGATAGACAACGACCGGGAATGGGTAAACAATCCCCGGGGACAGTGGGCCACCACCTACACTTACGGATGCAGTATTGCTGAGGTTGAGGTGGACAAGGAGACGGGAAAGGTAAGAGTCTTGCACATGATAGCGGCTCACGACTGCGGATACCCCATAAATCCAATGGCCGTTGAACAGCAGTTGGAAGGAGCCGCACTAGGTTCCGGTACCTGCGGAGGTCTCTTTGAGAGGATTCTCTGGGATAACGGTCAGAATCTGAATGCCAATAATCTTGATTACTGGTTCCCTACCGCCCTTGATGTGCCTGACATTGAGCCTATCATTGTATCCACCAATGACCCCCTCGGTCCCTTTGGTGCCAAGGAGGGTAGCCTTAGTATCCGTATGTCCATGTACAGTGCGATAGCCTGTGCCATCCATGAGGCCACTGGAGTCTGGCCTACCGAGGCCCCCTTCACCCCAGAGACAATGCTCCAGGCATTGCAGGAGGAAGAAAAGGGCAAATGAAGGTAGAAAAGATAGACCATATCTGTATTGCCGTGAAAGACTTAAAGAAAGCTCAGGAGACGTATGAGAAAATTCTGGGGATAGAGCTGGATTCTGTTTATATCGCTGAGAAGGAGAAGATAAAGGTTGCCCGTTACTATATCGGGGACGTAGGGCTTGAGCTGATGGAGCCGACATCCCCCGATGGAGATGTCGGTGAATTCATTGACCAGAGGGGGGAGGGCGTGTTCCTGATCTCCTACCGGGTGTCAAATGTTGAGGAAGCATTAGCCGACCTTAAGGCACAGGGCTACCAGCCAATTGATGACAAGCCAAGGCGTTTACTTGGCAGCCGATATGCGTTTATCAATCACCCTAAAGAACTTTGTGGAGTTCTAACCGAGATAATAGATAATGGATAAGGGGGATTAAGAGCGGCCCCCAAGCAATGATTGACAACGGAGGGGAAATGGATTTTGCGTTTACCGCTGAGGAAGAGGCATTCCGGCGAGAACTGAGGGGATTTTTCGAGAGGGAGATGCCAGCGCATTTGACATTGCCCGTTATGTTCTTTGCCGTGGACTTCGCCGATAAGAAGATACAGAAGGAATGGCGAGAAATGGCGCGTAAGCTGGGGGAGCGGGGGTGGCTTTCCTTAACCTGGCCCAGGGAATGGGGCGGCAGAGAAGGCTCCAAAATCCTGGAATTCATACTTATCGACGACCTGATGTATTACGGAGGACTTGGTTATGACGTTCAGGGAGTGGGAATGGTAGCGCCACTCCTTATTCATTTTGGAACCGAGGAGCAGAAGAAACAGCATCTACCCGGTATCGCCAAGGGCGAAGTATTCTGGTGTCAGGGCTTCAGTGAACCTGAGGCTGGCTCCGACCTGGCATCACTCAAAACCCGGGCGGTACAACATGGGAGCGAGTTCATAATCAATGGGCAAAAGGTATGGACTAGCCGGGCTCACCAGACTGACTGGTGCCACCTGCTGGCACGAACTGACCCCGATGCCCCGAAGCACAAGGGCATAACCTATTTCCTGGTTGATATGCGGTCGCCAGGGATCACGGTCAACCCGCTAGACGGCATGTACGGGGGGCAAAGCCTGTGTGAGGTGTTCTTTGACGATGTCAGGGTGCCTCAGGAGAACGTAGTTGGCCGATTGAATGAGGGTTGGTAAGCGACCTTGTCGCTACTCGATATAGAGCGGGCCCTATATATGGAGCAGGTTGGAGTGGGGCGGCGGGTTCTGGAGATGCTGGTAGACTATGCCAATGAAAAAGGGCTAGCCGGAGACCCTCTGGTACGACGGAATCTAGCTGAGATGGCTACTGAGGTAGAGGCTGCCCGGCTACTGGGTTATCGAACTGCCTGGCTGATTGACAGGCGGGTGCCCATTCCCGGTGAGGGTTCCATGTGTAAGCTTGCTGCCACCGAATGGGCACAACGCTGGGCTAATGTGGGGATGGAGCTGTTGGGGCTCTACGGTCAACTGTCGGAGGAATCGGAGCTAGCACAGTTGGCGGGCAGAATCCAGCACTGGTATATTCGCTCATTTGGACTCACCATTACTGCTGGCACCTCAGAAGTCGAACGCAGTGTATTGGCAATGAGAGGCTTAGGACTTCCCAGAGGTTAAGAGGGAGAATAGAGATGGACTTTGCTTTCTCTGAAGAACAGGAAATGTTGAAAAAGGCAGCCCGCGACTTCCTGACCGAAAGGTGTCCCAAAACACTGGTTAAGGAAATGGAAGAGAGTGAACAGGGTTACTTGCCAGAGCTGTGGCGGGAGATGGCGGGGCTGGGCTGGATGGGACTGGTATTTCCTGAAGGGTATGGTGGTGGGGATATGAGTTTCCTTGACCTGGCGGTACTATTAGAGGAGATGGGGCGCGCTTGTCTACCTGGCCCCTTCTTTCCTACTGTGGTTCTCGGAGGACTGCCCATTCTTGGTGCTGGAGACAAAGCACAAAAAGAGGAATATCTACCCAGGATAGCCAGTGGCAAGCTAATATTGACCCTAGCCCTGACTGAACCTAGCGCCAGGTATGATGCTGCCTCCATCGCAGTTAGGGCAGTCGCTGACAATAACGACTACCTAATCAGTGGTACCAAGCTGTTTGTCCCCGATGCCCATGTCGCTGACTATATGCTGGTGGTGGCCAGAACTGATGAACAGTCCAGACCTGAAGACGGGGTTAGTATATTCCTCGTCGATGCCAAAGGCTCAGGTATCAGTCACACCCTGTTGAAGACTATCGCCGGTGATAAGCTATGCAGGGTAGATTTTGACCGGGTCAGAGTACCCAAACAGAACATCCTGGGTGAGTTGAACCAAGGGTGGCAACAGGTTGAACAGATATTGCGCCGGGCGGCAGTAGCTAAATGCTGCGAAATGGTCGGTGCTATCCAGCAGGTGCTGGAGATGACCATCGACTACGCCAAGACAAGGGTGCAATTCGGGCGCCCTATTGGCAGCTTTCAAGCAATACAGCAGCACTGTGCTAGCATGGCTATTGATGTGGACAGCTCAAGGTTCATCACCTATAGAGCCGCCTGGATGTTAAGCCAGGGGATACCCTGCACCAAAGAGGTAGCTATGGCTAAATCCTGGACAGCCAGTGCCTACCAGCGGCTGGCTCTTCTTGGCCATGAGATCCACGGAGCGATGGGTTTTACCATGCACCACGACTTGCAGTTTTATACCAGGAGGGCGAAAGCGGCTGAGGTAAGTTTTGGTGATGTAAGCTTCCACCGGGAGATAGTCGCCCGGGAGATAGGCCTGAAGTAGACAGTCTCAGGCAGTGGCAAAAAAATAGAAGGAGGAGACAATCAATGAAGCTGAAGGACAAGGTAGCTATCGTTACTGGAGGTGGCCGTGGGATTGGTCGAGCCTATGCATTGAGGTTTGCCGATGAAGGTGCCAAGGTGGTGGTAGCGGAAATCGTTGCCGAGAATGCCCAGAAGGTAGCCGACGAAATCAAGGCTAAGGGTGGGGAAGCACTGGCGGTTCACACCGATGTCTCCAGTGAAGCCAGTACCACAGAAATGGCGAAAAAGACCATAGAGCAATTCGAAAAGATAGATATACTGCTGAATAATGCCGCTATCTACTATGGGATTGGGGTGAAGCGCTGGGATGATTGGGCTCCGGAAGACTGGGACCGGATGTATGCCGTTAATGTGAAAGGCGGCTGGTTATGTTCCAAGGCGGTTGTTCCTCAGATGATAACCCAGGGCAAAGGCAAGATTATCAACATCGCCTCCGGCACCGCTGACATGGGCTATGCCGGACTTCTTCCTTACACCTGCTCCAAGGGAGCGGTCATGGCCATGACCAGGGCCATTGCCCGGTCTTTGGGCCGTTACAACATCAATGTTAACTGCATCTCGCCAGGGTATACCATGAGCGAGGCCAGTGTGGAGATGCCGGGTTACAGTGAGAAAGGAACCGAAATGATGGTTCAGGCGCAAGCTTTGCGGCGGGCAGAGCAACCAGAGGACCTGGTTGGCACCGCTGTCTTTCTGGCTGGTGAAGATTCGGACTTCATTACCGGGCAAACCATCTCCGTAGATGGCGGCAGCGTTATGCGTTAAAGACTGGTCTTTTCCCGGCGATAAGGCAGCAGGGAGTCGCAGCGGTAACCGGCTAACTGGCTCTGGCAATGAACCGTTGGGAAACCTTCTTAGGTATCCTGGCTTCGCAGGGTACTGCCGTCATGCACAGACCGCAGCCGGCATATCGACCAATATACCCGTTTTTCTTCAGCCAGGATGCCTGTCCCTGATTCAGGTACTCACGGCACACTATCTTGTTGTGGCCCTGGGGGGTGATGGCTCCAGCTGGGCAGCGGATAGCACATAGACCACAAGTACCGGATTCGAGGAAAGGGCAGTAGGCGGTATGGTCTTTAAGACAATTCTCAGGGCTTCGTCGAATGTACTCCTTGATAGCCTGCTCAAGGAACCGGCCTGGGCTTGCCTCGAAGCTAGCTACAACCGGCGTTTCCACAGCTTCACTCACAAGTTAACTTCAGCGGCATTCACAGAGCCCTACTAATAGGTCTTCGCCTTGTAGACCCGGCACAGTGCTGGTCTAAGTGGCCAACCCCCGTTTTTTTCGTTGCAGACGTTGGGGTCATCATCCATGACCACGTCAATATTTGACTCCCAGACGCCATGCAACCACGGCTCCTCTCCGGGGAGTTCAGGAAACCACCAGCCATGCTGAGCGTGAACCACCCTGGGGTCGATCCCGGCAAAGTACTCGCACTTTTGGCGCACCCTCCCCCTGAGTGTCTCAATCCATACCCAGTCGCCATCCTCAATGCCCAGCCTGGAGGCTGTCTCCGGGTGGATCTGCACCAGCGGGTTAGGGTGCTGCCGGCGCAGTGTATCAATCTGCCGGTGTTCTGAGTGATAAAAGGGTTGGTGTCTGCCACCAGTAATCAGGATTAGAGGGAATTCCTTAGCCAGCTCTGGAGTGCTGACCGGGCTCTCCGGAGGTTCACGGAAGAAAGGTAACGGGTCATAGCCTAGCCTTTCATATATGGTTGAGGAGAGCTCAACCTTCCCCGTGGGTGTGCCGAAGCCATACCGCTCGTACTTCTTCTCCTGGTAAGACATTGAAAGGTAGCCTCCAGTTTTCTCGATAAATTCTTCCAACGTCTTATAGCCCGATGGCTCAAGCCGGTAAGCAAAAGCCTCATCCAAAGTCTCCCAGGGCCAGTATTCCCCCAGTCCCAGTCGGATTGCCAGCCCCCGCCATAACTCGTATTCATTCCTGCGGTCGCACACCCCATCAATCTTGGCTGGCATCGCTGCCAATCCAGCATCAGGAGGAAACGTCCATAGTTGGGGTCTTTCCAACCAGGATGCCGCCGGTAACACATAGTCGGCAAGCTCGGCACTGGGGGTCAGCCAGAAGTCGTGAACAACATACAGGTCAAGGCTTTTTAACGCCCTGTACACCAGCTTGGTGTTAGGCTGGGTAACCATGGGATTGCTGGCCACGGTGAACATGGCTCTAACGGGGTAGGGTTCGCCGGTGAGCATTGCTCGATAGACACTGGGGGCGTGCGCCAGACCAATGCAACTGCCCCTCGTCCATAAGGTCCTGGCATATTGATTGACTAAATCATAACCGACCAGAGATTGCACTCGAAAGCGGTCAGCCCCAATCTGCTTCTGCCTCTGTTCTGGAGGCAGCGCGTCGTCGGCTTCAATACCATAATCATGGATTACCTGAGGTGCCATGACATCGCCTAGCATCACCTCACCACCCCAAATGTCCAGATTGCCAGTTATCGCAGCTAGGATAAGCTGAGCGTGGCAAGCCTCCATACTATTCGGTTGCTGCTCTATGCCCATTGAAACCCAGATTACCGATGGCTTGGTGGCACACCATCTGGCGGCCTCAGCAATCTTCTCCGCAGGTACCCAGGTTATCTCGGCTACCTTATCCAATGGGTATTCTTTAGCCCGCTCACGGAGCTGGTCAAACCCATGGCACCACTCGTCGACAAACTCCTTGTCATAAAGCTGTTCATTGATGATGAGGTTTATCATACCCAGCATCAACGCGACATCGGTACCCGGTCTGGGTTGCAGCCACAGGTCAGCCCGGTCGACGCCGCCGATTGCTCTGGGGTCAATGATCTGAACCCGCACGCCCGCGTTTTTTCGTTCCAGGAGTGATTCCCACATTCGCCGGTTGGCCTGGTGAGGATTAGCCCCCCACAGGGTTATGCACTTGGCTGGCTTACCCAGATTCTTGCGCATACCCCCGTAAGGCATCGCCCACCCGGTAACCGCTAGGCTGACCGCGGCCCCCGGGCCAAAACAGATGTTGCCCTGCCCAACAGTGTTGGGAGTGCCCAAGGTGTTGATAAAGCGTACCCGATATTCGTCGGCGGTTCTGCCGGTACCATGACTGGTCGACACCGTCTCTGGCCCATACCTGGCGATTAATTCCTTCAGCTTGGCGGCGACTTCATCCAAGGCTTGGTCCCAGGATATCTGCTGCCACTTGCCTTCCCCCTTTTCCCCACTGCGCTTCAGCGGGAAGGTGAGACGATCGGGGTGGTAGTAATAATCAGCCGCTGCCCGCGCGCGGGGACAGGCTCGCACTACCGGCCGCAGTCGCTCAGTGCGGGGGTCGTTCTTAACCTCCTCAACCTTTTCCAGCCGGCCATTCCTGACATGCACCTCCACCTTACAGTGGCTATGACACCAATAGCACAGTGCTTTTGTAGTTTTTACTTGCTCAGTCACTTCCCCCCTTCCCTTCTCTAGAAAAAGTGGATGCAATGATGTTATCCGCCAAAGGCCACAGAAACGGGCAATAATGACGCACACTAACCGCAGTCCCTTCCACTTTCGAGGAACGAACAGACGGTTAGCCTTGCCAACCAAAGTAGCACAGATAGCTCGATGGCGTCGGCAGGTCAGCCACAACAAGTGCTGTGTCGCCTGACTTCATTCCAGGAGTCCGTTAAGACCGGTTTGGTCGAAAGGCCAGCCCTAGAGTTCGAGGTGAGACTTAGGGTTCCTGTATCTGAAGCAGCCAACAAGCAGATAGAATAAAATTGCAGGTTTTAACATGTGTACTACCAGCTTAAGCAAATCGCCAAAGCTTAAGCCGGCTTTAACCCGCCACTTGGTGGGCTCGATAATCTTCAAGTTGAGTACTAGATAATCACCCTCCTTTTTCAGGCTTGTGATCTCACCCACCAGTTCTGTCTTCCCTAAGCCAGTCGATCTCATCCGCATGCTATATTAACCCCTCAGTTCGAGCTTTGGTTACCATTTCCGGCTCCGACCACCACTTGTCCACTCCCAGGTCATCAGCGATAGTACCAGCCGCCACATACCCCGGCCCCCAGATCACGCAACCGCCGGGATAGCAGCTCGAGCCGGCGACATAAAGGTTCTTCACAGGTGTCCGGTACTGAGAGCACTCATCGTTAGGTCTAAGGTAGCCCATTTGCAGCGGATGATAAAGTCCCTGCTTAAAGGAGCCGTCTACCATATCCAGGAACTTGTTTTCCATATCAATAGGAGTAGAGGTGTAGTGCCACAGCACCTTGTCCCGAGTCATATTAGGAGCATACCTTTGCAGGGTTGCCAAGTACTGCTCAGCTACCTCTTCTTTGAACTTCAGGTTATACCACTTCTCCGCTCCCTCCTTCAGTCGGTAGGGGACGTGGCGGGAGAGAAGCCCGGTGTGTCTCCCCGGCGGTGCCTGAGAGGGATCGTGGACAGAGGGAAAGCAACAGTTGAAGTTTGCCTTGGGTGGTAATTCGCCACCGTATATCGCATCATAATCCTTAATGATATCCTCAGGGGTCTCATAGCCCAGAATATAGACAAAGGCCTGGTTAATCTCGGGGTCAGAGGCAGCAGCGGCAAAGTTCGGCGCCTCCTTCAGGGCAAGGTGAAGTCCCATAATGCTGCATTTCTCCCACATCCAGCCCTCAATCTTCTCCACAAAATCCTTTTCTAGATTTTGCGCTCCGACTAACTTCAGAAAGGTCTGGTGAGGGTCGATAGTACTGACTACCGCTTTGGTAGCCTCGATTATACTCCCGTCCTCCAACTCCACCCCCTTAGCGACACCACCATCAACAATAATCCGCTTGATTCGCTGTGTATTCCTGAGTTGCCCGCCACTCTCGTAGATTACCTTGTGCAGACCCTGGGCCACCATATGTGAGCCCCCAACCACTAGTCTATAGCTGGTTGCCCGGTCAAGATAAAGGAGAACCAGATACCCCATGCCGGCATCATCGTAACCGACTCCCCACTGAGTGGCCAGGTATAGCATCATTGCTCTGACATGTTCATTCTCGAAATGTTCCTCTACTATCTCTTTCGGTGTCTTCTCGGCATACTCACCCAGTTCCCTACCTAGCTCGGTCTTCTCGATTTGGACAAGTTGGTCGAAGACAGGGACCGAAGGAACATAGGTAGCCGGGCCAATGAAGTCAGCTACTGCCCTCCTTGCCGTACGGTAGAACTCTCGGTAGCTATCGGCATCCCGCTTGGAAAACTTGGCGATGGAATCACAGGTTCTCTCCGGGTCGGAATAGAGGCACAGGCATTTGCCGTCAGAAAGGGGCAAAGCAAACTGGAGAGAGGGATAGATGTGGCTTACAGCGTATTGCTCCTCCAGTTTGAAGTCGGTATAAACCGGGGCGTAATCGACCATCATCATGTAGACGGCATGAGTATTGTGGAGGTAGTCGGGGAGGGTCACTGCCTCCGTAGCCAGACCTCCACCCATCTCCAGCCTTCGCTCCAGAACTATAACCTTTAGCCCCGCTTTGCTCAGGTAGGCAGCAAGTTCCATACCGTTGGGACCAGCACCAATGACAATTACATCAAACTTGTTGTCCGCCATTGTTCCTCCTTTTACTGTTTTATTGTTATTTGATTATGGCACACCTCTGGCTCAGCTTGCCCGTCCTAGAACGGGCGCCCCTGCTCCTCCCAGGGCTTACTCAAGCCGAAGTCCTCAGCGATAACTTTGTAGCAATTGTAGCCTTGGCCACTGTGAGCCCCGGCATAAGGAGGCCAAGCTGAGCCGGTGGCGTATAGGTTTTCTATCGGCGTCTGATGACGCGCTAGCTCCGGCACCGGCCGGTTACGCCCATACTGACTGGCGATTCCAGAATCAATGACCGCCCAGTTACCGGTGGGCGCCATATTTGCCAGGCGGCAGTGGTCATATGGGGTTAACGGCACATAACCAATAACGTTATCCCAGGTCATATTGGGAGCATGTCGTCGCCATAAATTCATCACATCCTCAGCGTGTAGCTTCTTAAATTCTAGCCACTCGCCTTCACTCATGGCACTAGCCGGCAACACAAACTGCTCGGTCATCACGGTGCACTTCCCCTCAGGGGCCCGTGTCTTGTCAATGTGATGCCCAAAGACTGCTAGCTGAAGGTCATCCTCCCTAGGCATTATGCCAAGCATCCTCATTGCCTTTAATCTGTCCAGTGCCTCCGGGTCTTTGCTGACTATATTCAGGTTCAAGGCTCCATCTATTTCTCCATTGTCCGTAGTGGCCGTGTAATGAGGGCGTTCATGCAGCGCCCAGCTATACCAGGTGATGCAGGTCTGCCTCCGCTCCAGGTGCTGCACCCTTCTTAGCGTTTGCCAGCTAAAATGCTCCTTACCGATAAGCCTGAAGCAGAGGGTATGCGGGTCAAGGGTACTTACCACCAGCTTCTTGGCTTCTATTTGGGAACCATCAGCAAGCCGAATACCTTTTGCCTTGCCGTTTTCGATGGTGATACAATCTACGTCGCTGTTAGTAAATATCTTGCCGCCGTCGCCAAGGAAGATTTTCACCGCCGCATGAGCCCAGTTATGGGTGCCACCGACTACACTTCGGATGAATGGTGGGTCCAATACCATGAGAAAACCATGCAACCCCATTCCCCCCTCGCTAGGTGCGGCATTAAGCGCTGACTGCTGGATTCTGAGCAGCATGGCGATAAAGGCATCGCTCTCAAAGATGTCGCGTAGTACCTCCAGTGGCGTCTTGGACAGCCAGGAGGGGTCGATACGTGCTTTGGGATCGGCCACCATTTTGTCCATGGCATCAGGTCCCGCTGGAGGCAGATTGAAAAGAAACTCTTGACGATAACGGGCTAGAACTTCAACATGTAGCTTCTGTAGCTTGAGCCAAGTCTCGGCATCCTTTTCGGAAAAGTTTGCTATCGACTTGGCCGTGAGTTCCCCATCGGGGTCAACCGTTCTGCTGTAAATGACGATGCTCGAGTCATCCTCCCTAAAAACGCCTGCCGAAGCCACCTTTGGGGTAGTCAGCTCTCCCCCTAGGCCGCGCCATTCGGGGAAATCGCGTACCGTAGTCGCATGATAGGCGGCACCGACTTCAGTAGCGTGGTAATCAGCCTGGAAGCCGGGCACAGCCCCCTCTTCGGTGCTCCAACCTCCGCCAGCCTCATGCCTCTTTTCAAAGATGCCGACCGTCATCCCCCCGTATCGGGCCAGATACATCGCCAGAATTAGGCCCTTATTTCCGGCCCCGATTATTACCGCGTCATAACTTGCGTCACTCATCTTTGACCTTAAGCTTGGCCAGCCTGTCCTAAAATGGGCGGCCTTGCTCCTCCCAGGGCTTCCTTAAGCCGAAGTCTTCAGCAATAATCTTATAACAGTTGTAGGCCTGCCAATGGGCAGCCCCGGGCATGGGGGGCCAAGCAGAACCGGTGCCATATAGACTCTCTATCGGCGTTTTATGCCGCGCCAGTTCGGGCACCGGTCGAAACCGCCCAAACTGGCTGGGAAGCCCAGCGTCAATAACCGCCCAGTTACCGGTAGGTGCCATATTAGCCAGGCGACAGTGGTCGTAGGGGGTCAACGGTACATAGCCGATAACATTGTCCCAGGTCATGTTGGGGGCATACTTCTCCAAAAAGCGGACTGTTTCCTCGGCATGAACCTTCTTGTATTTCAGCCACTCAGCCTCGCTGAGGGCATCAGCAGGCAAGATAAACTGCTCTGTCTTGATAACGCACTTACCCTCAGGCGCCCGGGTGTTGTCTGCGGTGTGTACAAAGACTGCCAACTGGAAATCCTCTTCCCCGGGCATTTTGCCCAACATCCTCATCGCCCTCTCCCTGTCTCTTGCCTCCGGGTCGTTACTGATTATATTCAACTCGAAAGTCTCGTCTATATCTGGGTTGTCCCTGCTTGCCGTGTAGTGAGGGGCCTCATGCAGCGCCCAGCTATACCAGGTGATACATGTGTCCCTTCGCTCCAGGTGCTCAACACGTCGCAATATCTGCCAATTCAAGTGCTCCTTGCCGATAAGCCTAAAGCACAAGGTGTGTGGGTCAAGGGTGCTTACTACCACTTTCTTCGCCTCTATTTGGGAACCGTCGGTAAGTACCACCCCCTTCGCCTTTCCGTTTTCAATAATGACCCTGTCCGCCTCGGCGAGGGTGAATATTTTGCCACCTTCGGCAAGTATGATTTTCACCGCCGCATGAGCCCAGTTATGGGTGCCTCCTATCACCTCCTTGGCAATCGGTGCTCCCAATGCCATCGCCAGAACGTGTAGCCCCATCCCTCCCTCACTGGGTGCGGCATTCAGTGACGATTGGTTATACCTCAGTAGTGTAGCAATTAGAGCATCGCTCTCGAAAACATCGCGCAGTACTTCCAGGGGAGACCTGAACAGCCAGGACGGGTCAATACCTGCTCTCGGGTCGGCTATCATTTTGTCTAGGGGATCCGGTCCCTCAGCCGGAGGTGGGTTATGCAAGAACTCAAGGTAATAAGGAATCCAAACCTCGTTATATACGCGTTGAAGCCTGACCCAGGTCTCAGCATCTCTCTCGGAAAGCCTAGCTATGGACTTGGTGGTAAGTTCCCAGTTTGGGTCGGCTTTCCTGGTGTATATGACTACGCTGGAGCCATCCTCCTTGAAAATCCCGCCTACAGCTACCTTGGGATTGCTGAGTTGGCCGCCCACTTCGCGCCACTCTGGGAAATCCCAGGTTGTCGTCATCTGATATACGGTGGCAACTGCGGTGGCGTGATAATCAGCCAGAAATCCGGGCGCGGCTCCTTCATCAGTGGACCACCCTCCTCCCGCTTCATGTCTCCTCTCAAATACGCCAACACTCATGCCGCCATATCGGGCAAGGTACATCGCCAGAACAAGACCCTTGTTGCCTCCACCAATTATTACCGCATCATAAGTAGCATCAGCCAACGTGAGCCCCCTTTTATCAATGTATTCCCTGACAACTATGTTTCATGCCTCATTATCACCAAGGCTGATCCGCCAGAGCTTTTGCAGCCCATCGCAAGTGGCACCGATAGTGACAAGCTCGTCTACCTTTCCAGCCATTTTCCCTTCTTCTGGTGTTCGGCCGATTCTGCTACCACGGGCTCCCCGTTTCTTCCCATGGTCTTCTTAAGCCGAAATCCTCGGCAATAATCTTGTAGCAGTTGTAGCCTTGCCAACTGGTAGCCCCAGAATAGGGATGCCAGGCGGCTCCGGTGGCATACAAGTTCTCTATCGGGGTGCTGTGCCGTGCCAGCTCTGGTAGTGGTCTGAGCCGACCAATTTGACTAGGTAGGTTATCTATAACCCCCCAATTACCTGTAGGCGCCATGTTAGCCAGGCGGCAATGGTCATAAGGAGTTAATGGTACATAGCCAATAACATTGTCCCACGTCATATTAGTAGTATGTTTCTGGAGCAGTTCTATTACTTCCTCGGCATGAACCTTCTTGTACTCTAGCCACTCAGCTTCGCTGAGGGCATTAGCGGGAAGGACAAACTGCTCGGTAAGAAGGGAAGTCTTTCCTTCAGGCGCACGTGATTTATCCACCAGCGAGTGGTTCAGCACCAGAAGTTGAAGGTCATGAGGCATTATGCCCAGTCTTCGCATAATCTGCTCCCTCACATGGGCTTCCGGGTCATTGTTTATGATATATTGGTTTACTGCCTTGTCAATATCTGGGTTCATGCTTGCTGACGTAAACTTCGGGGGTTCATGAAGTGCCCAGGTATACCAGGTGATGGCAGTATACCTCGCTTCCAAATTTTCAACGCGCCTCAAGATTTGCCAACTGAGGTGCTCCTTACCGATGAGCCTGAAGCAAAGGTTGTATGGGTCAAGGGTGCTGATTACCATCTTCCTCGCCTCTACCTGAGAACCATCAGCAAGGACGATGCCCTTGGCCTTCCCGTTCTCAATAATAACCTTATCGACCTCGGAGTTGGTAAATATCTTGCCCCCATCGGCAAGGAAGATTTTTGCTGCAGCGTGAGCCATACTGTGTGTTCCGCCAACAGCACCGCCTGTCCTCCCGCCCGTAAGGGCTGGTACGAGAGTGACCGGAAGGAAACCCCATCCTATGAAATCGGGGAAGAATCCCCAGGATGTCACGTTTCTTAGAATCCAAGATATCACGGCGTCACTCTCGTATATGTCCCTAGCTACCTCGAGTGGCGTCTTCAACGCCCATGAGGGGTCGAACCCTGAGTTCGGGTCCATCAACAGCCTTTCCATGGCGTCAGGTTCCCCCGGCGGTAAAGCTGGATTATGTGCCCACTCCAAAAGTGCTGGCATGAGAGCTCTTCTGAGCTGCTGCGTGCGTCCCAGCCAGGTCTCAGCGTCCCGTTCTGAAAATCTGGAGATAGATTCCGCTGTGCGCTCTTGGGTTGGGTCAGCTGCCCGATTGTAGGCCACGATGCAGGAGTCGTCCTCCTTGAAAATCGCCCCCTGGCCAATTTCAATCGGGATATATTTACCCCCAACCTCCACCCATTCAGGAAAGTCCCGCTCAACAGTTACAGTATAGAAGGCACCAACAGCGGAAGCATGGTAATCAGCGATAAACCCAGGTGCTGCCCCTTCGTCACTGGACCACCCTCCACCAGCCTCGTGCCTGCTCTCAAATATGCCAACACTCATACCACCATATCGGGCAAGGTACATCGCCAGAACCAGACCCTTATTACCTCCGCCAATTATCACCGCATCATAGGTGGCATCAGGCACACAAGCCCCCTTTTCTCTTAGTGCAGTTTCTGGAGACTATACTTCACTGTCACGGACTGACTCTGCCTTCGCTTTTCCAGCCCATCGGAAGCAGACCGATAATGACCAGGTCGAAGACCTTTTCAGCCATTTTCCCTTCTTCTGGTGTTAGGCCGATTTTTCTACCACGGGCTCTGTGTTTCTTCCCAGGGTTTTCTCAGCCCAAAATCGTCAGCAATGACCTTGTAGCAATTATAGCCTTGCCAGCAGGCGGCGATTGCCCACGGATGCCAGGCTGTTCCAGTGGCATAAAGATTCTTTACTGGTGTCCTGTGACCGGACAACTCGGGGACGGGTCGGTTCCTACCCATTTGACTGGCAACCATGTCGATGACTCCCCAGTTACCGGTGGGTGCCATGTTGTGCAGCTCACAGCAATCGTAGGGAGTATGGGTATAGCAGCCGATGACATTATCCCAGCTCATGTTAGGCGCATGCTTCTGCCATAGCTCCATCACCTGGTCGGCATGCACCTTCTTGAACTCGAGCCATTCCGCCTCAGTGTAGGTATCCGCCGACGGGACAAATTGCTCGGTCAGGATAGCATACTTTCCATCCGGGGCCCTCGCCCTATCCACCAGCGAGTGGTTCACAATCTGGAGCTGTAGGTCGGTGGGCATCTGGCGCAATCTGCGCTCAGCTTGCTCCTTTACTAAGGTCATCGGGTCCTTGCGTATCAGCACGATATTCATCAACTTATCGACATCCGGATTGGACTGAGATGCCTTATAGTTCGGCAGGTCGTGAACTGCCCAGGTATACCAGGTTATGGCTATGTTCCTTCGTTCCAGGTTCTCGACTCGTCTCAGGGTTCGCCAGTCGAAGTGCTCCTTGCCGATGAGCCGAAAGCACAGGTTATAGGGGTCGAGGGTGCTAATAACCATCTTTCTAGCAGCAACTTCCGTGCCATCGGTGAGCCTGACCCCCTTGGCGGTTCCGTTCTCAATAATAACCTTATCCACCTCTCTCTTAGTGTGAATCTTGCCACCATCGCCAAGGAATATTTTCACCGCCGCATGAGCCCAGTTATGGGTGCCGCCACAGACGCCGGCAGTTTCTGGGGTAATCGCCATGAGCACCAAGAAGACCGAGATGAATCCAAGGCCGGCGTGGTCGGGGAAGAACCCCCAGGACATGCCGTTCCTCAAAACCATGGATTTCATTTCGTCGCTTTCAAACAGGTCATTCAGCACCTCGAGCGGCGATTTATATGCCCACAACGGATCGAACCCACTATCGGGGTTCGCCAGCAGTTTGTCCATGGCATCGGGTACATCAGGCGGCAGTGCCGGATTGTGTACCCACCGGACGAGCGCCGAGGTGAATGCTTTCCTTAGCTTGGGTAACGTGTTTAGCCAGGTGTCGGCATCCCGCTGGGAGAATTGGGCGATTGACTTAGCAGTGCGTTCCTGGTTAGGGTCTACGTTGCGGTTGTAGGTAATGATAGAAGAGTCGTCCTCCTTGAAAATTGCCCCACAACCGATCTCAACCTTGTTTATGGCGCCGCCGACTTCTCTCCACTCCGGGAAGTCGCGCTCGACGGGGAAGTTATAGATGTTACCCACCGCCGTAGCATGATAATCAGCGATGAACCCCGGGGCGGGACCTTCATCAGAAGTCCAGCCACCTCCAGCCTCATGCCTTCTCTCAAATATGCCAACACTCATGCCGCCATATCGGGCAAGGTACATTGCCAAATCTAGACCCTTATTGCCTCCGCCAATAATCACCGCATCATACGTTGCGTCGGCCATTTCTGCTTATCCTCCTATATCGTTGATAATTTCCTCAAGACCTAATTCCTGGAGCTTGTCACGGGTAGGAACCCCATTCTCATCCCAGCCTCGAAACTGGTAGTATTCATCCAACAAGGCATCTGGCTTCTTCAACACCTGCCCTTCGGCCGGCCCAGCATTTCTGAGCGGTTCGGTGGTTATCCTCAATGGAAAGCTATCGTCCTTACGGCCAAACCCCTCCCGTATATTGAATGCCCGCTCCAGGTTGTAAATCCTCTCGCCTACGGCAAACAAATAGTCTGCTGACCCAAGGTCAGAGATGCCGGTAACCGAGGGTAACATAGCCGTAAAGACACGCATCCGAGGGTGGGCAAAGCTACAGGCAATGCCGATGTCCCACATGGCAGCTCTATCCTGAACGAGTTTAAGGATGTCAGTATCTCCCTCATCAGCAAAGCGGTCTACGGGACGGGGACGGTCTCCCCCGAAAATCTCCAGCGCCATATAGCCGGTATTATGACTGCCACCTATGGTAGACGTGGCATAGCCGAGGCCTTGGCGTTTGGCACCACGCGGGTCGTAGCCAGGCAACTCCAGACCCTTTATCTGCATGGCATAGGCTTCGGCCCCCTTACCGATCTGAGAGGCTGCCCGCCTCGTCCCTTCCGCCAGAAGATCACCAAACCCCTGTCGATTACCTATCCGTTCTAGCAGCTCTATAGCCGCCTGGTGATTGCCATAGGTGAGGTTCAGGCCATCGGTATCCTTGAGGCTAATAATGCCCTTCTCAAAGAGTTCGTAGGCGAAACCAATGGTGTTGCCCG